>Ga0307929_1001313_pt1 | contig 19306 bp, 14 predicted proteins | sample AceLakmetage1330_FD_203160 | JGI IMG/M metagenome (GOLD analysis project Ga0307929, IMG submission 203160) | Saline water microbial communities from Ace Lake, Antarctica - #1330 | ecosystem: Environmental > Aquatic > Non-marine Saline and Alkaline > Saline | place: Antarctica: Ace Lake...
AACAATGTGTTATTAAAGATCTCCTGCCAATTCTATTTGATGTTTCATTTGCACAATGTCATTACGCCTTGAGGTGTTACGCCCAAAAGCGTAATTATAGATTACGCTGCAAAAAAAGCTTAAAAATGGGATCAGAGAAATGATATTTATTATTTATCCGCTCTACCAATCCATCTTCTACAAAAGTGTCGAGCGCCTTTTGAGTGGTGGAGACAGCACCGAGCCTGTATTTTAGGGCTGTACCTTTCGAAAAAACCTCATCTACGGCATTGCTCAACGCGAAGAGAACCTTTTTACGGTAGTTGGTTTGTTTGTGTAGTAATTCCCAATAATAATCTGATTTAATATTCAGAATACTGTCGATAGCCATATCCACCTGCTGATTATTAATGGTTTTGCACCCATCATCACCCACAAGCTGCTGCCATATTTCTGCGGCAACAAATTGAATGTAATAAGGTATGGAGGCTACTTTATCGATAAGGTAAGTGGCTGTAACTTCATCCATCACCATATTAAACTTCCCGAAACGTTGAGTAAGGTAATTTATAGAATCCGTAACACTTATCGTCTCTATATTCATCATCAAAGCCGAATTATAAAAAGCTCTGTTTTTGTTGTTGAACATATCCTTGAGTAAATGCGTCCGGCTTCCAAGAAATAGATAAGACACGTTTTTATGATGTTGGATACAACTTCTTAATAATTTCTCGAAAGATTCGCCATTGAGTTTTGTTATTTCCTGAAATTCGTCAAAAGCGATGATCCAATGCTTATCCCCAGAACTCACTTTTTCGGGAAAGTCAATGGTTTCTTTTAAAGTCTGCTCAGTATTATGCCCTTCTACCCATGAAAATGAAAATGAAGGAATCCCCTGGTAATCAAAAGCAATGGCAGGTACGATCCCCTTAATAAGACCTGCCATTTTTTTCACGATTTTTTCAAATGAAGTATTCTGTTGTTCAGCAATCGCGGTGGTATAGCTTTTAATGAATGTTTCCCTGGAGTAAACACTCATAAAATCAATATAAATGGTAGTAAAACCGTCCTTTTTAAGTTCATTTAATGCCTTGGCAACCAATGAAGATTTACCATATCGCCGTGGAGCATAAAGCATAAGATTATTGCCACCCCTTAGGGTTTGAACAATACGCTGAAGTTCTTCTTCCCTGTCGTAGAAGTACTCACCTGATACGATATTTCCGTAATGGAAAGGGTTCATTAAAGTTTAATTGTTGAGAAGGTTGAAGAGTTGAGGAGGATTCAAGGATTCAAAATTCAAGGATTCAAGGATTCAAAGATTTAAAAATTCAAAGATTCGGGATTCAAGGATTCAAAGATTTGTAGATTTTAGTTAGCTAATTTTTGAATTGTTTTTTATAATCGTTGATCGACCAAGCCCTTATCCAAAATCCCTTTCACATCAAAGATGATGGTGCCAGAGTTTTTGTGGGCAGCAAGATCGATTTGGCGGAATTCATTGTGTGCTACAGCCAGTACAATGGCACCATAGTTATTTCCCTTTGGGAAGTTGGTGATGGAATTGATGCCATATACATCCAGCACTTCCAGCTGATCAGCCCAGGGATCGTAAACATCAACTTCAACACCATAGCTTCTTAGTTCGTGGTAGATGTCGATGGCGCGGGTGTTGCGGATGTCGGGGCAATTTTCCTTAAAGGTAATGCCCAACATCAAAATTTTATTGCCCTTTACGGGAAGTCCGTTTTTCAGCATCAGCTTCACTACCTCTCCTGCAACGTACGCTCCCATGGAGTCGTTCATACGGCGGCCTGCCAGGATGATCTCAGGGTGGTAACCTACTTCCTGCGCTTTTTGTGCGAGGTAGAAGGGATCCACACCAATACAGTGCCCACCAACCAGTCCGGGACGGAAGGGCAGGAAGTTCCATTTGGTACCGGCGGCTTCCAACACTTCCAGGGTATCGATACCCATGAGATTAAAAATCTTGGAAAGCTCATTTACAAAAGCGATGTTGATGTCGCGCTGGGAGTTTTCGATGACTTTGGCAGCTTCGGCAACTTTGATGCTCGTCGCCAAATGCGTACCGGCAGTTATTATTTCCTTGTACAGGTCATCAATTTCTTTACCAGATTCAGGTGTTGAGCCGGAAGTAACCTTTTTGATCGTGGTGAGGGTATGCACCTTGTCGCCGGGATTGATACGCTCGGGAGAATAACCCACGAAAAAATGCTGGTTCATCTTCTTTCCGGAAACACTTTCAAGTACCGGCACACAATCGTCTTCTGTAGCACCTGGATAGACCGTACTTTCATAAATCACGATATCGCCATCTTTTAAAACCTTTCCAACTGTTTCAGAAGCTTTTACAAGGGGTGTCAGGTCGGGGCGGTTGTGTTTATCGGTGGGTGTAGGAACAGCGATGATATATATCTGAGCCTCCCGGATATCTTCGATTTTAGTAGTAAGCTGCAGGGTCTTGCCAACTACGGCTTGTAAATCTTCGTCCTCAACTTCCAGGGTTGGGTCATGGCCTTGTAGCAATTCATCCACGCGTGATTGCCGGATTTCAAAGCCAATGACATTTCTGGTTTTGGCAAATTCAACAGCCAGAGGCAGTCCTACATATCCGAGGCCAATAACGGCTATGGTTTTTTTGTGTTGCATTTATGTTCTTCTGTATGAGTCAAATATTATAATCATCGAATTGAACGAATTGAACTAATGTTTGATTTTCCATTCGTCAAATTCGAGTAATTCGATGAGGTATTTATAGTGATAAAGCTAAAGAATACTAATGGCCTTATCTGTTAAAAACTCCCTAATTTCATTTTCAGGTATCGATTGCATCAGGTATTCAACCGGTTCTGTGTAATCTATGTCCTTATGAAAGGCCAGCTGTTGCCTGAAAAGTTTTTCAGCATACTGATCGCCAAACAACCTTTTACATTCCAAACTAATTTGGTCAATAGAATAATAATCTTTAATGATAAAAAACAAGTCAACGTAGTCTTTCCATTTCGCCCTCCTGCTTAGTGCAAATGCTTTCATTGCTGACAAAGAAAGTAGGGTTGGCATTGAGAAATAATTATTGAATTTCTCAGGATGATCCACATCAAAAGGGTAATGAAAAAAAGTTATCTTCACTTCATTAATCATTACATGAAGTTGATCGACATCTTCATAAATGGGAATTTGCTTAAATGGGATATCAAGTAGTTTCCTCTTTATCCGGTGCTTTACAATGGGGGTATAACTGAACATATCGAAATCAATCGACCTACGGTGTCCCAAATAAAGGGCAATTGCTGTGCCTCCAACAAGATAAAAAGATCTTTTAAATCCTTTCAAATAAATCAACAATTCATTTTGGCGGCGATCAAATATTTCGGTGTGCATAACGATTAAACAAAAGCGTAAAATAATGAATGGTTAATTCCTGAAGGTTTCCTTTTTTTCTATCGCTGGCATCAAGAATAGAGAAAAAGAGCGCCGCAACTTCATCTATACCCAATAATTCAAAAAGTTGCCTCACAGCATTGATATCACCATAATTCAAAATAGTCTCCACAAGGAACTCTTTGCTAATGTCCTTCTTTTTGTCCTCAGGCAAATACCAAAAAAGAGCACTATTGGAATTTATAAAATTTACAATATTTACATCATTCATCACTTTGATGCTTTATTGAGGATTGAAAACCTATCAACGATCATTTTTTTGTGAAATAATAGCACTTCACACAGCTTCGCCCGGTCAGTCACAAAGTATTTTTCGTAACCTACTGGATTTTAAACTTTTACTACTTTACCAAAAACAATCAAAAATCTTAGCCAACTTCAACTATTCACATTGCCACAGCAACAGGAAATCGGTATCTTCTTTTCCCAAAAGGAAGTCTTTTTCTTCTTCTTCAGAATTTATTGAATAACTGATCTTCCGATTGATGAGCTTTTCGGCCTTGTTGATCAAATTTGCCAGGTACTCACCATCAACGCTGTTGCCTATAAAAAGCAGCTCAATCACACCGGTATCCATCCCGTTGGCGTAATCGCCAGTAACATACAATCGGCAAATATCCCCAAGCCCACTAATAACCTTTTGGATAACCTGGTCGAGGCCAAGGTGTTTGAGCAAAATATTATGGATATCTAAAAACAAAGGATGTCTGGTGTTGGCACGAAAAACCTTCTTCATTCCTTCCTGGCTTGAAGTAAGCAACCCTGCCTTCTCGAAACGATTGAGTTCGAGACGGATGGAATTACTGGACTCACCAAACTCACCTTCCAACCCACGCAAGTAGGCGCTGGAATTAGCATTAAGGAAAAGCCTGGTTAGTAGCTTAATACGGGTTTTAGAAGTAATTAATGCGTCGATCATCTGATTTTTGGACTGAGTAGCAAAACTACTCATAAGAAATTAATCTGCAAGGAAAATCTCGGAAATTCTTCATCGAATTTAACTAATTAAACTAATTTTTGATTTCTCTATTCGTTAAATTCGATTAATTAGATGACACCATATTTTTGAGAATCAGAGCCGAACCAGTCGCTTATACTCAAGGCTTTCCAGGCCAAAGTTGACCAATAATCCTAACCTGAGTCCAGTTACTTTCAAGTAGTTAATGACCTTTGACTCATCAATACCTGTCAAACCAGAAGAAGCTTTCGTTTCAAGTATTATTTTATCATAACAAACAAAATCAGCCTCATAGTACTTTCTGAGCTGACGTCCTTTATAATGAATATTTAGGACTTTTTCCTGGTCGAATGGAATATTTTGGTGCTTTAATTCAATGGCAAGAGCCTCCTGATAAACTGCTTCAAGAAAGCCACAACCAAGCTCACTATGGACATTCATACATACTCCAATAATCTTATATGATTCTTCCCTAAAGATAAGATTCATATTTTTTGGATCATTATCGAATTGAACGAATTTCATTAATGCTTTCTCTATTTATTCGTTTAACCCGTGTTAATAGACAACCTTAATTCTAAATTTTTCCGTCCGTCAAGCATTTTCGTTTGACATCGAATTAATCTACCTTATTCTATTCGTTTAATCCGATTAATTAGATGATAAATACTACCCAACCGGAAAGATTTTCTTCTCCCTCAACAACGCCATAATCTTGTCATCGTTGCTTTCATGGTCTTCGGGCCTGAGTAATAATGATGGATTTTGAGGTACATCATATTTTGCATCTAAGCCGGGCATGTTTTCTATCTGCCCCTCATCGGCTTTTTGCCAGAGTTGCGGCCTGTTATCCCGGCTGAATTCCACATCAGCATCCATATAAACCAAGTGGAAACGTTGCTCACCAATAATTTCTGCCACCTGCTGGCGCATATCTTCATCGGGTGAAATAAACGAACAAATGGTTATGATCCCCTGGTCGTTGAGTATCCTGGCCACGTGGGCAACCCGGCGGAGATGTTCAGCCCTGTCGGAGGGTGAATGATCTAACTCGCGCGAAAGCCCGGAACGTACTGTACTGCCATCGAGCAATACAACCGTCGCACCCTCATCAAAGAGCCGCTTTTCCAGTGTGTAAGCCAGATGATTCTTGCCCGAACCATGCAAACCGGTGATCCATAAGGTTTCCCCCTTCTGGTTATAAAATGCTTCCCTTTCGCCATGTTTTATCAGACATTCACCTTGCTCAATCTTCTCACGATCAATATCTGTTATCCGTGAAGGCAGGTCCTTATCCTTCAGCCTATCGATGATCATACCCACAGCACAGGTATTATTTGTGACCGGATCGATGAGGATGAAAGCACCTGTCGCCCTGTTTTTCTTATACGGATCAAAAAAGAGCGGCTTATTGGTTGTGATGACAACCCGACCTATTCCGTTAAGTTCAAAATGATCGATTTCAGTTTTCTCAAGCGTATTTACATCAATCTTATAGCTGATCCTGTCGATGCGTGCACGCGTCAGGTTGCTGGTATGTTTGATGTAAAACTGGGTTTCCATCGACATGGGCTTTTCGTCCATCCACACCAGATGCGCTTCAAAATGCCTTTCCATCATGGGAAGGTTATCAGGATGTACCAACATATCGCCCCGCGAAATATCGATTTCATCTTCCAGGGTTACTGTAACCGATTGTGGCGGGAAGGCTTTTTCGGGTTCATCATCATAAGTAATAATTGAAGTTACCTTGCTGGTTTGACCTGATGGCATTACCATCACCTCATCACCTTTACTGATGACGCCGGAAGCAACACGTGCCGAGAACCCCCTGAAATCAAGGGTTGGGCGAAGAACATATTGAACCGGAAAACGCATATCGGTAAAATTCCTGTCGCTGCTGATGTGCACTGATTCGAGGAATTCAAGCATACTCTTCCCATGGTACCATGGCATGCGATCCGACACTTTCACAACATTATCACCCTTCAGGGCAGACAAGGGAATAAAATTCAGGTCGGGAATATCAAGTCCGGTGAAGAAGGTTTTGTAGTCGTTACAAATATTGTCAAAAACCTCCTGGCTATAATCCATCAAATCCATTTTATTTACAGCCACAACTACATGCTTTATCCCAAGCAAGGAGACAATAAAAGTATGCCGTTTGGTTTGTGTGATTACACCTTTTCTTGCATCAATAAGAATGATGGCAAGGTTTGCGGTTGATGCCCCCGTAACCATATTTCGGGTGTATTGCTCATGCCCGGGCGTATCGGCAATAATAAACTTCCGCTTAGAAGTTGAAAAATAGCGATAGGCTACATCAATGGTGATGCCCTGCTCACGTTCGGCCTTCAAGCCATCAAGTAAAAGGGCATAGTCTATTTCGCCACCGGCGTGCCCAACCCTCTTGCTATCGCGCTCAAGCGCCTGTAAATGATCCTCGTAAAGCTTTTTGCTATCAAATAACAAACGTCCGATTAATGTTGATTTGCCATCGTCCACCGAACCTGCAGTGAGGAGGCGAAGGAGGTCCTTCTTCTGATCTTGATTGAGAAATTCTTTTATATCCATGATTAGAAATTACAAATTACAAAATTCAAATAACAAATAAATAACAAAACTCAAATTTCAAAGCATTTAAGTTATGAAGATTAGAAATTACAAAACTCAAATAACAAATAAATAACAATACCTAAAATTCAAATATCAAACTATAGATCAATAGGACGTAAATTACAAAATTCAAATAACAAATAAATAACAAAACTCAAATTTCAAATTTCAAACTATTAGATCAATAGAACGAAAATTACAAAATTCAAATTACAAATAAATAACAAAACTCAAATTTCAAATTTCAAACTATTAGATCAATAGAACGAAAATTGCAAAATTCAAATAACAAATAAATAACAAAACTCAAATCTCAAAAAACAAATAGCAATTAAGTTACAACAACCAACTTTCAAATAACAATTATTCTTATTTTGATTTGACGATTATCGCTGATAAAATCTTCTTTAATTCAATTGCTTCATTGATGAGGGCAACTACTTCTGAATCATCATCAAAATTATTAGTTTCATGTATCAATCTTAGCCAAAAGACTGATTCTTTTGCTTCTTTTCTGGAAATTTTTACACGAAATAAAAAGTCTTTTTTGCTCAATGACTCATTAGCTTCAATGTAGTTTGCTCCAACTGAACCGGACGCCCTCACCAATTGCTTAATATCTTCAATATTCGCAATCGTTTTGGGAAAGCTCTTGACATTCAACCTAATTCGTTTGGCAAATAGAAAAGTCCTCTCCTCCAAATCGTAGGGTTTATTATCTATGGGCATCTTTTGTTTGGAATTTAATAATTGGTACTTATTTGAGTTTTGAGCTTTGAATTTTGGAGCTTATAAATACCCTTTCTCTTAGTCTCTAAATAAAACACACCTGGACTACCATGATCCCATGTTTGGGATTTAGATATTGGTCATTGAGATTTATTTGAATTTTGTTTTTGGGTTTTGGGTTTTTGGGTTTTGGTTTGGTGCTTAAAAGTACCCTTCCCTCTTCTTTTGCTCCATACTTCCTTCCGAATCGAAGTCGATGACGCGGGTGGTCCGTTCGGAAACTGTGGCGGTCATCATCTCTTCAACGATTTTTTCGATGGTATCAGCTTCAGAGTCGATGGCGCCGGTAAGCGGGTAGCAACCCAGGGTCCTGAACCTTACCATTCTCATTTTTGCTGTTTCGGCAATTTGTTTTGGCACGCGGTCGTCGTCAACCAAAACCAAAGCACCGTTGTATTCCACGATTGGCCTTTCCTTTGCAAAGTACAATGGCACAATCGGAATTTCCTCGAGCCTGATGTACTGCCAGATATCCAGTTCTGTCCAGTTGGAAAGCGGGAATACCCTGATGGATTCTCCCTTGTGTACCCTGGCGTTGTAGATGTTCCAAAGTTCGGGTCGCTGGTTTTTCGGGTCCCATTGATGAAAGCGGTCGCGGAAGGAATAAATCCGTTCCTTGGCCCTTGATTTTTCTTCATCGCGGCGGGCGCCACCAAAGGCAGCATCAAACTTATGCATGGTCAAACCTTCGAGCAGAGCCTGGGTTTTCATGATATCAGTGTGTACCTTGCTTCCATGGGTAAATGGCCCTACACCGGATTCGAAACCTTCTTTATTGTGATGCACTATCAGGTCCCAGCCTTTTTCTTTGGCATATTGTTCACGGAAATCTATCATTTCTTTGAACTTCCATTTGGAGTCGATATGCATTAAAGGGAAGGGCACCTTACCGGGGTAAAATGCTTTCTCGGCAAGGCGTACCATCACCGATGAATCTTTGCCGATGGAATACAACATCACCGGGTTTTCAAATTCTGCCGCAACCTCACGGATAATATGGATGGCTTCGGCTTCGAGTTCTTTTAAGTTGGTTAAATTATATCCACTCATGACCAATATGTTATTTTAGGTAATACTATTTTTAGGATTTGTTCCACGCATTCTTCTGTCGAAAACTTGGATGTATCAATATCTATGTCTGCATCTTCAGGTGCTTCGAAAGGCGAATCGATGCCGGTAAAATTCTTTATTTTCCCTTCGCGTGCTTTTTTATAAAGCCCTTTGGTGTCGCGTTGTTCACATACTTCGAGTGGCGTACTTACAAATATTTCTATAAAATTTTCTTTTCCAATGATTTCCATTGCCCTGTGCCTTATTTCCCTGGTTGGGCTAATGAAACTATTGAGGGTAATTACACCACTATGGATCAACAGTTTGGTAACTTCGGAGATACGACGGATATTCTCCATCCTGTCTTCCTCGCTAAAGCCCAGGTTGTTGTTTATTCCACTACGGATATTGTCGCCATCAAGAATTTGGGTAAGATATCCATTGTAATTCAATCTTTTTTCCAATTCCTTAGCCAAGGTGGTTTTGCCCGAACCAGAAAGCCCCGTAAACCAAATTGTTTTTGAATTTTGCCGCAATAATCTTTCTTTATCTTCCCGGGTAAGAATCTGATCGAACACCGGGTATATGTTCTTTGTTGGGTTCATATGTGCTTGGTTTTGTTTTTATCATGATTGAATATAGTTCAAATAATTTGTTACTTCAAATTGTTTTGAGCAAAGAGCTTAGGGCTGAGAGCTTAGGGCTGAGAGCTTAGGGCTGAGAGCTAAGGGTTGAGGGCTTAGGGCTGAGGGCTTAGGGCTGAGAGCTAAGGGCTGAGAGCTAAGGGCAAAGAGCCAAAAGCATAGGGCAGAGGGCAGAGGGCTAAGAAAAAGAATCTGCCTTAAACCGAAAGCAATTTGATTTCTAAAAGCCATACACTATTTTGACCTCGATATCTTTTCCTCTTCTTAAAATCGACTCTTCCATTAAAATTTCCCCAAATCATACACACCTCCCCAATCTCAGCGGGTGCACGACAAATCCCACAGTAAAGTTTCTGCGCGGATCAATTGTACTCAACACCCTACAATTCAAATCATAATAGATCAAAGCTAATTGTCCGGCCCCAGCGGGGCCAAATGTTGGTAAATATCCCAGACTATCAGGCATAACCGCGCCAGAGGTACAGCCTGTCACTTTGGGAGAATGTTTCACAATAAAGGAGAAAATATATCGCACCACTACGTGGCGCCCTTTTCTATAAGGATAATATCTTCCACCAATATTCGGCTCCCCTGGAGCCAAAACATACTTAAATCCTACTTATTTCGAGTAAGAATGCAATTTGTCGTACACCCATCTCAGCCCTAAGCTCTAGTCCCTTCGCCTAATAAACATGTACAAACATAAAATACAAGATCATCACCGAAACCACCATATAAAGTATGGTCAGGGGGAAACCAATTTTAAAAAAATCTTTAAAGTTGTATCCGCCGGGGCCATATACCATCAGATTTGTTTGGTAGCCAATGGGTGTTAAAAAGCTTGCTGCCGCTGCGTAGGTCATTACAAGGATAAATGGTAGTGGATCCAGTTGCATTTGCAAGGCAATGGTCATCACAATAGGGAACAAAATAGCAACTGCTGCCTTATTGGTAATGTATGCACTAAGCAACGCAGAGATAATATAAATGCCAAACATTACGGATAAAACCCCAAAGGGCATAAATACATACACTAAAAAGTCGGCGATATGCGCGGCTACACCGGTTTTTGTCATGGCCTGCCCCAATGCCAGCGACATGGCAATAATAATGGCAAGGTTGAAATCGATGCTCCTCGGCAGTTCCTTGGGATTAATAATTTTAACCAATAAGGAAACTGTAATGAGTATGGCAAGCGACAGAAATAAGGGCACCAGGTTTAGTGCCGACAGAAGTATAGAAACGATCAGTCCGCCAATCAATAATATCGGCTCATAAGGTTTTGATCGTCGATAGTCTTTCACCCTGGAAATCAAATAAAAGTCCTGGGACTGCTTACTATTATTGTTAAAATCGGGGCCGGCAACCAGGAGCAATACGTCACCGGGCCTCAACTTCACCTGGCCAATCTTTCCGGTAATCTGTTCCCCATTCCGGTGAACAGCAATTACAGCAGCATCAAACTTACTCCTGAACATTGTATCTTTAACTGTGCGCCCGGCAAGGGTTGAATTATACGAGATGACCACCTCGATAGCTTCGGCGTGTGCTTTCCTGGAAAACATTCCGATTTCGGCCAGTTCCAATCCGGCTTTGGTTTTTACCAGATCTGCAATGGTATTGGTTTCGCCGGCAAATACAAGTATGTCTTCAGGTAGTAATCTTTCGGATGGACTGACTGGTGTAATCGTCGTATTCTCCCTTAAAATCTCAGCGAGAAAAAGCCCCTCCAAATTCCTCAGCTTTGCCTCCCTAACAGTGCTGCCTATCAATATTGAATCTGTCCGGATGCGGGTTTGCACCAGATAATTCCTGGTATTCTCTGCGAATTTTTCAAGTACATCCTTATGGTCGGGCAGCAATTTTTTGCTGAATAAAAATAAAAATGCCAGGCCGACAAATATCATTGGAACACCTGCATAAACGAAATCAAATATATCAAATGTCCGATAACCGGGAATGATTGTTTGAGCCTGCAAAAGGCCGTTAACAATAAGGTTGGTAGAAGTACCGATTAGTGTGGCACATCCGCCAAGAATGGCCGCAAACGATAAGGGAATCAATAGCTTGGAAGGACTGATGTTGTGGCGATGGCTCCATGTGTTGACATAGGGCATTAAGATAGCTACCAGTGGTGTATTATTTAGAAATGCAGAAAACACAGATATGCTTACAATCATCCTTCCCAGGAAGCCTTTGTAAGTAGTGGCCTTACTGAATATCCTGTCGAAAAAACCTTCAAGCACTCCGGTACTTCTAATCATCTCCCCAATCATCAACAACATCAGAATGATGAGGATCTGCTCGTTGGCAAAGCCACTCAAAATCTCCGATGGGCTTAATATCCCAAACAAACCCAAGACCAGAATGCCGGTAACAAAGGTAAACGATGGGCCTATCAACTCGGTATAAAGCGAGTAGATAATGAACAGGATGACTAAAAGTACGGTTATGCTATCGAAGTTCAGCATTTATTTAGTGTTCGTCTATAAAGTCCAACTTCTGCGTTGTTGTTCAAAATCCAAATCCTCAAATACATTAGTATTCTGCGGTTTGAATTTTTCACACGCCTTGAATTTGAACTTTCTAGAGCAAACACCCGACTTTATGGACAGGCACTATTTAGTTCAGAGTTTGGCGTTGAGCGTTGGGCGTTTGACTATTGTTGTTGACTGTTGACTATTGACTGTTGACTATTGACTGTTGTCGTTGACTGTTCCTTCTTCTCCGCTGTTAGCCGTTCGAAGTTCCAATATCAATAACAAAACCTCCATCGAAAATGAAAAACTACAAATACTAAAAATCTGATCGGAAAACTTCGAGCTTGCTTTTGTCAGTTATGGTGCTCTCCGCTCTATGCTCTCCGCTCTCCGCTCTATGCCCTCCGCTCTATGCTCTCCGCTCTCCGCTCTCCGCTCTCCGCTCTATGCTCTCCGCTCTCCGCTCTATGCCCTCCGCTCTATGCTCTCCGCTCTCCGCTCTATGCTCTCCGCTCTATGCCCTCCGCTCTATGCCCTCCGCTCTATGCCCTCCGCCTTTACAGTTTTATCATTTTCATTTCCCTGCCTGCCTTACCATTCCACGCTCTACTTCGGCAACCAGCGACATCGATAGCTGTTCGATACGCAGGAGTATCTTTTCTTTTCCAATCCTGATTACTTCACCATAAACCCCTTCCATGGGCCCCGATGCAATTTCTACCTTCTGCCCTACCTCGACCTTAATTTTCAGTCCTTCAGTTTCGTGCAGGAACAGCTTGATGGCATCAATTTCTTTCTCGCGCACTACTGCAGGCTTACCCAGAAAATACAGAAACCTGACAACACCATCTGTTTCGAGAACTTTCAGCCGCTCCTTTTTACTTATGCAAACAAAAACATAGGACGAAAACAATGGAAGCTCTACTTTCTTCTTCCGGTCACTCCATTGCCTGATCGTTTTATAAAGAGGCAGGTAAGTATCCACACCACACTCTATCAGCCTTTCGGCCACTTTCTTTTCGGCCCTGGGAGTAGTGTAAATCACCAGCCAGTTCTTTTGGGCATTTGCTTCCTGGTTAGTATCAGATCTTAAATTCATAACTGTAGTTAGTCAGGTGAAGAGTGATTGGTGATTGGTGATTAGTGATTGGTGATTAGTGAGTAGTGAGTAGTGAGTAGAAAATAGTGAATTGTGAATTGTGTGTTCTATGAAAATCTATTTTGCACTGCGAATGATAAATTGATTATTTCTGCTTGAGATACTTAAGAAGACCAAAAGCAGGTTTCCTGATAAATGCTATTTTAGCAATGAATTTCTCCATCTCAATTTGAGAAATAAACCCTAATTTTTCTGAAATAATTAGCTGTGTTTCTAATTCAGCCAATGAACCCAACGAAATGTACAAGAACTGAATAAACTCTTTATCAGATTTTCGTGCTGCTCCTTCTGCAATATTACTTGGTACAGAAACAGATGCACGCTTCATTTGCGACTTTAAGCCAAATTCTTCGTTTTTTGGGAACTTATCTACAATTTTGTAAATGTCAACTGCGAAGTCAATTGCGTTTTTCCAAACTTCCAAATCTTTGTGATCCATGATGATATTATTTTAATGAATTAATAGAAGTGTCTTATTTCCAAATATCCAGTCTAATAATCATTTAATAATTCACAATTATTTCTCTACCCACCCTTCACTATTCACTTTTCACTCCCAAACACAGCTTCGCCACGTCAGTCACATAATGCAATCAACAAATCCTTCAAATAATACCTTGAAATAGTTAACAATTCTGCTAACCAAATGACGAAACAGTAGCTGGCGAAAAAATCCGCTAAAATAAAATGAAATGGGAAAATTTTTGCAGGGAGTTTCGGGTACAGCTATTCAATACGCGTCAGTTCTTGATTTTTAATTAAAGAAAATGATCACTATTTCGAGTAGCAAAATTACTCAACATCCGAAGAATAAACAAAGAAAACTTTTTACTTGTTACTGAGAAGTTGTCTAAATTTCGTTTTCATGCCAGAGGCTCGCCTCGCGAAGCGGGCATCCTTATGGGAGAAGTTATTGTAATGTGTTTTCTTCTTAACTTATCCAGATGCCTGTCGAAACGTTCGGACCCTGAAAAAAAATGGCTCCGGGAAAATAACTGTCCATACAACGCTAAACCCGAAACGCCAAACGCTAAATGCCGACCTCCGGTCGTGCATGCTCGAAGCTTTGCTTCGGCACACCAAACGCTTTACCCGATCCCCTTTGCCAGCAAATCAACAATATGCATGGTTTTAATATCCAATCCTTGCTTATCGATAATCCCCTGCATTTGCATCAGGCACGAAGCATCAGTAGAAACGATATATTCAGCACCTGTTGCCAGGGCATTGTTCAGTTTTTGCCCGGCCATGGCCGTAGAAATGGCTTCGTGCTTAACAGCAAAAGTACCACCAAAACCGCAGCAAACTTCCTTGTCGTTCATCTCAACCAGCTCAAGCCCTTTCACATGTCTTAGCAGTTTCCTGGGCTCATCATTCAACCGGTATTCGCGCAAAGCAGCACACGAATCGTGATAGGTAATTTTTGCTTCAAAACTTGCCCCCACATCTTCCACCTTTAATACATTCACCAAAAAATCAGTAATCTCGTAAATATTGTTTTTCAGTTCGTTGTACTCCAGGTGCCAGGGCGAATTATAGAAAAGTTTCTGGTAATAGTTTTTCACAAACCCCGGGCATGATGCCGATGGGGCAACAACCGGGCGTTTATTGGAGAAATCCTTGATAAATTTAACCCCAAGTTCTTTGGCATTGTCCCAGTAGCCACTGTTGAAAGCAATTTGGCCACAGCAGGTCTGGTTAGAATTATAATGCACTTTAACACCAAGTTTCTCAAGTATTGTAACCATATTGAAACCGGTTTCAGGATAAACCTGGTCGATAAAACAGGGAATGAAAATATCTACTTCCAAAATTGCTTTTATTGTTGGGTGATGCCTGCAAAAGTATCATTTCTGGTACAAATGCAAACGCATTATTTTTAGCTGTTTCAAAATTATCTATTTAGCTGGTAAAGAAATGAAGTGAATCTTTCCTTTAAATAATTTCAATTGTGTCATTTATCCGCCAGCTGGCAGATGTCATTAATTGGAAAAAGGTTTTCGCTTTAACAAATGAGTCCTGTCTAAAAAGCCTAACCAGCTATAAAATGCCACAAAAACACTAACCTGCCTGCCGTCAGGCAGGAACACAATCCCGCACGTGCGGGACACGAAGTTGAATATCAAGGCATTACTTTTAGTGGAATTTAGTGACTTTGTGCTTTAGTGGCAAAAATCCAGTTTTTAGACCAGACTCATTAAATAGTAATTTCTTAAAAACCTTATTTCTTTCACCAAACCTGAACAACTCATAAACAACAAAGGAAAGGGCTGAAGCCCTTAATGTCGTTTGGTTTTTCCATAACCCAGCCATTAATGGCTGGGTTATGGAATACCCACAGATAAGGCTTTAGCCCGGATTCATGAATTGATCGGGATAAAACCCCACCTAATGTTAAATTTTGTTAAGTAGCTACTTTATGGGAAAAAATAAAAACACGGGAGGTCCTACAGATAAATTTCATAAAACTAAATAAGCCCAATAGTTTGCAAACACAAGAATACACTATAAGTCAACAAGTATTGGGTTTTATCACAGGGCACCTTCAAATCCAATCAAAAAAAATAATCCCCTGTTGTTAAAATATTCTATATTTGCATGGTTGCGCAAAAAAGTTTATCAGCCTATGGAACAAAAGTACATTAGCCTCCCCCCATAAACCACACATAGTAAACCCAATTATTTTCGGATAACACCTTGATTTAAAACCTAACAATCAAGAGAATTTTTTGTAATAGCAAATAATTTTTATTCATTTATTTATTCATTTAAAACCTAACGTTTATGAAAAAAGTTACAAGTTTATTGTTTTTAATGTTGTTCCTGTGGGGTAGTACCTCATGGGGGCAGAATGTCTTCTTTGAAGGCTTCGAAAATGGAAACACCCAAGACCTTGCTCCAGTTGGCTGGACTCAAGTTGATGTTTCCGGAACTGCTACATGGCTAGCAAACACATCATTAACTACCTACAACAGAACCCCAAGAACTGGTTCTTGGAATGCTTTCCTCCAATATGGAAACACCGATTGGATGTTTAAGGAAGTCGCACTAAGCGCAGGAACGACTTACGAATTAACATTCTATGCCAGACAAGATGTGGCATCAGGAGCCAATATCCTTGCAAGTTATGGCACCGAAGCCACAGCGGAAGGTATGGTTAACCCAATCATTGAATTGAGCGCAGTTACTAATGGTGATTATCAATTGTTCTCAGGCAGTTTTTCTCCTGCTACTTCTGAAACCTTTTTCATTGGAATCAGGGCAGATTTAAACTTCTCGCCATGGTATATTTCAATTGATGACATATCACTGGACGAGTTCGCTGCTGGAACACCAGCACCTCCAACTGACCCTATACCGGCAAATGCTTCAGCAGATATACCAGTTGATGGTACATGCACCTGGACATTCGGCGAAAATACCGCAACCTACGACCTGATGTTTGGTCCTGCTGGCAATATGATGGAAGTCGTTTCTGGTGAAGATGCAGGAGCTACCGGGTCATACGCCTATACTGGCCTCAATACTAGTACAACGTATGAATGGCAAGTTATTGAATACAATGGTGCATTGACCACAAATGGCCCGGTTTGGGGTTTTTCTACAGGTTGTGGTGTATCAGCAATACCATTTAGCCAAGACTTTGATGGTACAGGTTTTCCACCTTTATGCTGGGGTAAATATAGTGGTTTACTTGAAGATACAATCACCCTTACCACTACCACATCAGGCTGGTTTTCTGATGATTGGAGGAATATTACCGGAACAGATAAAGCAGCAAAAGCTAATATCTGGAGTACTACGTTTAAATATTGGTTAGTTACTCCTGAAATTGATTTGGGTGACGGCAGCACAGATTATCAACTGGAATTTGATTTAGCGCTGATGGCTTATGGCGGCTCAAATCCCCCTGCTTTAACAGGTGTTGATGATAAATTTGCTGTGGTAATTTCACTCGATGGCGGCGTAAGCTGGTATTCTGCAAATACTCTTCGCCTATGGGACAATGCTGGTTCTGCTTTTGTCTATAACGAAATCAGTAATCTTGGTCAACGCACCATAATTTCATTAGCAGATTATAGCGGCACTGTTAAGTTAGGCTTTTATGGTGAATCAACCGTAAGCAATGCCGACAACGAATTAATGATTAATAACTTGTTAATTGATGTACCCGCTGATTGCCCGACACCCTTAGCTTTTACTGCTGAGAACCCAACAGCCAATAGTATTGACCTAAGTTGGACCCCCGGCGGTGATGAATTATTATGGGACCTGGTTTATGGCGAACCCGGTTTTGACCCTGATGCTGCAGGAACCTTAGTAGAAGGAATAACAGCAAACCCATATACCTTAGAAGGATTAACTGCTGTGACTGCCTATGATGCCTACGTTAGGGCGGATTGCGAAACAGATGAAGTGAGTGAATGGTCGAGCTCTGTTTCTTTTGAAACCCTTCCAACTTGTCCCGCACCCATCGAACTTGAAGCCACAGATGTAAGCACTACATCAGCCACGCTGGCATGGACAGCCCTTGGTGAAGAAACCGCCTGGGATGTTGCCTACGGTGAACCTGGGTTCAATCCTGATTCGGCAGGTACAATCCTTGCCGTTAACACAAATCCATATTTACTTGATGGCTTGACCGTTGCTACTGCATATGAATTTTTTGTACGTGCTGATTGTGGCACTGATGAAGTTAGTTTATGGGCTGGCCCCGTGAATTTCTCAACCATGTGCGAGGCCTTAGCAACATTCCCCTGGATTGAAACTTTTGAAGATGATTCTGAAACAAGAATTTGCTGGAATCAAATTCAGGAAGTAGAAACAAGCAACTGGACATTTAATGCTGGCTCATCTGGCGGATCCATTCTTGCAGCCCATAATGGAGTGCTAAACGCTCGTTTTGTTTCAGTAACAGGCGACAACTCTCCAATCACTAAATTGGTTACTCCAATGCTTGATCTATCCTCCATACCATCTGCGGCAGTTACCTTCTACCTTGGACAGGAAGATTGGTTCGGTGACCAAAATGAAACAAAGGTTTATTACCGGCTGAGTCCGGCAGATGCATGGGTTGAATTACTTCATGTTACTGAGAACCTGGCCGACTGGACTGAATACCTTGTTCTTCTTCCAGAGCTTACAGCAACATATCAAATTGCTTTTGAAGGAATTAACAATTTTGGTCGTGCCAATGTTATAGATGACGTAACTGTTGCGGAAATTTCATTAGGATCACTCGAAGGGATAGTTACAGAAGCGGGTGTAGGCCCAATTGAAAATGCAATGGTATATTCCGGCGTTTACGAAGGCTACACCGATGCAGATGGATACTACAATATCCCAAATATTTTACCTGGAACCTATACCTTCACTTGTGAAGCAGGTGGATTTTTGCCTGTTACCGCCGAAGTTGAGATTATTGCCGACGAAACAGCAACACAAGATTTTGAATTAGGAGCCCCTGTGTTTGGTGTAGATCCAACATTCCTGGAGGAATTCCTAATACCCGGTGAAACTTCCATGCAAACACTTACCATTTCGAATACGGGCAGTACCCCACTGACGTGGAGTGCATCCTTTGAAATATTCGAACCATCAAAAGCAAATTATTCTGCTGAACAGCAATTAGGAAAAACGTTTACTAGAAATTTCCCAAAAAGCACGACAGTAGAATCATCATTGTCCGGTTTCTCTAAAATGAACCTTGGTACTGATGAGTATACTACCTGTCCTGATGGTTCAATTTTTAGCCAACCAGTAGAAACAGTTAACTGGGGGGTAGCATCATCTGAACTCGCCCCAGGTTATGCATGTTATCAATATTTCACTGATCTTTCGGCCCCCATTGGTGGAATAACCTTTTGGGGTGGAAATCTTGTTTATTCTGGCGGCTGGTCTGCTTGCGGCACGGAAGACCCTATGACCTTCACCATTAAACTTTATGAGGATAATGCTGGGATTCCCGGAAATGAAGTTGCCTCTTTCACACCAACTATTACAAGGGTCAGTACAGGTATTGCTTTAGGAACTTATGGTGATTTTTACATGTATCAGTTTTCATTTGATCAGTCTGTTTTTATACCTAATGGATGGGTTTCTATTGTTGGACAAACAGCCGAACCGAATTGTTGGTTTATGTGGGCCTCAACATCTGAGCTCTCTGCAT
>Ga0307929_1001314_pt1 | contig 19294 bp, 14 predicted proteins | sample AceLakmetage1330_FD_203160 | JGI IMG/M metagenome (GOLD analysis project Ga0307929, IMG submission 203160) | Saline water microbial communities from Ace Lake, Antarctica - #1330 | ecosystem: Environmental > Aquatic > Non-marine Saline and Alkaline > Saline | place: Antarctica: Ace Lake...
CCGACGGGTAATGGGCCCGGCCCGGAACCGTTAGACGGCCCAATTGGCCGGTTCCTATTACCCATCGGGGGGGGCTCTGCTGAGGCTACTTGGACACTTCATTTTCATATAAAAACCCTTAACCCAGGAGCCACTCCCATGAAAAATGACAGCAAGACCATCCAGACCATCCGACAGATGTTTGACGCCCAATCCATTGCCGTGGTGGGGGCCTCTGCCGATCCTTCCAAATATGGTTTCATGACATTGGACTGTATCATCAAGGGGGGCTTTCAAGGCAAAATCTATCCCATTAATCCCAAGGGGGGTGAAATCTTGGGTCTTAAGGCCCATACTTCATTGATGGAACTACCTGAAGTGCCCGATGTGGCGGTTATTCTGGTACCGGTGCAAGTGGTGCCCCAGGTAATCCGGGATGCCGGGAAAAAAGGAATCCCCGGTGTGGTCATCACCACAGCCGGTTACCGGGAGGTGGGCCGGGACGATCTGCAACAGGAACTCATCGCCGTTGCCAGGGAAAATAACGTCCGTATCATCGGCCCCAACATTGAAGGGTTCATCTATATGCCCAACAAACTCAATGCTCAGTTTTTTCCGGTGATTAAAAATCAGGGTCCCTTTGCCACCATTTCCCAGAGCGGGTCCCTCACCAACGGCCTTGCCGAGTGGGCAGACAAAGAACAGCTGGGCATCTGTGCCACCATTAATCTTGGCAACCAGGTGGACATCTGTGAATCGGATTTCATGGAATTTCTGGCAGAAGATGATGCGGTGAAAGCCATGGGACTTTACCTTGAAGGGGTTAAGAACGGCCGACGATTTTTAGAGGCCCTGCAACGGGTAACTCCCCAAAAACCGGTGGTGATTCTAAAATCCGGCAGATCCAGTGCCGGTGAAAAATCCGTGGCCTCCCACACCGCCTCCCTGGCCGGAGCCCACAAGGTATTTCATGCCGCCTGCCGTCAGTATGGGGCCATCCCCGTGGACAATCTCCAGGATCTCTACGATTATGGAAAATTGTTGTCCACCATGGAGATACCCCAGGGCAATCGGTTGCTAATTCTCTCCTCCTCCGGGGGCATCGGGGTAATTGCCGTGGATGAAGCAGAAACCCTGGGCATTGATGTCCCCGCCCTTCCCCAGGCATTTGTGGATGAGGTCAAGGCATTGAACCTATCCCCGCTTGGTTCCTACACCAACCCCATTGATCTTGCCGCCATCTGGGCCCATGAGTTCCGGGAAGTAGCCCTTGTGGCAGACAAACATGATGTGGCAGATGTGTTTCTCATCAATTTCGGTGATCCCATTGAAGGGGGTGGGGAGATGATCATTGAATTGAAGAAACAGATCAAGGCCAGCATTGCCATCTCTTACATGGGTGGTGCCGAAGATGAAGCCATGGATCGTCCCCGCATGAACCGGGCTGGCGTGCCGGTCTTTTCAACGCCGGAACGGGCCGTGAAAGCCATTGCCGCGGCCATGGAATATGGCCGTTTCCAAAGAAAAACTGCGGATGAACATACGGGCAGGTCAGCGACTCCGATACCTCCTTGTGATCATGGCACATGCGATGATAAGGTCAATCCTGATTGTGAGCCGTTTCAGGGTGTACAAATGGATGGGCTTCCCGCCGATGCCAACACTAATTCCAAAAAAGATACCGGAACCGCTGACTTTCTCCTGGAGCCCCAGGCTGTGAACCTCATTGAAAAATATCAGATTCCCTACCCTCCCCATTATTTCAGCAATAATTTGGACAAGCTGATAACGGCTGCCGATGACATGGGCTATCCCGTGGTGCTCAAAGTGGTCTCAAAGGATGTGGTTCACAAGAGCGACAGCGGTGGTGTCAGTGTCAACATTAAAAATGCCCGGGCTTTGGAAACGCAATACAAGAGCATGGAATCCCGGATTAAATCAGCCCATCCCCATGCCGTCATTGAGGGGATGTTGGTCTGTTACCAAGCCAAAGAAGGGGTGGAACTCATTGTGGGTGCCATGGATGATCCGGTGTTCGGCCCCACCCTCATGGTGGGCATGGGGGGAATTTTTGCAGAAATCATGCAGGACACGGCCTTTCGGGTGGCACCTCTCACCCGAACCCATGCCCAGGAAATGATCATGGAACTCAAGGGCTATGCCCTGCTCACCGGTGCCCGGGGGACCACCCCCTGTGATGTGGATGCCCTGGTGGATCTGATTATGAACCTGTCTTGTCTGGTCATGGAAAATCCAGACATCAAGGAACTGGATCTCAATCCGGTGCGGGTCTATGAAAAGGGGGTTCTGGCCCTGGATGCCCGGATTATGAAATGATTAAAAATAATTACGCAGCTTGAGTTCAAAGGGATGGGGATTTAAATAGGTCTGGATTTTAAGCCAGGGCTGATCGTATTTCAACACATAGTGCCGAATCAGCGTGATGGGCACGATGAGGGGTACATATCCGTCCCGGTACTGATCAAAAAGAGTCTGTAGCTCCTTTTTTTCATCGGAGGTCAGCACTTTTTTGAAATATCCCATGATATGCTGGAGCACATTGATGTTTTTTTTCAATGTGCTCATCAGGCCCAAGGCTTTAAGCAGTATTTTTTCATAAGTATCAAACAACTCTTCCAAATCCATATTTTTTCCATTGGCCACCAATTTTCCCATCTCTCGGTAGAGATCCTGATTATGGGAGAGAATCAACAGTTTGTTCCGGGTATGAAACCCCACCAGTCCCCCAAGGCTTTTGTCGGTTGCAATGAGATCCCGCCATCGCTTCAGGGTAAATATATTTTCAATAAAATTTTCGCGCAATTTGGGATCATTGAGCCTGCCGGCTTCCTCCACCGGAATCCGGGGAAACCGTTCCGTGAAGCCCCTTGCAAAAATGCCCCTGCCATTTCTTGTCACCACGCCATCATCCCCATACACCCGGATGCGATACAACCCGTTGCTGGGAGATTTACTTCGGAAAATATACCCGCACAGGTTCTCAGACTCAAGATCATCAAGGCGTTTTTCCATCCAGGTTTTCATTTGAGCGGTCATGTCAATGCCGGTCTTCTGGGTCAACAGTCGGGGATTTTCGGCATCTCCCACCAACCGCAGCGCCTCCCTGGGAATGGGCATGCCGCAATCCACCTCGGGGCACACCGCGACATATTCGGTGAAAAGGCCCAGTGTCTGGGTGAGAAACCGGTCATGGCTGTGGCCACCGTCGTACCGGACCTGTTTTCCCAGCAGACATGAACTGATACCTATTTTAATGGGACTGAGCATATGAACTCCTCCTTTTTTGGAACGGAATGGCGGCCATTCAGGGTGTTGTAATCAAGCATCTATAGTGCCGGTCACATGACCTGATACTGTTTTTGAATCATAACACATTGTTTTTATATGATTTTAACGTTTGTTTTTAGTGTCACGGCACTATAATTCCCATGGCCGTTAAAAATACTCGACATCAGCATCTTCATATGGTGTATATAATTTTGATGTGAAATGAAATTAAATTTTTGAAAAAGATGAAAAACTTATCATAAAATGTATCAGGGTAAAGTGGATCGTTATTTCATGGTGAGCCAATTCCAGAAGGTGGTTGAAATGGAAATGATGCCAGATGGACAGGAATAAGCAGGCAGGAGGAGCAGTTGAAGGAAAGCATTAAACACCAAAATCTGACAAATGAGTTCTATACGTGTGAAAAATGTTATATTACCGAATTATCCAACACACCCGATGATCCAGAAAGTTCCATTGCCAGAGCCAGGGTGGCCCCCGGCATAACCACCTGCTGGCATCGGCTCCGGGACACCGCCGAACGGTATTACATCCTCCATGGCAGGGGACAGGTGGAGGTGGGACAGCTACCCCCCAGGGAGATCGGGCCCGGTGACATTGTTCTGATTCCCCCCATGTGCCCCCAACGCATCACCAACATCGGCCCGACGGATTTGGTTTTCCTTGCCATCTGCACCCCCCGTTTTTTACCGGATGTCTATGAAGATATGGAAGAAACTCCGGGCGATGACAAAACGCCCGGCTGATCTTTATAATGGCAGCAATCTAAACACTACAGCGACACTTCGCCTATTTCATTAAAACTAAAGTGTCTAAATTCCCTGGAAATGCGCCATGAATATCCCGGCACTGCCAAACACACCAAACCACACCACGGCAAACTATGCAGGTGCAAAAAAAATTAACCATGACAAACTCTTTGATGGTTCTCCCTTTGACAAGTTTCACCAGAAACAGACCCACCATGGGGGCAAAGGCCAGCCACCAGGATCAGTAAAAAATGGTCCCCCCCCCATATATGAAGGATGCCAAAAATACCTCATATTTTTTGGGAAATAAAAACTTTCTACAGTGGCTTGTGGACAATAAAGTATAAAGATAATTTTATTTACAAATGTCTGTCTTTATTTTTTTAAAAATGTTTTGGCATTCTTGGCATCCTTCATATTACCTCAAAAGTACTTTACAGTCTTTTAGGAAAAAGATCCTGCAAATGGGGAATGCCCTAAAAAAGTGTAAAGTAAATTTGAAGGATGCCAAAAATTCATCATTTCCCTTTACGATTGTCAACATAAGCAACAAGGGATTTTTCAATCTCGGGATCAATAGGGGGTTTCTGATAACTTTCCAGACGGGCTGTTAATGCCTTGCCTGCTCGTTTTTCCATGGACAGGCTGCCATTTCGTGTCCAGGCATCATAGGACTCATGAGAAAATAAACGGGGTTGAAAATACTCGCTGCGACACAATTTAAATGTCCGTGACTGGGTGAGGTATTGGCCGCCAATACCTGCCTCATGTATAGATTTAATTTCCAAGCCCAGTTCTTCATCGTTTACTTCCATGGGTGTCATAAGTTTTCGCAGCATGCCGCAATACTCTTCATCCATGAGAAATTTCTCATAACTTTGAGAAATGTGCCCCCCCATCTGACCACAGGCGTGGAGGATGAAGTTTACGCCGTTACGAACAGCGGTCTGAAGCTGCATACTGGCCTCATATCCGGACTGGGCATCGGCCACATGGGCATCACAAAGGCCACCCCCACTGCGGCTGGGCAGCGTGTAGAATCGGGCCATCTGGGCTGTGGCAGAAATCAAAACGGCCTGCTCCGGTACCCCCACTGCCGCAGCCCCGGTTTTAAAATTGGTGGCAGTGGATGTGGAACCATAAATAACAGGTGTACCAGGGTTCACCAATTGGGTCAGGACAATACCTGCCAGCACTTCGGCGTTGATCAAAGTCATGATGCCGGGCAGGGTCACAGGACCGGATGTGCCGCCAATGACCATGTTGGCAATAAGAACAGCCTGACCATGGGCCGCAAGTTCCATCAACGCCCCGGTCATCTCATCGGAAAATTGCAGCGGTGTCAGCGCATTGATAAGGGACACAGACCAAGCTTTATCCTTTACCCTGGATTTGTCCCCGTCACAAAAGGCAATGGCCAGCATCTCAACCAGATCCCCGGCAACCTCTCCATTGGTCTGGCATCCCATGAATGCCTTATCGCAATAAAGAATATTGGCGAGCACCATATCAAGCCCCTGGGTCTCTGGCGGGACATCTTCAGGATCGATCATCAGATACCCGTTCATGTCAACAACGTTGGACGTCTGTACCAGTTTGCAAAAATTATTGTAATCTTCCATGGTCCCGGTGCGCTGCCTACCCTCTTGGGTGGCCATGAACGGTGCGCCATAGGCGGGAAGAAAGACAACCTCATCGCCACCAATGGTAACGGTATTCTCAGGGTTCCTGGCATGAACCTTAAATATTGAAGGCGCTGATTCCACTGCTTTTTTAATATCACTCTCTTCAAAAAACACCGTTTCATCAACTACTTTAAATCCATTCTTTTTAAAAAGGGCAAGGGCTTTGGCATCATTGAAGGCAACACCCGTCTGTTTGAGTACCACCATGGAAGCATTGTGAATTTTTTGCAACATATCATCTGTTAATGTCTGCATTCTGTCATACATTCAAATACACCTCAAAACTTACGTTCAGACCCATGGACACAGGGCCTCATTAAATCAAATAATACAAACTCCGATGTGGAGTGAACCAAGGGGTCATTAATCTACCATCTCAGAACGCAACCTACATGCCAATGTTTATTTTTTACTTTAAGTATTACAAAAACTCAGCAATTCTAATTATGACACTTGATGGCTTTCCAAATTGCAAATTTACGGTTTCGCTCAACGTAAATTCAGCATGTTACGCACCGTTGGTGCCTTTTGAAAATCCATAATTAGAATTGCTGATAAAAACCGCCATTTCGGGTAGCTTTTTCCGTACCCTCGGAGATCCATTTCAGAAAACGCTTGAAAGAACCTGCTTTCTACGGCACCCTTCATTTTTCAGTTTACATTTATTATGTGCAATAAGTACCCGAGCATATATTCTTCAAAATAAAACTCATAAATATCAATGGTATATCTCTGTGAAATACCGAAAAATATATGCATGGGTACTCAACACCCTGTTTCCAGAATTATTCCCCCAAGAATGTAAAGCACTTTTGGAATGATATGAAGAATGCCCTTTCTGTACTCCATTCCCTTTATCTTCAACCTTGTTTTCTTCCTTAATATTTTTTTCCATGATTCCCCCCGGCTTAAGTATAAACGGTTACGTTGCTTGACATTATCATATTTTATCACTAAGGAATGAGTCAGAAATAACTTTTCCATTTCAAGGCAAAGACAGATTTAAAAATCTGTCCCCTAAGCGCTAAGCGCACAAAAGATGTGGGGAGCTTCAACCCAATATTAAAAGGTAAACAAATACCCTGATGATCGAAAAAGAGTTTGATATACCCTTTATTGCAGACCTTGCACGTCGTGAAAAACAAATTCAGCAAAACTACCGACCAATTATTGCGGTTCATAAATGGTTTGCCAGACGTCCCGGGACATTGTTTCGGGGTCTTATTTTGTCTGAGTTCTCCAATAAGCCCCTTAATGAGGTGTATTACACCCCCAATAACCTTTCAGGGCTTCATATTGCAGATCCCTTTATGGGGGGAGGGATTCCTCTTCTGGAAGCTAATCGTGTGGGGTGTGATGTCACAGGATTTGATATTAACCCCATGTCATATTGGATTGTAAAGCAAGAAATTGAACATCTTAATCTGGATGATTATTCTGAAGCAGCCAAGCTGCTTTGCTACAATCTTGAAAAAAAAATTGGGCATCTTCACAGAACTGAATGCACACTTTGTGGCTCTAACAATGCCCATGTAAAATATTTTCTATGGGTGAAAGTCATACCTTGCAAACAATGTGGAAAGGAGATCGACCTATTTCCCGGTTATATGCTTTCGGCTGGTTCCCGGCATCCCAAAAATGTATTTGTATGTTCTGACTGTGGAAAATTAACCGAAGTTGAAGACAAAAAAAATCCAGGTAAATGCGGCCATTGTTCCTTTAAATTAACCTCAAATGGTCCTGCCAAAAGAGGCCTTTGCAAATGCCCTGAATGCAACACTGAAAATCGTTTTCCAGACCCCGCTCTGGGAGCTCCCAGGCACCGCATGTATGCCATGGAATATCATTGCCCTATTTGTAAACCGTCCCATAAGGGTCGATTTTTTAAAACACCAGATGAAGCAGATATTACAAAGGCGGAAGAAGCGTCAGAACGTTTATCCAGTATCAACTCAAAATATATTCCTGAATCCAAAATTCCGAGTGGCGACGAAACAAATCGCCTGCATCGCTGGGGCTACACCTATTACAGTGAAATGTTTAATCACCGGCAGCTTCTTGGCCTGGAACTTTCCGCACGGCTTATTGCCGATGAACCGAACGAAAGAGTACGGAATGCCCTGGCGACAAATCTTTCTGATTTGCTCCGTTATCAAAACATGTTATGCCGCTATGACAGCCGGGTATTAAAATCCCTTGATATATTTTCCATCCATGGATTTCCAGTTGGGCAGCTTCAGTGTGAATCAAATTTTCTTGGCATCATGACTCCTGGCCGAAGCATGTGTATCGGCAGTGGCGGGTGGGCAAACATAATAGAAAAATTCAAAAAAGCCAAATCCTATTGTGACCACCCCTTTGAAGTTAAATTTCAAGGGAAAACAAAAAAGGTGATCCCCATCAAGGGAGAATGGATTGGAGATCACTTGGATGGAAATGCCACCACCCGCCCAAGACGAATTGATATTTCATGTGAGGACGCTGGTGCATCCAATCTTCCAGAGGGCTCATTGGACGCAGTTTTTACTGACCCGCCCTATTTCGGCAATATCCAGTATGCTGAACTCATGGATTTTTGTTATGTCTGGCTGAGAAAATTAGTTGGAAAAAGCGCTCCTGCGTTTAGCGAGGCTTCAACTCGATCACCCGATGAGTTAACAGGCAATATAGACATGGGCCGTGGCCTGGATCATTTCACCCAGGGCATATCCAAGGTCTTCCAGAAAATGTCCACAGCACTGAAACCAGGCTCTCCTTTGGCATTCACCTATCATCATAATAAAATTGATGCCTATTATCCCATAGCTGTGGCCATCCTGGATGCCGGATTGACCTGTTCTGCATCCATTCCTTGCCCTGCTGAGATGGGCAGCTCCATCCATATCAAGGGTACGGGTTCATCCATTATAGACACAATTTTTGTTTGCCGGACAACGGGTATCATGCAGGAAAAATGGATCGCAACCTCTCCTGAAGATCTTGCCGAAATTGTTAAACATGATTTGAATTTTCTCAAAGCGGGGAATGTAAATCCGACCCATGGCGACATCAGGTGTGTTGCATATGGACATCTCATTCGCCATGCCATCTGGAACTTGCGGCAAAACTGGGATAAAACAAAAGCAACTGCAATACGCATTGTAAAGGTGATGGATTGGATTCGATTTTTTGGCGGATGGGCTGAGGTTGAGAGATTCATAGACATGCCAGGCAAAGAAAAATCAAAGGAAAATTCCATGTTTTCAGTGCAGGAAACACATTCCAATTATGGAGATAAAAATGTTGATGTTCCCTTTTAAAGCAACCCTGGAAGAAATTAACAAAAACCCTGACGACTATGTTGATTCCGTTTTTTCGTGCCTGGAATCAGAATTTCTTGTTATGCCAAAGGGAGTAGGTTTTGTTGAATACCCGGCTTTTGAAGGAGGGTATGAGGCACTTAAGGCAGCCACCAACGGATTCTCTGTGCTTGATCCTGCCAATATTTATCCCGTGACTGTTTCTGAGCCAATTTCCATCATTGTACTTCGCACCATGCTTGGATTTACACCGCCGGAGTGGGGGTATGTTACGACTCAAAAAACAGGCGTGACGGTTACCCAGGGATTTATTCGTTCTCTGGATCGTAAAATCAGAATGGCACCGGATGTGGAACTCAGCACAAACGGTGTGATAAAAAAAAGAGTGGAGGCAATGGTTCAAACGGCATGCCAGTTGCTTTCCGCAGGGGCACCCGAAGTCAACATTGATCAACTGCATAGATTAAACAAGGCAGACACGAAACAGGGTATTTCCAGCATCAAAAATTTATCTCGAATTGGAGCGCCCTATGCCATGTTGTTATATGAGCGATTTATTGGCAGACCTTTTGCCGGTCACCGTGATTCGGTAAGTGATATCATTGGAGACAGCCTGGAATCGGCAATCGAAGACGTGCTGACCCAAGCAGGGGTCAGTTTTCGTAAAACCAAACGAGCAGAACGTATTGAAGGCTTTGATCAGACACCTGATTTCATCATACCCAGTGAATTTAATCCTCAGATTGTCATAGAAGCAAAAATCACTGAAGACGATGGAACCGCGCGTGATAAAGTCACCCGCATTCAACATCTTGGAGAGTTAAGCCTTGCCGGAAGGCCCTTGGACAATCCCAAATATGAAGTGATTGCCTGTATCGGAGGCCGTGGCTTTGGGGTTCGAAGGGAAGATATGAAAAAAATGCTCCTGGCCACAAGGGGAAAGGTTTTTACTGCAAAAACCTTGGATCATCTTGTGGAATGTACGGAACTGAAAAGATATAGAGCGAATCACTAATTAAGACTTCATCATCGGTCTTCAAACTCAGATGGTGAACCCAACCACATCTAAGTACCCACACATATGTTTTTCGGTATTTCACAGCCATATATCATTGATATTTATGGATTTTATTTTGGATAATATATGCCCGGGTACTTATTTCAGTCTTGATGGATTTCCAGGGAGAATACTTGTTCCAGCAAAAACATCGACGGACAAGCCGCAGATGTTTAAAATTCCTGGCGGTTGCGCCGCCAGGAATGCGGTGCTGTGCCCACGGTCTACATTTTCATATCCCCTGTTTCCATGAAACGCTGGTGAAAGGAAAACGCCTCCCCCAGCAAATGGGGTTCATGCCCACCGGTCTTGTGCACGGCCCGGCTGTAGTAATCCCACAACAGATCCCGGTAATCGGGGTGGGTGCATTTCTTAATAACCGCTTCGGCCACTTGGCGTGGGGTAAGGTTCCGTGTGTCCACAAGGCCCTGTTCGGTGACAATGACATCCACGGAGTGCTCTGAATGATCCACATGACTCACCATGGGAACAATGGCAGAAATCGCCCCGTTTTTAGCCATGGAAGGGGTTACCATGAATGAAAGTGCCCCGTTTCTCTCAAAATCTCCAGATCCCCCAATGCCGTTCATCAGCTGGGATCCCATGACATGGGTGGAATTCACATGCCCATAGATATCCGCCTCCAGGGCCGTGTTAATGGCAATCACCCCCAAACGACGGATGACCTCCGGAGAATTGGAGATCTCCACAGGCCGGAGAACAATTTTTTCTTTGTATCGATAAATCTCCTTAAAAAAACGATCCCGGGCTTTTTCAGACAATGTCATGGCAGACGCTGATGCGGCCCGAATTTTCCCCATGTCAATCAAATCCAACACACTGTCCTGGATCACTTCGGAATAGAGATCCACACTTTCAAAAAAATCATCCTCCATGAACCGGCTCAACACCGCATTGGAAACGTCCCCCACTCCAGCCTGCCAGGGCAATGTTTTTGGCAGACGATCTTTTTTCATCTCATGGCGGACAAAATCCAAAATTTGTTCTCCAATGCGCAAAGGGATTTCTCCCGGGGGCTGGAACACGGCACAGGTGTCTTTTTCCCCGCTTTTCAAGATGGCCACCACCTTATCCGGATTCATCTCAATAAAGGGTTTACCAATGCGATCCGCCGTGCGATACATGGGAATGGGCATGCGATAGGGGGGATCTTCAGGAATAAAAATATCATGGATGCCCTCAAGTCCCCGGGGCTCATTTTCAGACATTTCAATAATTATTTTATCGGCGTATTTAACATAGGTGGGAGTGTTGCCAACGGACATGGTGGGCACCAGATGCCCCTTTTCCGTGATGGCCACCGCCTCAACCACAGCCACATCCACCGTTCCCCAATCACCGGAACGAACCAGGGCAGACAGTCGGGAAAGATGATCATCCTTAAAGAGAATTTTCTCCTCGTTGATCTTTTTTCTCATGGTTCGATCGCTCATGTAAGGCCGCCGCCAATTGACCAGATCTGTTTTTGAGAGCAATCCATCCACCAGCTCTCCAGTGGATGCCCCGGCATACAGGTTTATTTTAAAATCTTCTCCCTGCTCTGCCCGTCGGGCCAGCTCCATGGGAACCATCTTGGGATACCCGGCGGTGAACCCGGAAATAAACACGTTTGTGCCGTCTACAATGTGACTGGCTGCGGTGGCCGCATCGGTGATTTTATCCCGAAGCGGTGCGTATCTGATTCTGTCTTTCAATATTTTTTCCCTTCTTCCTGGGTTATCATACATAATACCATCTACATCTGCGGCGGCAAAATATCACAATCATAATGAGTGGCACAGCTTTTTTTATAAGAAAGTCCCGGCAAATCAAGAACGGCCTTCAAGCTTCGTTGTGGGCAGGCCGAGGTCAAAATAAGGTCTGCCCGTGGTAGTTATATTAAAAATCAGGTGCTGGGTTTATGGACATTTTTATAGAGGTTCCCGGTTTGCATAAATCGGAGTGAATAACACCAATAAGCAAAGCCTGAACCCATTTATAGTCTGTCAATTGATCATTTATGATATAAACATCTTTATCTAAACAACACCTTCACCAAATTTAAAATTGGTTTGAGTTTTTACAATCATCCTACCACATATTGCACAAATACAGTTTTACACACTATATATGGATTGGAATTTAGGCCAAAATAAAATTGGCGAAGGTATTGTATATTAAGGATGTTATTTTAAAAGCTACGGATAAGTGAAATTTACATATTGTGTAGATCAACCCCCCAAAATATAAAAACAAAAAATTGATTTAGCCTCCCCAATCATTCCCATTACTATTTTTTTTAAAAAATCATTTTAATGTTGAAATCTGTTTCAGGCTCCTATATGCTACACTTACTATAACATTTAAAAATCAAATAAAGGGGATTACTTATGGATAGTTAGGTTCCCTGATAATGCACGCCCTATTTTTTTAATTTTAAAAAAAAGGAGTCACGACAATGAAAGGATGGATCGGTAAAATTCTCCGTGTTGATCTGACAACCGGGGAAATTAAAGATGAATTTTTGGATCCCAAGGTGGCCAAGGATTACATCGGTGGCAGGGGAATTGGTATTTATTACATGAACAAAGAAATGGATCCCATGTGTGATCCTTTTTCCCCTGAAAACCTCATGATCATGATGACAGGTCCCCTCACCGGAACTGGTGCCCCCACCGGTGCCCGGTATATGGTGATGACCAAATCACCGTTGACCGGTGCCGTGACCTGCTCCAACTCCGGGGGAATGATGCCCCGGGAGATGAAACGAGCCGGTTACGATGGCGTCATCTTCAAGGGGAAATCGGCCAAACCGGTTTTTCTCTGGATCAATAAAGGCAAGGCAGAACTGAAAAGTGCAGAGCACATCTGGGGAAAGCCGGTACCGGAAACCACGGACATGCTTCTGGCAGAAACCGACCCCAAAGCCCGGGTGGCCTGCATTGGTCCGGCCGGGGAGAATAAGGTTCTGTTTGCAGGCATCATGAACGAAAAGAACCGTGCCGCAGGCAGATCCGGCGTGGGGGCCGTGATGGGTTCCAAAAACCTAAAGGGAATTGTTCTACTGGGAAGTGATAAAATTGAACTGGCAGAACCCGAAGCATTCAAAAAATTCAACCAAAAAATCCTGAACCAGTACACCAGTGATGCCAAGGAAACACCAGTGGGGCTAACCATTAACGGTACCGCCGGTGTGGTAGCCGTCACCCAGGCAAAGGGCATTCTTCCCACTAAGAACTGGCAACAAGGCACCTTTGACGGCTGGGAAGATATCCAGGGTACCACCCTCACTGAAAAATATCTGGTGAAAAACCAGGGCTGCTTTGGTTGCCCCATCAAATGTGGCAGAATAACCAAGGTAACGGAGCCCGGATTTGAGGGAGAGGGCGAAGGCCCTGAGTATGAAACCGTTTACGCCATGGGCTCCAACTGCATGATCGATAACCTGGCTGCCATCACCAAGGCCAATTATCTTTGCAACGAACTGGGGCTTGACACCATCACCATGGGGGCCACCGTGGCCTGTGCCATGGAACTTGTGGATCGCGGTTATCTAAGCGAAAAAGAAGTAGGACGCTCCCTTAAATGGGGAGAGGGCGAAGCATTGGTGGAACTCACCCGTCAGACCGCCTATCGTGAAGGGTTTGGAAACAAGCTTGCCGATGGCAGTTATCGCCTGGCAGATGGATTTGGTCATCCAGAACTTGCCATGGTATCTAAAAAACAAGAATTCCCAGGATATGAGCCCCGGGGGGCAAAGGCCATGGGCCTTGCCTATGCCACATCACCCATAGGCGGATCCCACATGCGCGGCGACCCGGCTTATTTTGAAATTTTCGGAACCACCTTTTCCATGGATCCCCTGGCCACCAAAGGAAAAGCGGGCCCCACAAAACGGATTCAGGATCTGTCCGCCATTGTGGATGCCGCAGGGCTTTGCATCTTTTTCGGGGCCAGAATGCTGGCGGAAAAAGACAGCACCATGTCCCCCACCGGCATGTTGACCTATCTCAACACTGCCACAGGGGCAAATTATACCATTGAAGACCTGATCCAGGCAGCCGAACGTATCACCAATGCAGAGCGTATGTTTCTGGTGAATGCAGGCTTTGACAGAAAGGATGATTCGCTTCCCAAGCGTATCACGGATGAACCGTTACCAGCAGGCCCTGCCAAAGGTCAAACCTGTGATCTGCAAACCATGCTCGATGACTATTATGTGGTTCAGGGCTGGGATAACAATGGTATTCCCACGGCTGAAACCCTTAAAAAACTTGGTTTGAACTAATTTTAACAAGCAGATACCGGCCGAGTAAAATCAAAATTAATGAGCAATGCTGAAAGCTCCTTTGGGAAAATATCCGCCCAAAGGAGCTTTTTCTTTGCCACTAAAAATTTTCGTATTTTCGTCCCGCTTCTTCCATTCCAAATGTTGATCTCTTTTAACTGCCCTTTCACGTCTCTGGCTAAGTACCCGAACATATGTTCCTCAAAATAAAATCCATAAATATCAATGGAATATGTCTGTGTAATACCGAAAAATATATGTGTGGGTACTTACATTTACCGTTTTTCCCATATGGCCCAATCATTGACCAACACCTTCACCAAATTTAAAATAGGTTTGAATTCTTACAATCCATGCACTACATATCGTGTAAGAATAATTCTCAATAATCTACATATAGATTGATATTTAAGCCAAAATAAAATTGGCGAAGGTATTGTTGACAGTGCTAAGTTTATTGATGTACTGTTTCATTTTGGGAGCTATATTGGTTTAAGGTGAGCTGGATTGATCTTGTCCGAAAGGGATATTTCCCCAAGGGTGCCAATGTGCTGTTTCTCCATACCGGTGGATCTCCTGCACTCTATGCGTATCTGGATACATTCAGATAATCCACTCCATGTCGGTTTACTGGCATAACAAATAATGAGACGCTCATAATATCAGCTTGTTGGACGGAGTTTCTTTCTGCTTTTTCAGATTCAGCGGCAATTGTCCCCCACATCGGAGGATAAATGCCAATATTTGGCTTTACAATGATTGTCGGAGTTAGTAGAAATACCGGTAATATGACACTGACTAAGACAGAATCAACAATTCTTAGATGGCTACTGCTCCTGGCCGGGCTTCTACTGGTTGCTGGCCTGGTGGCACCGTTGATTACCATCAAAAAATTTATCTATATACGGCACTCATTCTCCATGGTGTCCGGCATGTATGAACTGCTGATCAACGGCAGGATCATCCTCTTTTTGATTATTACTGGTTTCAGTATTATCATGCCTATCCTGAAAATTCTGGTATTGTTCAAGATCCTCACCAGCGGCTCCGAAGACCGGAAAGTCCTTGAGCGCTACCTCCATCTCATGCATGAATATGGGAGGTGGGCCATGCTTGATGTCATGGTGGTGGCAATCATGGTGGTGACCGTAAAGTTAGGGGCTGTTGCAAGCGTTCAGATCCACGGAGGGGTTTACCTGTTCGGGGCATCCGTGCTATTGATCATGATAATTACCCACAGGGTAGTACGACTGACATCTTCCTGATGCCTGCTGTAATCGGAGCAGTTGACCGGGCAATTCAGACTTACGACGACTATCCCAAAAAAGGATGCGGAAAGTGCACAACATCCTGTTTGCTGGTGCTCGGGGCAAATCATGAATCAGCTTTTACTCAACGATCTCATTTCATGGGCAGGATCATCATGCAGGCCACTTTGACGTCTGGAAAGTACCGGGCAATGAAAAACCACAAAAGGGCCAAGACCTGGAAGATTAGCATAAGGCAGAAAGCCGGCTGTTAGCCAGCGGGGGCATAGCTTCCTTGTATGCCTGTTTTCCACAGATTAATAATGGCACCCATTTGCCCACTGAACAGCAAAAGCGATAAGACTCAAGATCAGAAACTTTGTAATTTGTTACTATACATTTTTGATCAGCGTTCAGACATTCAGGTTGGCATTATTTCCCCCCTGAACACCTGAACGCATAGGCATTTGTTAATTGACACCATTAAAAATTTTCAAAATCATCATCAAATGGAATCACTTGGCTCGGTCTCACTTCACTCGTTCTCTGCTGTGGTATTCTCTTTCTTGCTGCATGACTTACAGTTTTATGTGAAATAATGTTTTTCACATTTGCTTGCATGGTTTCTCCCATGGTTGTGTCACTGCTTCCGGAAATCACCATCACAAGGTCTCCGACATACACCTTGAGCTGTTCTGCCTGGGCATTCATCTCTTCAGATGCTGCCGCGGATTCTTCTGCATTAGCTGCATTCAGCTGCACCACCTTATCCATTTCTGAAATCGCAATATTCACCTGATCAATTCCTTTGGATTGTTCATTGGATGCTTCGGAAATCTCAGCTACCAGGTCTCCGACCTTTCCAGAACTTTGGGCAACCTTGCCAAAGGCATCATTGGTTCTTGCAACAAGTTCTGATCCATCGTTCACCTTTTTTACGGTTCCTTCGATTAACTCTGCTGTATTTTTGGCCGCAGCCGCCGCTCTCATGGCAAGGTTTCTCACCTCATCTGCAACCACTGCAAACCCTGCTCCTGCTTCACCGGCTCTTGCCGCCTCTACCGCTGCATTAAGGGCAAGCAGGTTTGTCTGGAATGCGATTTCATCAATGGTCTTAATAATTTTTGAAGTTTCCTCGCTGGCCCTGGAAATATCTTCCATGGAACCTGTGAGCATCCCCATTGATTCATTGGCCTCTATTACCACCTGATTGGCTTCTTTCATTAAAGTGTCTGCATATCCGGCGTTCTCAGCATTTTTCTTTGTCATGGATGCCATTTCTTCCATTGACGAGGAGGTTTCCTCAATTGATGCTGCCTGCTCGGATGCACCCTCGGCAAGGGACTGGCTTGACGAGGAAACTTCGCTTGATGCGGCTGCGACCTGGTTTGACCCTTCTCCAAGACCTTCAATAATCCGGTTGATGGGCAAAGTAATGCTTCTGGCAAACCAAAGAACACCTATCAGTGTGATGGTTAGAAAAATTATACCTGCAATGAGAACAACATTTCGAATGGCACGAACAGGAGCCATAAATTCTGATTCATCCTGGGTCACGCAAATGCTCCATCCTGTTTCCATTACCGGAGCAAAACCGGCAACTTTGTGAATCCCCTTAAAGATGTACTCCTCCACTCCGGATTGACCGGCCATCATCTGGCTTGTAACGGATTCCATGCCGTCGAGTTTGGTAAGATTCAGTTCAAGTATAAACTCTTTGTTGGGATGGGCAATCACAATTCCTTTTTTGTCAATCATAAAGGGGTAACCTGTCTTCCCGACCTTCACCTGGGTAATCTTATTCGATAGCGAATTAAGCTTAAGAGAGAGTCCAAACATACCTGCAAACTGTCCTGAACCTGTTTTCAGCGGAATGGCTACCACGGCGATTGGCTTCCCCGATGTTTTGGATAAGACGGGTGAACCGATACTGACTTTTCCGGTTTGTTTGACGGATGCAAAATAATCCCTTTCGGCTACAGATATTTTTTTTACTCGACCGGATCCATCATCACTATCCGATATAAAAACCCCTTTAGAGTCAGTGATAAATAAAACATTATAGTCGACACCAACCTCTTTAATAACATTTGTCAAAAAACTGTCCAGGGCCTTTAATTCAATTATAGAATTATCTATCCCGTTTTCTGCTACTTTAGCTGCTGTATCCTTTACCAGTGGATCAAGGGCCACCCCCCCGGCAAATTTGACTTCTTGTGCCATTGCCACATCTACCATGGTGGAAAGATTGTGAGCGACAAGCTCTGCCTGTCCATGTGCCACTGTAACCAGCGCGGATGATGATTTGTTAATCGCAAAGAGCCCCACCACTGTTAACGGGATAACAACAGCCAGGATACCGCCAAGAATCAGTTTGAATTTAAGTGATCGTTTCTTCATTTTTCTCTTCTCCATTAATAATTTAATTTAATGATATATTTAATTTTTATTGATTCCCAGCCCCAACGCAGAGACATCATCAGTCGTTAACACTCGGCCAATAGCCTTTACTGCCTGATCCATTATTTCTAAGGATTCAGTCATTTTATTTATTCTCCTTTTTCTTATTTTGTATATGCTCCAAAACAGAGACAACATCTTTCAAATTACTGTTAACATCACTGATAAAACTTGGTTTTAATTTAAACCCCAATGAAAACGTATCCTTCTTGTTATCAGGCAAAATCAGAATAACCCTGATATTGTCAAAAAGAGAGCTCATTGAATTGAATTGAATCAGCTCATCTCTTGAGCCCACCATAAGCACCAGAACAGAGACATTGTTCAATGGTTGCCGAAGTATTTGAGAAATATGCTCAATCGAATGGCAGTCTTCAACCTGGATTCCAGAGACCTGTGTCTGGGTCATATTTTTAAGCTTTTCCCCCAGAGTTGTTAAATCGTTTGCATACAAAATCGTTTTCATTTACTTTTCCCTCATTCCTTTTTCTAATAATGAAAATCGTTTTTATCTTTTTTCATTCAAAGTAACGCAGGAAGCATGCCACGAAAATGGCGCGTTGTTTTTATTTTATTAACAATAGGTTATGGATTTAACGATGGGGTACTGCAAAGAGATAAGGAGCATAGTCCTATAAATAGGAACAATGCTAATCCTATTTATAGGACTATGGGGCTATAGGGCTATAGAATTTGGGCAGGATAGAATAAGATTAACAACGATATCAGGAAGAACTGAGCCCAGGCAGGTTATGCTTTTTTAACAGGCCATATAAACGGGACCGAGAGATTCCTGAAATTCGGATTGCTGTCTCCGGGTCTTTCTGAGCCTTATTCAGCAGCATTTTTAGATAATCTTTCTCAGTCTTGATTCGATACTCTTTCAGAGTGGGAAGCTCTTCTCCAACATCTAAAAGCTCATTAGGCTGCTGCCTTGATTTTATTTTCATGACCGGTTTAAAATCCAACCCGACTGTCCGATACTCCGGCGGTAGATGTTTGGCGAACAGAGTTGGATCCTGCCCGGCTTTTGCCAGCACATACTCTAAAACATTGATCAGTTCACGCACATTTCCCGGCCAGGGGTGGGCTGCCAGGGTTTGAAAAAATTCCGGAGAGATCGCTTTTGTTTCAATGCCGTATCGCCGGGCAAGTTCATGAACTTTTTTAATGGTGATTTCTTCAATATCCTTTTTCCGTTCCCGCAAAGGAGGGAGCTTG
>Ga0307929_1001316_pt1 | contig 19280 bp, 9 predicted proteins | sample AceLakmetage1330_FD_203160 | JGI IMG/M metagenome (GOLD analysis project Ga0307929, IMG submission 203160) | Saline water microbial communities from Ace Lake, Antarctica - #1330 | ecosystem: Environmental > Aquatic > Non-marine Saline and Alkaline > Saline | place: Antarctica: Ace Lake...
TGGTGTGTCGGACATTGCAGGCCAAATGCGATAAAGTGTATCCATGCCGAGACCGGAGAGGTGGTGTGGGACGGTTTTGGCACCATTGCTGACTGGGTTAAAGGCTAATTGCAGGATAAGAAATGGAGGTGAAAACACGGATGCAACAGCGGCTCCAGGCACAAGGATCCAGTTAGGGTTAGGGGTTTGTTCAATCATCAATTTTACCCCGTGAAATGTTTTTTCTTTTCTATTTCACTGGGGCGACAATAGTCGATAGTTAATTTCAAGGGGTATCCAGTCCTTACTCTTTGTGCATTTTGTGCCTTTTTGTTTACCCAGTTAAATCTCTTTTGCACTTATTTAACCGGGGCGGCTTCATCAAGTTTCAAATTTCAAGTTTCTATCAACCCGCAACTTGCAACCCGTAACTCGCAACCCTTTTTAGTTGACTTCCGAAATAGTTCTTTGTAAACGATATTAGGCAATATTGCTCAACCGATACTCTTCTTTCAATCCCGAGAGGGAAAGAGGATTTAAAATGGTTTGTGAACGTCCAAAACCCCGTTACTCTGGATAGATGGAGAGCGGGGTTTTGTGTTTTGTGGCCCAGCTCAGGGTTCACTCAAAAATAAGTTAGCAGAATTGGCGCTCAGATTTAGGTCAGATTTCGTTGCTGCGATTGAGTGAACCCACAGAAATAGTGGGCTATTTCGAGGATTTCGCGATTGAGCAGCTGCTGAAGATGGCTTGAAGCTGAGATGCGAAAATGTTATTTTTGAGTGAGCCCTTAGTAGTTAAAGGTAGGTCAATTAAAGCTTTGACCCTCTAATCTTTATAGGTGTGAACTGTGTAGGCCTGACACCCATGGCTTTATGTTGTAGCGCAGGCACTGGTTAAAAGACCCAGTTTCCATTGACTTTTAGACGAGTCAAGTATAAACAACATTCAGCAGTATCCCCGCACCAAGTTTCTTCTTTCAACCCGAGAGGGAAAGAGGATTTGAAATGGTCTATGGTTACCATAAAACCCCGTTACTCTGAACAGATCGAGAACGGGGTTTTGTATTTTGTGGCCCGGGGAAAAGATCACAGTGAAAGATATGGGATCAGGTGTGGGATTAAGTCAACAAATTCAACAAAGCAAGCCTCTATTCGATGCCTTTAATAACCGAATTATCGCATGATAACATAATGCTTTTTTGTTTCACCCCAAGATGAGGTTCTTCCATGGATGTGTTTGGATTGCGAAACAGGCTGATACAGGATTATTCCGATTATATCCAGAGTTTCATCAATATCAAAGATAATCGGGTTCGAGAATACGTGGACGATAACCTGACCAAGGGATTTTTGTGGCCGGATCCTCTCATTCAGATGAATCCTGCGTTTGAGGCAGGAGAGTGGATTGAAGAACTCGTCGAGCAGGAAATCCTGCACCCGGAATGCACCCGGATTTTTCGCATCAAAGCAGATAAAGATGACAACGGAAGCCCGCTTAGACTCCATCGGCATCAATCCGATGCCATAAGTGCCGCGAAAACAAGCAAGAATTATGTTCTGACCACCGGCACGGGCTCAGGGAAAAGCCTGGCCTATATTATCCCCATCGTTAATCACGTTCTCAATATCGGGTCGGGAAAAGGGGTCCAGGCCATCATTGTTTATCCAATGAACGCCCTTTGCAACAGCCAGTATGGGGAGTTGGAGAAGTTTCTTCGCTACGGCTATCCCAAAGACCATGAGCCGGTACGTTTTGCGCGCTACACCGGCCAGGAAAGAGATGAAGAGCGACAGGAAATCATCGCGAATCCTCCGGATATTATCCTCACCAACTATGTTATGTTGGAACTCATTCTCACCAGGCCGAACGAAAAGAACATGATAGAAGCGGCGCGCGGACTGAGGTATCTGGTTCTCGACGAACTCCACATCTACCGCGGACGACAAGGCGCCGATGTGGCCCTGCTTGCAAGGCGCCTCAAGAACGCCTGTCAGGCCGAAGATCTCCAATGTGTCGGTACATCTGCGACCCTCGCAGGCCCGGGGTCCTATGCGGAACAAAGAAGAGAAATCGCGGGTGGAGCCACCAGGCTTTTCGGAAGCCCCGTTCTACCGGAGATGGTTATCGGAGAAACCCTCCGTAGGGCAACCCGGGAAATGGATTTGAACGACCTTTCCTTTGTAAAACAGCTTAGAGACCGAGTGGGCGACCCGGGGCAAAAACCACCACAGGACTATAAGGAGTTTATCCAGGATCCCCTTTCTATCTGGATCGAAAACACGTTTGGCGTGACGACCGAGAAAGAATTCCACCGATTGGTTCGGACTACCCCTATCAGTGTCACCGGTGAAAACGGGGCAGCCGCAAAACTTAGTGAGATTACCCGGATTTCAGAAAGTCGGTGCGTCGCCGCCATTCAGGAAGGTCTTATGGCCGGATACGAATGCCTGGATCCACACACTCGATTTCCTGTTTTTGCCTTTCGGCTCCATCAATTCATCAGCAGGGGCGACAGGGTCTACGCCTCTCTGGACCCTGTCGAATCACGACATGTCACCGTGCATGGGCAGCAGTACGTTCCCGGCGACAGAGAACGTATCCTTCTACCGATCGTCTTTTGCCGAGAATGCGGGCAGGAATATTACATCGTCCGGGTATTCCGGGATCCCAACAGCAATCAAAAGATTGTTGAGCCCAGGGACCTGGGGGATCGGTTCAACGATGAAGAAAGCGAAGCCGGCTTCCTGTATTCAAATCCTGAAAGACCCTGGCCCGAGAATCTGGAAGAGATCATTGAGCGCGTCCCGGATGACTGGCTAGAAGAATTCAAAGGGAAACTGCGTTTGAAGAAGCATTATCGCAAAAAGCTCCCCCAAAGAATTCGCCTTTCCTCCAACGGGAAAGGGGCCGATGAGGAGGGTGAAAACTACACCTATCTCAAGGCACCGCTCCGCATCTGTTTGAATTGCGGGGTGGCGTATGGTGCAAGGCAATTGTCCGATATCGGGAAATTGACATCCCTTGGAACGGAGGGGCGAAGTACGGCTACAACCATTTTGAGTCTCGCCGCCGTCAGGCATCTCCACAAAGAAAAAAAGCTCGATCCCAAGGCAAAAAAAATCCTCAGTTTTACGGACAACCGCCAGGATGCTTCCCTCCAGGCAGGGCATTTTAATGATTTCATCGAAATCGGCCTTCTCCGCTCGGCACTTTTCAGGGCAGTGGAAAAAGCCGGACCAGGCGGCCTCTCCCATGATGTTCTCACTCTTCGCGTTTTTGATGCATTGAGTCTGCCGTGGGAATTATACGTCCAGGACCCGAGTGTCCAACCCAAATATGGTGTGAAAGATGAAACGGACAAGGCCCTCAGAAACATGCTTGGCTATCGGCTTTATCATGACCTCAGGCGCGGCTGGCGCGTAACGGCGCCCAATCTTGAGCAGTGCGGTCTTTTGGAAATCGGCTACGCCTTCCTCAAGGAGCTTTGCGAAGACGATCAGGAGTGGCAGAAGCGCCCTCCGGCACTTGTATCCGCTACCCCGGAGACACGTTATGCTGTCTGCAAGGTTCTTCTCGACTTCATGCGGCGATCTTTGGCCATCAAGGTGGACTACATGAGCGCCCAATATCAGGAGCAGATGAGGCTGCAATCCAACCAACGCCTGGGAGCGCCATGGGCCATGGATGAAAACGAGAGCCTTGTAACCGCCGCCATTTTGTTTCCACGACCCAGCCGACGAAAGGACTTCGGCGGCCATGTCTTTCTGTCCCCCAGAGGCCTTTTCGGGCAATATCTTCGAAGGCTTTCGACCTTTCCGGATCATGGCGAGAAAATGACCCTTGACATGACCTCGGAATTGATACGACAGCTATTGGAACTCATGAGGGTTGCCGGTCTGGTGGACCGGGTGATGGAGCCAAAAGAGCCGGAAGATGTCCCCGGTTATCAAATTCCCGCTGCCGCCCTTCGCTGGTCCGCCGGCGACGGAACAGCACCTTTTCATGACCCCTTGAGGGTGACGGTGGCACCCGAGTTTAAGGGACGGACCAATCCCTTTTTTATATCCTATTACAAGGATATGGCAATCGAGGGAAAGGGCATTGTGGCAAAGGAGCACACGGCCCAGGTTTCTTACGAAGAAAGAAAAGAAAGAGAGGATAAATTCCGTGAAGGGCAACTTCCCATCCTTTACTGTTCGCCCACCATGGAACTTGGGATTGATATCGCCACATTAAATGTGGTCAATATGCGAAACATCCCGCCAACCCCAGCCAACTATGCCCAGAGGAGCGGGCGGGCGGGACGAAACGGTCAGCCGGCGCTTGTCTTTTCTTACTGTTCCACCGGCAGTCCCCATGACCAGCATTTCTTCAAACGCCCTGAATTGATGGTTTCCGGTGCGGTCTCCCCGCCCAAACTGGACCTTACAAATGAGGATCTGGTGCAAGCCCATGTTCAGTCTATTTGGCTGGCCTGTACCAGTCAGTCCCTGGGAACATCGCTTAGAGACATCCTGGATGTGGGTGGCGACAAACCGACGCTTGTGCTTCAGCCTTCAGTCATGGAATCTTTCCAAAGCCATACTGCGACAAAAAAAGCCTTGCTTAACGCCCATGCTGTGCTTTCATCCATTGAAAAAGACCTCGAAACCGCTGACTGGTACTCCCAGGGCTGGTTGGAGGATGTCGTAAACAAGGTCAACCTCAGTTTTGAAAACGCTTGTGATCGATGGCGGTCTCTTTATCGCGCGGCCATGAACCAGAGGGATGTCCAACATAAAATCGCGAACGATTTTTCCAGAAGAATGGAGGATAGAAAACTGGCCAAACGCCTTCGGGCCGAAGCTGAAGCCCAGATAACGCTTCTCCTGGAATCCTCCAGCGTGATCCAGTCGGATTTCTATAGCTACCGATATTTTGCCAGTGAAGGATTCCTGCCCGGCTACAATTTCCCCCGCCTGCCCCTGTCGGCCTATGTGCCCGGTCGAGGCGCCCGCAGGAAAAGCAGGGATAATTTCCTCTCCCGGCCCCGATTCTTAGCCATCTCCGAATTCGGCCCCAGAAGCATCCTATACCATGAGGGGTCCCGTTACATTATCAACAAGGTCATCATGCCGGTGGCGGACAGCGCACAGGATGACAATGTACTCACAACCCTGGCGAAGCTCTGCCCCCGCTGCGGGTATCTTCACCCGGCCACGGAGGGCGGTGGTGCTGATCTGTGCGAACATTGCGACGCCCCTCTCGACCCTCCCCTGCGACAGCTCTTTCGGCTCCAGAACGTCTCCACCAGACGAAGGGATCGGATCAACTGCGATGAGGAAGAAAGGCTCAGAATGGGCTATGAGATTAAAACCGGCGTGCGGTTTGCCGTGCATGGGGGAAAGCCGTCTTTCCAGACAGCCTCGGTCATGAGCCTGCAAAATGAAGTGTTGGGAACCCTCACCTACGGGCACGCGGCCACCATCTGGCGGATCAACCTGGGATGGACCCGTCGAAAAAACAAGGATCAACACGGGTTTATGCTCGACACTGAAAGGGGATACTGGTCTCGGAACCAGCAAACAGAGGATGAATCCGAGGGAGATCCCATGGGCCCAAAGATCGAGCGGGTCATCCCTTATGTGGAAGACCGGAAAAACTGTCTCTTTTTTCAGCCGGACGCTTCTCTGGATGAAAGCCAAATGGCCAGTCTGCAGGCCGCCCTGAAGCAGGCCATTCAGTCCTGTTACCAGTTGGAAGACAATGAACTGGCTGCGGAGCCCTTGCCGGATCGGGACGTAAGAAAGGCCATTCTCTTTTATGAGGCTTCGGAAGGTGGGGCCGGTGTGTTGCGCCAACTCATCAGTGACCCTAAAGGCTTCCCTGATATCATTCAGGCCGCTTTGGAGATCTGCCATTTCGATCCGGACACGGGAGTAGATAAACACCGAGCCACCGGAGCCGTAGAAGATTGCGAAGCCGCCTGCTACGACTGCATGATGAGCTACGGCAATCAACGGGACCATTCCCTTCTGGATCGTAAGGCCATCCATAAGTTCTTGATGAAGCTCAAGGTGGCGATGGTATCCGCATCCCCTGTGGGACTCCCGAGGGCGGAACACCTGAGAAGGCTCATGAACCAGGCGGGTTCGGAACTGGAAAAAGAGTGGCTCAGGTTCCTGGATAACAAGGATTTTCATCTTCCCAGCAAGGCCCAGGTTTTTCTGGAGGCATGCAAAACCAGACCTGACTTTATTTATGAAGATGCCTATACCCTGATCTATGTGGACGGCCCGGTCCATGAATTCCCGGATCGTCAGGAGCGAGACCAGCAACAGGTCGACTGTCTGGAAGATCTGGGATACTCGGTGATCCGCTTCAGTCATCAGGATGACTGGCAAAAGATTGTTTCTACATTTCCCAACCTGTTCGGCGTCAAGAAAGGATAAGCGATTGTCAACTTTAGAAAGCACGGCATTTTCGGTCGGATCGCTTGTCAATGCAAGGGGCAGGGAATGGGTTGTTCTCCCCAAGTCCCATGACAATGTTCTGCTGCTTCGGCCTCTGGGTGGGCTCGATGATGAGGTAACAGGAATCTATCTCCCCCTGGAAACGGTCACACCGGCTGCCTTTTCACCTCCGGACCCGGGCAAGCTGGGGGACTATAGGTCATGTCGCCTTTTACGGGATGCCGTTCGACTGGGCGTCAGATCCAGTGCCGGACCGTTTCGATCCATGGGCAGGATTGGTGTTGAACCAAGACCCTACCAGCTTGTTCCGTTGCTCATGGCACTCAAACTGGACCCTGTGCGCCTTCTCATTGCCGATGATGTGGGCATTGGAAAGACCATCGAGGCCGGTCTTATTGCCCGTGAGCTTCTGGACCGGGGCGAGGTCAACCGCCTTGCCGTCCTGTGCCCTCCGCACCTGGCCGAGCAATGGCAAATGGAACTGAGCGACAAATTCAATCTCCAGGCAAAGCTGGTGCTTTCCAGCACGGTGGGCAAATTGGAGAGATTCTGTGCCGTGGGGCAATCCCTGTTCGACATCTATCCTCATGTGGTGGTTTCCATGGACTACATCAAATCCGATCGCAGGCGGGATGAGTTCCTGAGGGCGTGCCCTGAGCTTGTGATTGTGGATGAAGCCCATACCTGCGCATTCATCCAGGACCAACAGGGGGGGCGTCACCAGAGAAACCGGCTGGTCAAGGGCCTGGCCAGTGATCCTGATCGACATCTGATCCTCGTTACCGCCACGCCCCACAGCGGAAAAGAGGAGGCGTTTCGGTCGCTCCTCGATTTTCTGAACCCCTCCTTCAGGGAACTCCCTGAAAATCTCTCGGGGGCCAAAAACGAACCGTACCGGAAAAAACTGGCGGTTCATTTTGTCCAGAGACGCCGGGCTGACATTCGGCATTATATGGATACCGACACGCCCTTTCCCGACAGAGAAGAAGCCGAAGAGACCTATACCTTAGGAGAGCAATCCGACTATAAGCGGCTCTTTGATCGGGTGCTGAAGTACGCCAGAGAGACGGTCATGGATAAGGACGGAGGTGTCTTTCGTCAGCGGGTCCGATGGTGGTCGGCCCTGGCCCTTCTCCGATCACTGGCCAGCAGCCCGGCGGCGGCAGCGGAAACCCTTCGAAACAGGGCTTCGGTTGCCGACTCCCAATCCCCTGAAGAAGTGGATGAAATCGGGCGGCGAACGGTACTCGACCTTGATCTCGAAGACGTAGCTGAGGGGGAAGATCTTGTGCCGGGGAGCGATCCGGGCGAAGAAGACCCTAAAGCCGAAAAAAATCGTCGCGTATTGCTCCGCATGGCCCGCGAAGCTGAAAACCTCAAAGGCCGGAAAAAAGACATCAAACTCAAAACAGCCATTGGCCTTGTGAAAGGCTTTCTGAAAGAAGGTTTTCGGCCCATTCTTTTCTGCCGGTTCATCCCCACGGCGGAATATGTGGCCGAGTCCCTGCGAGGGGCACTGGGTAAGGACGTGGAAGTGGCAGCAGTGACCGGCACATTGCCCCCAGCCGAAAGGGAGGAGCGCGTTCTTCAATTGGCGGAGCATCCGAAACGGGTCCTGGTGTGTACCGATTGCTTGAGCGAAGGGATCAATCTGCAGGAGCACTTCGATGCGGTCATGCACTACGATCTGAGTTGGAACCCCACCCGTCACGAGCAACGGGAAGGCCGGGTGGACCGTTTTGGTCAGCCCCGAAAAAAGGTTCGCGTGCTCACCTATTACGGGGTGGACAACCAGATCGACGGTATTGTTCTGGATGTCCTTTTAAGAAAGCACAAAAAGATTCGAAGTTCCCTTGGCATTTCCGTGCAGGTTCCGGGGAACACCGAGATGGTCGTTGAGGCCATATTTGAAGGGCTTCTTCTGCGAGAGAGCGCCGCCAGCCGGCCTCAATTGTCGTTCGATTTCATGAGGGAGAGCCGGGATGATCTCCATGCCAAATGGGATGACGCCACAAGCCGGGAGAAGCGCTCCCGGACCATCTTTGCCCAGGAATCCATCAAGGTGAATGAGGTCGCCGCGGAAATAGAGAAAACCCGGGCAGCCGTGGGTGCGGCATCCGATGTCAGTCGGTTTGTTCAGGATTCCTTTGGCGCCTTTGGCGCCGCAGTGGCTGCCAAAAAAAACACATTCCAATTCGATCTAAATGATGCGCCAAGGGGATTGAAAGATGTGCTGGGGCTTGATCCCAAAAAAGCCCTGAAGGCCCGATTCGATCCGACCGGCGATGATAAAACCGTTTATCTCAATCGCACACATCCCATGGTCGAGGTCCTGGCCAACTACGTCATGGATACGGCTTTAGATCCCATCCTGGAAAGCCCGGCAACCCGTTCCGGGGTCATGCGCACCAGGGAGGTGGAGCGTCGGACCACCCTGCTGGTGCTTCGGTTCAGATACCACATTATTACGGTCCGAAAGGATGATGCGACGCCTCTTCTGGCCGAGGAATGCGCGGTGATGGGCTTCCAGGGATCGCCTGAAAAGGCCGAGTGGATCGGCAATCCGCAGATTGAGAGGCTGATTCAATGCACGCCCCATGAAAATGTCCTGCCGGACGTAGCCAAAAACACGTTGATCAGGATCTCCCAGGGCCTTAACGAGCTGGGTCCGAGGTTGGAAAAGGAAGCCAAAGAAAGGGCCAAAATGCTTCTGGAGGATCACCGCCGGGTTCGAACGGCCTCCCGCATCACAGGCGTTCGATACCGGGTGGAACCGCACCTGCCGCCAGATCTTGTGGGGATGTATGTCTACCTGCCCGTGATGGGAGGGCAGTCATGAAAACGAGAAAACGGGACATCTTCACCACCATAAAGACCGAAGGCAATCTTCTCCCCGTGGGTTTTCTCCAGAGGGTTGCCGAGGGAGACAAGCGTCTCGACGGCCTTGCCCCGGAAACCTACCATATCGGCAAGAACGAGCGGCTTAATGAGGTGATCAACCGGGCGTGGAAACGGTGTCAGACCACGTGGAAGGGGTTTCAAAAGGAATATCAGAATCTGCCGGATACCGATGCGGGGACCACTCTCACCCGGGAAAGATGGCTGCTGGTCCTCTTTCAGGAGCTTGCCTATGGCAGACTCCTCACCTCAAAGGCCAGGGAGATCGACGGAAAGAGCTATCCCGTCAGCCATTTCTGGAACCACACCCCCATTCACCTGGTGAGTTTCCGTCACAATCTGGACCGGCGGACTCCCGGGGTGGCGGGGGCGGCCAGGTTAAGCCCTCACGGTTTAATTCAGGAATTTCTCAACCGGTCCGACGATTATCTGTGGGGGATGGTATCCAACGGTTTGGGCTTGAGGCTTTTGAGGGACAATGCGAGTCTCACCCGGCAGGCCTATGTGGAGTTCGATCTGGAAGGGATGATGTCAGGGGAGGTCTATTCCGACTTCATCCTTCTTTTTCTGCTGCTGCACCAGTCCAGGGTGGAGGCGGAACAGCCGGAAAAATGCTGGCTGGAGCAATGGACCCGTGTGGCCCAGGAACAGGGTACACGCGCCCTGGACCAGTTGCGAAGAGGGGTTGAGCAGGCCATCACCGCATTGGGGAAAGGCTTTTTGGCCCATTCCGGAAATGGCCAAATTCGAGAGAAGCTCCGAAAAGGGGAACTGAGCGCTTATGATCTTTACCAGCAACTCCTTCGTCTGGTCTACCGTTTAATCTTTCTCTTCGTGGCCGAAGACAGAAATCTTCTACTATTGCCCGAATCCACAGAAAAGGCAAAACGCCTCTACCTGGATCATTATTCCCTGAACCGGTTTCGACGCATGGCGGGGCGTGTCCGGGGAACCCGGCATGCCGATCTCTGGGAAGGGCTTCGCGTCACCTTTCGCTGCCTCTATCACGGGGAACCCGGGTTGGCTCTTGACCCTTTGGGCGGTTTTCTCTTTTCACCCGGTGCCATGCCGGACCTGAACTCTGCTGGCCTTTCCAACGACGCCCTGCTGGAGGCAATCCGCCGTCTCTCCTACACAACAGAAGGTCGATTTCTTCGACCGGTGGATTACCGGAATCTCGGAACCGAAGAACTGGGAAGCGTTTATGAGAGTCTTCTGGAACTTCATCCCGAGGTCAATACCGCAGCGGCAACTTTTGATCTGCGTGTCGCAGCGGGTTCTGATCGAAAGACTACGGGATCCTATTACACCCCATCCTCGCTCATCAACTGTCTTCTGGATTCAGCGCTTGAACCGGTGATTGAAAATGCGATCCAAAAACCTGAGCCTGAAAAAGCCCTTCTGGATTTAAAAATCGTAGACCCCGCCTGCGGCTCGGGCCATTTCTTGATCGCGGCCGCCCATCGCATGGCCAAACACCTGGCCATGATCCGCACCGGGGAAGGAGAGCCTGCCCCGGAAGAAAGGCGAAGGGCTATTCGAGACGTAGTTTCCCACTGCATCTACGGCGTGGACTTGAATCCCCTGGCTGTAGAACTCTGCAAAGTGGCACTGTGGATTGAGACCCTCGATCCGGGAAAACCGTTGGGGTTCCTGGATCATCACATTAAATGTGGAAACTCACTGATTGGTGCTACACCGACGCTTTTGGAAAAAGGTATTCCGGATGATGCTTTTAAGCCTGTCACGGGGGATGACAGGAAGGTAGCGACCGCCGTTCGGAAAAAGAATCGAAACGAAAGGAAGTGGAAACAGAAAGATCTTTTTTCAGGACAAACGGCTGAACCCGAACTAGCTGAGGCCATTGAGGAAATTCGGGAATGGGGATTCATGCCTGAAGACAGTCAGCAAGCTGTAAATGACAAAGCTGACAAGTATCAGAGCCTGATGGAGGATCCCGGTATTCGGCACGCGAGAGAAGTCGCTGATCTCTGGACTTCGGCATTCTTTTGGCCCCTTACCGATACTTCCGCTGCGAGCGTGCCGACGGAGGACAGGTTCCGCCTCTTTCAGGAAGGTTCTCTGACATTGCTGGAGCCTATGCTCAAGAGGATGGAGAGCCTTTCTCATAAACACCGTATTTTTCATTGGCATTTGGAGTTCCCCGAGGTGTTTGGAAATGAAGGTGGTTTTGACTGCGTGCTGGGGAATCCGCCTTGGGAAGCTGAAGAACTTGTCGAAAAAGAGTTCTTCTCTTTTGTTGCTCCTGAAATTGCAGACATAAGAACAAAAGCGAAACGCAACGAACTGATCAAACGGCTTGCATCTTCGCATCCCGAACTTTTCAAAATGTTTCAAGATGAGCGCCGTAATTACGATTTAAGAAGGAAGTGGTATAAATTCTCAGGTTTTTTCCCTTTAGGAAACCGAGGAAAGCTAAATACTTATAGGCTGTTTGCTGAATTGGATAGCTCATTGCTCCAAAATTCAGGTCGAATGGCTCAGGTATTGAAAACAGGAATCATTACTGCTCAAGATAGTCAACCCCTATTCCAAAAATGGGTAACTTTGAATCAGATAGCTTTTGCTTATGATTTCATAAATACAGAAAAAATATTTCCTGCGGTTGTTTCCAATGAACGATTCTGCCTTTTAACACTGTCCGGTGTCAAACGACCGGTGAAAGGTGCAGAATATGCTTTCGGGCTTATTAATGTTGATCAGTTAAAAGACCGGTCGCGTATGATAAGGATTGCGTGTACTGACCTAGAAATTATTAATCCAGAGGATCTGAGTGTTCCACCAGTAGCGGGTCCAAAAGACTATGAAATACTACTCCGAATCCATAAGAAACACCCAGTCCTTCGCTCAAAAAAACAAAACATAAATCCATGGAAAGTACATTATACACAAGGACATTTGAATTCTGCATCAGGATCAGCGCTATTTAAAGATTTCACACTCGAACAACTTCTTTCCAAAGGCGGAAAAATCTCGAAACACCACATCATAAAACTAGAAAACGATGTATTTTTACCGCTTTATGAAGGCAAATTCATCGGACAGATGAATCACCGTTTCGGTACTTTCGATGGAGTGCCATCCGGGCGAAGATTTGGAACCAAAGCTGAGCCCAATGATCCTTTTATTAGTAATTTAAAAGACCCAGAGTATGAAATCCTGCCTAGATATTGGCTACATCAGGCGGATGCTCGGCACTTTTTCGAAAAGAAGGGAACTGTTCTTAGCTGGCTTTTTGTATTTCGGGATGTCTGTAGGGCAATAGTTGATGCACGCACGATTCAAGCATGTGTACTCCCTCAACTTCCATGTTTGGATGGTTGCCCTATCCTTGTCTTTAGCGCAGAAAACAAAAAAAGAGCAGCATCATTGGCTTTACTTCTAAATACTCTATGGTCAGCTTTTATCTTTGATTACGTTGCGAGACAAAAAATTCACGGTGCCCATCTAACAAAAGCTATAGCATACCAACTGCCCCACCCGACTCCAGAATCATTTGAAGAGAAGTTCCTGGACGCAAGATTCTATTCTTTTATCGTTCCTCGTAGCTTAGAGCTTACCGTTGTTACTGATAGCTTTTTGCCCTTTGCAGCGGACTTTGGGTATGAAGGATTACCATTCATTTGGGATGATGCACGACGCTTCTTGATCCGTTGTGAATTGGATGCTGCTTTCTTTCAACTATACGGTATCGACCGGGATGAAGTCGATTATATCATGGAAACTTTTCCCATCGTGAAGCGAAAGGATGAACAGAAGTTCGGGGAATACCGGACCAAGCGGGTCATCCTGGAGTGCTACGACGCTGTGACTGAAGCCACACAAACGGGAAAACCATACCAAACAATCATCGACCCACCGCCCGGTCCCCCAGAAAATGGCTTACCCGAATGGAAACCCGGTCAACCCAAACCGAAGGATTGGCCGTCACACATTCACGCACCGAAGGAGGTTGAGCAATGAAATCAGCCGAACTGCGCGTGTTATCGACTTCTGATTATGCAGAGATATCGATCACCAAGTTGTTCCATCGAATTAACCGCTTGTTGCCGGACAGTCAAGAAGTGTTGACTGTTCCCGGTGAGATGTTAGCCTCAGAGGCTTTGAAAATTATGAGGCGGGATGGCTATTCCCAGCTTCCGGTTGCTGTAGGTACGGAAGTGCTTGGGCTATTCTCTTATCGCTCATTCTCTGAAGCGGTTCTCGCGACCGGCGCTTGCGAGGGAAGCACAAAGATCAATTTAGGAGATTTAACCGCAGAGGAGTGCCTTGAAAAGGCAGAATTCGCCAGAGTGACGGACGAATTTAACTATTGGTTTGACACCCTGGACAAACGAGATGCCGTACTCGTGGGTGAGGCCAATCGCCTACAGGGGATTCTGACGCCTATGGATGTCTTAAGGTATCTGTACAGCGTAGCCAGCCCATTTGTTCTGATCGCGGAAATTGAACTCAGCTTACGTGCGTTGATTCTGCACGCGATGAGTCAGGAAAAGCTCGCAGAATGTGCCCAAACCTCCCTATGCACATGCTACAAACCTGAACGTCTTCCCAATTCTCTGGAGGAAATGACATTCCACGATTATATCCAAATTATTTGTGACGGAAGGCATTGGGCGTTTTTTGAGCCTGTTTTTAAGGGAAATCGTACGCGTACGCGAGCCAAATTAGACACAATGAATGAACTAAGGAATAGCGTTTTTCATCTCCGCGAGGTAACAGTCGAAGATTATGAGACCCTTGCGACGTCACGGGATTGGATGTTGACCAGATCCAGGGCTGCGGAAGCCCGGGCAAAAGGGGGTAACGTATGAACGAGCAAAGCATTATCGGGTCGCTTCAGAGTCGAGGCCTACAAGCCTGGCAGGCTAAGTTCGTCGAGTCGTTTTTGGGAGAGGGATCTGGAGCTTTCCATTTGTTAACGGCGCCTCCAGGAACAGGCAAGGTGCAAGCGTGCATTGCAATCGCTACCGAGTTGGCGGTACAAAAAGCGATGCGTATTCTAGTTTTGACCCCTGCCTCGCTGTGCGAGGAGTGGCGAATGAGGCTCAGCGATGCACAATCGCAAGTGCCCGTCTTTTTTGTCACGCGCCAAGCATACCGGGAACTAGAGGCTTCAGTGCAGGTTGGTCAATCCCCATGGAATGCCGGAAGGATCTTTGTAATCAGCCAAGACTTAGCGAAGAAAAGCGATTTTATAGCAAGCCTTTCGGAAATTACTTGGGGCCTTGTGATTTTTGATGAGGCACACCGGTTGGCCACACCGCAGCGCGCGGCCCTCCTTTCTCAGCTTATAGGTGTGGGTTGTGTGCTGAAGTTGTTATTAGTAACAGCCACGCCACTTTTAGCCCTCGAAAAATGGATTCATCCTTTGCCTGATCAGCCAACTAGCTTCCCAGCACCCTTGGCTGTAACGAGTTGGTTGGGCGAGCTGAGAAATTGGGATGGCACCATTGTTGAACGTCCACGAGTCGATTTGAAAGTCGTTTCATATACTCGCGGGAAAGATGAGGTGCATTTTTTCTTGAAGTTCCTCAGCCTGATGCCTGAACCTGAGAATGCTACCGGAGTGAATCGATTTCTGATTGGGATCTTGATGCACCGCGCGGCCTCAAGCCTTTACGCCATTGATCAAAGTCTGCAGCGGCTGCGCCATAGGTTAAAGATTACAGCTGAAGAAGCCGAGTCGCTCTTTGGTAAAGAGATAATGGGTCTGACGGGAGTTGACGTTGACTTGGAAGGGGTCGAACAGAAAACTGAACAGATGCCTTTTGAACAGACCGATGAGCAAATCAGTCTCACGCTGGTTGAGCAGTGTCTGGAAGAGCTAGATAGGGTGAGTAGCGACGAGAAACTGAATATAGTGAAAAGCCTGATCCGGTCGATTATCGATGGGCAGACCGGTGAAGTTCCGCGAATCTGCATTTTTTCGATGTACAATGATACGGTTTCGTATTTACACACTGCTATTGGGGATATTGGGATTCCGTCGTTCAAGATAACCGGTGGCGTTGCCTTTGCGGAGCGGCAAGCCCTCGTTGGTCGATTCCTGAGGTTAGGGGGCGTGCTGGTGGGTACTGACGGGGGCCTCTCAGAGGGTATTGAGTTGGCAGAAGTAACCAGCGTAATCCACTACGACCTACCATCAAACCCCATGGTCTTCGAACAACGCCGCGGGCGTTTCGAACGGTATGGGCGGGAGGCCCCTTGCAAGGTGTACGTATTGCGGGACGAATCGGGGGTATTGCCTCTCGAATCCCGTTTGATCGAATTGGTCACCTCCCAGCAAACATCAGGAATTGATAGCGGGGAAGCGGTTGAGAACCTATCAAACGACTCTTGATCTACCTTCGGCCGATCCTTGGGTCTCTCACGAAGAGAGTTTCCTAAAACCTGAATGAGGTTCAATATGGGAAGAAACCTTGACCCCATGACGATTTTGCATGTCATAATGCAGTATTACAAATACCGCAATTAGGCGGTCTACATCAAAGTTAGGCGAGTCGATCCATGTACTTCATAAAGTTCGAACGGAACGTACTTGAGTGCGTTGACGCGGCTCGGGGCATGCCTCGTCACTGCGCCAAGCATGCCCTGCTGCACCTTGATCGCGCTTGGAAGCTCAAGAAGCGTGATCCGGAAATGGCGGTGTTGCGCGCCATCACCGCGGAGGAGGAAGCTGCAACTGCGATCTTCGCCAGTCTGCGCCAACTGGGCTACTCTCGCGCGAAGAAGCTCAACTTCAAGAGCCACACCCATAAGCAGGCCCTGCATCCCTTTCTTAAAGCGGTTGCCAGCTTCCTCGCCGAGACACAGCACGCACTTCCGCCCCTTCGGCGCCGAATCACCAAGAAAGGTAACCGAAAAATCCTCCTGATCGATCACGTCTTTGATGGCATCATCGGAACGCCGGAGCCACCGTTGAACCTCACCGTGCGAGAGCTTCCAAACCGTGACCTGGTAAGCTTCACGCGACACATCGAGCAGGTGGCGGGTGCTCAGGGATCGGCAAAGGTTCGTGTGTTTCTGGAACAGCGAGCCAAATTTAGGAACCAGTTGCTTTACGCCGACTCGAGTGGAATCCCTCGCGTGGACAGGGAAGTCGATCAATTCGTGCGGAGCGCGAAGGATCGAGTTCTCAACCTATTGCAGGTCTTCTGCTTGATCTTCCCGTACCGGACGCGCGCGCCTTTTGTCCAACAGACGATGGACGCTTTCCTCCTCATGCTCGGCCGAGTGGACAAAGATGACATCAATTGGTAGGAGTGATCGCCTAACGAGGCAATGTTCGTGCCAAAATAAATCCGAGATCAAGGAACAACAGGGCGTTTTAGAAGACTTTAGGATTGAGAAAATAATGTAGATTTTGTTTGATCTTGCTGCTGCGAGGGACGGCTCGTACCTCGCCGTCCCTGAGCAGCGCATAAGTTGCTTCCTAAAAGAAGGACGAAAATGAAAAAGATAACTATATCCATTTTGATTCTTGCTATTCTTATGGTTTGTTCCAGTATATCTTTTGGCCAAGAAGGAATGAAACCGGAAACTAAGAAAGGGAATACGATTCAAATAAGCATTTCTCCCGATGAACTAAATAGAACAATGTGGATAAAGGGGTCAAGTCTGCCTTTGACTCTTAGTTCTAATTTCGGGAAACAGTAAGAGTCAACGGCAGGCTTGACCCCATGAATGTCTTCAGGCGGTCCCCCATGGGTTTTTGAAAACTGAAGCCCTGAAAAGGCGTACTAATTTCCGGAAATTTGGTGTTGACAGTTAATGAATTTGTAATTAACATCATTCATTAACTAAGTGAAGGAATTAAAAAAGCTATGGAATTTCAAAATATTAAATTGCAGGGTTCGATCTTTACGCCTGAGCTAAGTATAGCAAATTCTTTGCCAATTTTAAACCTCATATCACAATCGCTCCCCAAAGAATTAAATGAAAACCCCATGGTTTTGCCTATTCCTCAAGATGCTCCTGCCAACATACCACGGATACAGTTTAGTTCTGATGATAAAAAATGGAGAGTTGGTATGTCTTTAGAGCGTACTGATCTCGTTTTTCATGACTTGTCCCTAGAAAACGATGAAAAATGTAGTGAAAAAAGCTTTGCTGAAATTTTGGCAAATTTCTTTACACAGCTCAAAGATGGATTGGACCTCAGTGTTCAAAGGTTGGCTTTTGTCACACAGAGGGGTGCATTAATAGACGATCCCGCTTCTCTAATTATAAACAAATTTTGCAGGCCCGAATACGGAAAAAAAGGTAATGCGTTCAGCAGTGCGAAAAAATTCGAGATCCATTCTTACAAGAACTACACTTGGAATACTTTTCATTTGAATTCCTGGGTCCGGGTGAAAGCGATGAGTTTAAAACTAACCTCTCCCACCCCAATATTATCGATAGAGAATGATTTAAATACCCTTTCCTCTGGTGAAGATCCAGATAAACGATTTTCTTCTACAGAAATTGAAACCTTCATCAAAGGTGTACCCGAGCATTTAGAAGGAATTATCCAGAAATATTTCTCGGAGGTAGACTAATATGCCAAGAATAGAGGGTAACCTTGCCTTAAAGGATGAGTATGAAGAAACAATTTCCGATATCGAAGAGTTTGATGATGAGATCGCAAGCCAGAGTGAAAGAAGGAAAGAACAATCTTACTATTTGCAGGCAAATTGTAATGCAGTTCCTGGAAAAGACCCCAGTGTTTTGGAACCCATTGTGCCCTTTTTCACCGTAAAGCTTAAGTCTCACAATTATGAAAAATGGTGGTATGTACCGGATTTGGAATCATCTTCTTCAATTTCAGCCAGCAGAACATCAGATACTGAAGCCGAAATAAGCTACAAATACACATTTGATTCTGGAGGAACAAACACGCCTGTACCAGAACATCATAAATCAAAGTGGCTTGAATTCTGCAAAACCCTTTTTCCAAGGTACCGGGAACACACAGCGCAAGAAAGGGAAGCTTACTCTGAATTCATAGACTCGTTTTTTGAAGAAATTGAAATATGAATACCTGCTTTGCAGATCTTATGTATGAAACGTTTCCTAACATTTCTCAGGAAACAAAATCTAAACTTCATGAGCACATTAGGAAGAGGGATCTTTATTCAAATTGGCTTTTTGCTAATCATAGGCAAAATACTATTTGCCAAGGAGATGTAGTAAGAGAGCTTCCTATTATCACTATTGGGAGGAATGGTAAACCCATTAAACAAAGCTTATCTGCACTTCTATTAAATAATACTTGCGATATGCAAATAGACAACGGGAAGCCTCGTTCAAACTATATTTCTATCATTCCACTTTTTCCTTTCAGTGAATTTATCAAACCCTTTCATCACATGCCGAATTATGAAAAAGACCTTAAAGAAAATGTAATAACAGATAAATTCTATGTTGGCGATTTGCCATATGAGGACAGCGAATACGTAGCAGATTTGAGCATGGCTTGCAGCTTATCAAGTGAATATTTACATAACATGATAACCCAAGGAGAAGTGGAAAAGGTGACCAGCCTTTCCGATAATGGATATTATTTTTTCTTAGCGAAGATGACACTTCATTTAATGAGGCCGGAATCTGAAGAGATTGAAAGAGAAAGTGCTGTTCGTTGCATGAAAAAATAACGTTTGGTATCTTTTCCCACTTCCAGATATCTTACCTGGTGTTCAAGAGACATATCGTTCAATAAAACCCCATACTAACCAAACAAATTTCCCTGCTTTTCCTCGCGCAAAAGCTCTTTTTGTTTTCTTGAACGTTCTCTTAACAGGCGGCATTTGTAAAGTGGTCAAGTCTGCCGTTGAGAGCGCCGATTAAAACCGGCGAGAAGTAGGGACTGAAAGTGTCCCATGGTGAAGGGTTAACCACCCACACCAGCCCTGAGTCATGCGCTGGTAATGGTAACATTGCCAG
>Ga0307929_1001318_pt1 | contig 19269 bp, 19 predicted proteins | sample AceLakmetage1330_FD_203160 | JGI IMG/M metagenome (GOLD analysis project Ga0307929, IMG submission 203160) | Saline water microbial communities from Ace Lake, Antarctica - #1330 | ecosystem: Environmental > Aquatic > Non-marine Saline and Alkaline > Saline | place: Antarctica: Ace Lake...
CAATATGGCAATGGCTCCCGTTTACGGGGAATGCCCAGATAGGTGACTGGAACATGAGACTCGCACCGTCATTCAAATCCGGTCAACAAACTGACTATGAAACTCAACGGGTGAGGAGATTAACGCGCTGATGCTTTACGGCAAGACAAGGGTGTCCTGTGAAGTCAATTTTTATGGCCGTTCACTGGAGCAGGTGGATTGTGCCTTGACTTCACTTTTTATAGGTGACCCTACTCGCCCGCTACTCGCCCGCACGTTATGCACTCAGGCAGTCTCACCAGACAGGAACCATTCTAAAGAATAAATAGGCGACTAAATTGAAAATGAAATCAGCGGGATTCTCTATTGTTTATTGTGAAGGGCTGACTCCATTCTTTCCCTCCATTCTTTCCCGCAGGGCTACTTATTGCAGAATCTTGAATCTTCAGACCTGACCCTTATCGCGGACGAATCTTCAGACCTGACCCTTATCGCGCTCAGAGAGTGCGGCGCGGATGCTGATCCCCGGTCGCCTACGGGGATGAGTCAGCTCGCACTCGTTTCAATGCCGCCGGAGGCATTCCTCTTTGTTTTTGCCGTCTTGACCTCCGAAGCCTTGGCGAAGGAGGTTGGGGCTGGCGTGGAAGTTGCCCCGCAACTTGCATGACAGCTTTGGGGGAGAGGTTGGCCGTTCACATGGAGCTGCTTCGTTTGCTGCTCGATGTTGACGGCTCAGGGGAACCGGGGCCGGGGGTTCCCTTGCTGCTGGTTTGATCAAGGCCGATTGCGGAGTCCGGTTTGAACTGAATACTTGGAAGCTCGAAACGGACTCGACAAGTTCGGCCTGTTCCGCCTGGGGCGACCGAAGGGAGGGGGCCGGCACCGCGACGCTTGAACTACGAATGACGTTTGCTTTCATCAACAAGCCCCCTGCCGCCTGCCATCACCGGGCGAGACAGAACGGTTCTGTCTCAGCCCGAAGGGTTGCTGGAGGGCCCAAAAGTGTGGTGAGTGCGCGAGCCGCTCTTTTGGGTCTGGAGGCAACACGGGTGTGGGCAGGAAAGGTGAACGTCGCAGAAAACACGAATTTTCTGCGACCTGTATGCAGGCGTAGCGTCCACCGGTCCGGATCACGCTCCGAGTATTCGAGGTGTGTGATCTGGATTCCTGCCCGCTCCCGTGCGGCCCGGTGATGGCAGGTGGCGGGGGGCGACCACTGCATTACCTGCCAACGTTTGCCTGCCGTATTAGCGGTGCCACTTTGAAGCGTAGCGTTGCTGCCGGAGGCATTCGTGTAGGGGCGTTGGCGCAGTTCCTGGCTTCAAGCAGGAACTATGATCACGCGGGGTAGATGCGCGTGGGATAGGCTGGTGGCATCGGGGATAAGGGCGGCGCGTGGAACAGGCGCAGGATGGTCGCCTGCTCGAACGTAGTGAGGTTCCTTCGCCTGATTGAGCCCGAAGGGCGAGACCGGGAGTGTAACGACTCGCCCGGCGAACGTAGTGAGACTCCTGGGGTTGCGAGCGCAGCGAGCGGGTACTCAGGCGCAAAGCCCTATGAACATTGACTCAATCAATTATTCTGATAATTCCTTAAGTCCTAAGTCAGTGCCTGACCCCAATCGCTCTCTTTCCGACAGAGAAGACCGGCGCGACCTTGACGGGGTTGGTAGTGCATGGCGTGGAAAAATGAGTTCAAGAGACAGAAAAATCTCTAGGGGGACTTTTTGTGTCTTGACCTCGCCTTTAATGGATGACCCTAGGTTTTTCCATCCATCGACAGCAGTCATGCTTGTCGCTCCCTAAAGGGCCCCACTCCGAAATGACCGTTGCACACGGGGTGGTCTAGCCGACGGCGCCGTTATGCACTCAGGCAGTCTCACCAGACAGGAACCATTCTAAAGAATAAATAGGCGACTAAATTGAAAATGGAATCAGCTAGATTCTCTATTGTTTATTGTGAAGGGCTGACTCCGTTTTTTCGTTAAGTCCTAAATCAAGGACTGACCCTAGATTTTCCCGTTGACTCTTTCCTGGTACTCTGACCCTAAGTTTTTCCAAATTTTTCAACCGGAATCAGCTAAACTGTTACTTCTGAGGACATCATATCAGGTTTTATGGCTTAAGGTTGCTCAGTCCTGAACCACTGCCAAGCAAATTCTTGCTGGAATCGAACTCTACGTTCCGGTCATTCGGAGTTGGATTGAGATAGCAGACAAACTGCCCGTACAGTTCACCATAGATCTTGCCATAGTGGGCACTCTTGATATTGCCATCCTTGTCTAACTCAGTTCGGACGCGCAGATAGTATAGGGCATCCTCGTCCATGTTGCTTTCATATCCGACACGGTCCCGTCTCTTCTTGTAAAGGCCAACTGTCGGCTCATAGCCCTCAGCTGGGGCTTCGTACGCAGACACGAGAGAGCTTCCGCTGTTATCCCGCTTTCCCCGGATTACGCCATCCCCCTCGTTTGGGAAACTCACATCGACAGTGATGTTCATATCGAGAGGGCGCCCCTTTTCCGTAGCCCGAAGCACTTTCCGAGAGAAGCATATTGTCAGGTCTGCTTGTTTCCCATTGCCATGGGGTGGTAACCACTCACCCACAGCAAGGTCAAGGCTGGCCCTCAGCTCCGGCACGTCAAAACTCACAGCCCGGTTCTCCTTGCGTGCCTTGATGTTGGTTTGTCGGTTCTTCTCCTCACAGAATGCCGTACTGGCCATGGTTGCACACATTGGAATTGGAGCAACCCGTGGGCGAAGCACGACTACTAAGTCCTTTCCCCAAGGCTGCCAACGGCCATTTTCTACCTTGCCGTGCCGAGCAAGAACATACTTCCCGACTGTCTTGTAAAAATCCTGATGCACTACAGACCATCCAATTTCGATATAAGCTTCCCCCTTCACGGAGAACAGGCCATTCATATCCGTCTTGCCGCTGATGTTCTGCGACCCGCCCCGTCCTCCGAGTAGGTCGGTCATTCGTACACCGGGAGCCCATATTGCCGCATGAACAGTAGCATTCGAGACAGGCTGCCCTTCGGGATTGACAACATTAAGGCAAACGTTCGCATCGCCCCCACGCTCTGCTGATGCTGCGCCAGCCCATAACAAAACTGCGGTAAGTGTGATTGTATATAGTCTATTCATCCAATAATCCCTCTTCCGTCATTTTCTCGAAGAGCCAATATGTGTAAAGGTATGCCATGCTCTTCATGTCATTGTGCAACCAACGAGGTTCGTCATCCATCTGATAAAGACGGGGCCAGCCGTTTGGCTTCTGCGTCGTCCCGTTTAAATTGTACTGGCTAACACCTTCAGATCCCATCGTGTCAACAGACGTCTGCCCAGCGGATGGCGACAGCGCGGGAATACCCATGGCCAACATCTCGACAATATTGGTGCGAACCAAGGCAAAAAGGCAGAAGAAACAACCCATCGACCTGCTCAAAAACCTATTCCTGCAGGGCGGCGATACGCCTCTCTCCGATCTCTACGCCCCAGACAGAATACCGCTGATCGACTCGTCATAATCTCGCCCGGAATCAGCTAAACTGTTACTCGCTTCCTTCTTCTTGTCTACTGCTCCCAGAAGGTTGCAGTGCGCTTCCCCCCATCCTTCGGCCACTGAGCGGCAGAATTAAGAGAAAGTCTGCACCCATTTTCTTGTGGTCTATGACGGGCTGCCACCGTCTCGATCTATTGTCCCCTTCGCTGTGCGGAGCCCGTCCCCGAAGGGGCAGCCCGAAGGGCTGAGGGCGTAGCGTAGCGAAGGGGGCAATAGATTCCATTCTCAAATGCACACCTCGGTAAATACGTCGTATGGAGTCCTCTTGTCGAGAGAAGAATGTTTTCGTTCGGTATTGTAGTAGGTGAAGTAGTCTAAAAGCCCCCGATGGAGTTGGTACCCATCGGCATAATGTTTCGGGTAGATATTCTCGTACTTTACCGACCACCAAAGCCTCTCAATGAATACGTTATCCAAAGCGCGGCCACGGCCATCCATGCTAATGGTGATATCTCGCTCAAGGAGCTCTTCTGTGAACTCGCCGCTTGTAAACTGGGACCCCTGGTCTGAATTAAAAATCTCCGGGCGACCATGCTCCAGCGCGTCCCGTAGGGCCTCAATACAAAACGAAGTGTCCATTGTGTTCGAGAGCTGCCAGGCCAAAACGTAGCGGCTATACCAGTCGATGACTGCAACCAGATACATGTAACCGTTCTTCATTGGAATGTATGTGATGTCTATACTCCAAACCTGATGCAACCGCTCTATGTCGACATTGCGCAATAGATACGGGTATATTTTGTGCCCAATGGATGGCTTGCTGGTGTGTGGGCCAGGTGTGATCGCCTGTATCCCCATCACGCGCATTAGCCGCTCAACGCGCTTGTGGTTCGCTATGTGTCCTTCGTCGCGCAACCAGTCCGTCATGCGTGGAGAACCGTATTCTGGCCGTTTCAGATACTGCTCATCTATGAGTCGCATCAGCAACAGATCCTCTGAGCTCGCCGGAACTGGGGTGTACTGCACCGTGGAACGCGAAATGCCTGCCAGTTGACATTGCCGCCGCAGTGAGATGTGTTGGTCTTCCTCAACCCAACTGCGGCGTTTCGTCAATGGCAGGCTTAGAGCTTTTTTTTGAGCCACTGCAGATCCATCTGCAGCCTCCCGATTTGCTCGTAAAGTGGCGCTGTCAATTCCTCTTCACTCTTGCTGCGACCGCCGCCGGAAAATAACCCCGATGCATTTGATAGTAGAAGCTTCTTCCACGCGCAAATCTGACTCTGGTGCACTCGGTATTCTGAGGAGAGCTGCGCAAGTGTCTTCACCCCTCTGATCGCATCAAGTGCCACTTTTGCTTTGAAACTGTCCGAATGATTCTGTCTCTGTTTTCCCATTTGCATCCTCTTTCTCTACCATATTTCGGATGCAAACTCTCTCTTAAGGGGTGGCCGAATTTCGGGGGGAACCGCAGTGTTAAGGAAACGACAACCAGCTACTTTATTCAACCTCAGATGCTATTACATGATACCCATTGAAAAAACGCACTTCCGTGAAGAGCCGTTTTTTCACAGTTTTTTCACTAGTTTTTAATTCTCCGCCTTTATCAAAGCTTTGAGGTCGCGCTTTTTCGGGTGCCTGTTCTGCTTCAACGCAAGCTTGGCTTCATCACGCAAACGCTTCTTGATCGCAAATGGCATTTTCGACTCAGGTTCAAGACTTCTGCCCCCATAAGGATTCGTCCAAGACTTGTAGTCGAGACGAATAAATTTCTTTCCAGGAATAATGCCTAGATCCATCCGAGTGTAGATTGAGGGATCACGGCTCTTGATATACAGATTCTTGCGGGGCAACCGTTCATTCAACTTGATGGTAATGGCATACTGAGGTCCGTACCCGCTTTCCGGAGCTTCGTAGGTCATCAAGTCTGTCACAACAACACCAGAACCATCTCCTTTAGCTTGAAACACAAGGGCATATTCTTGGCGTTCCTCGTCGTACACAGAGGATACAACCAAATCAGAAGAGTCGTCGCCAGGACGAACTCTGCCTTCTGTAAAATTGAAGGCTACGCTCGACTTTGGAGGCTTCAACGACGGTCCGCCTTGGGCTTCCAGAAGGAAAACCGCCTCCCCTTTCTGCCGAAGAGTAAACGACACGGGGTTCTTCTTGTCCGGACAGAACACCTCTTCCCCTTCCGCACCCTTGTAACGAAACGCGGTTCTCGAATTATCACCACGACTGAATTCGTATCCTTCTCTCGATATCCCCTTGATAAACAGGTCACTCCCTGCATCATTTTTGATCATGAAGCGCCCTTTCTCGTCAGTCTCAACGGAAACTTCCTTCATAGCCATGAAGAATGGAGGAGTGGGGGCATAATGCCGGATGTGAGCCGTAACAGTAGCCTGCGGAACCGCCGTTCCATACTGGTCTGCTACAACACCAGCAAAGAGCAACGAAACGTCACGCTCCGCACGAGACTCTTTGATACGATCAGCTTTTGTCTTCTGATTTCCCCGTGAACTTGTGTCCGCCATTACAGACAAGCAACTTAAAAGCAGAAGAGGAACCCCCGTCAGAATCAAAACGTTACGCCGCAATCGGATGCTCATATTGTACTCCTATCAATTTCCCGTCAGGGAAAAGTCATTCTTCACATTGGTCCAAAATTGCCACTCATCAATGATATTCGATCGAAATTCCCTGCTATGAGAGTAGTGAGCACCATCATAGCCCATCCCTGCACCCTGAAGGTCTCGTTGCGTACTGAACCCAGCGATTGATGTCGGAACAGCACCAAGGGCTCTTGATCGTGATTCTGCGCAACGCGCGAAGATCGCATAGCGATTCGCAGAGAAGATCAGATCATATTCGTCGAACGGAACGATGCTGTCATAATAGAAACGATCACCTGTAACGGGATTGTAAGTGTCAGTGACACCGTCACCTTCTGCATAATGATAGTTAAGATCCGGCTTCAGGTTGTTATTGGTTTCCCACCAGTCAAGAGCCCAGTCATCCCTATTGTAATACCTCGCAATGCTGCCAGCTTTCGACGAATTGCCATCAAAGTACGGAACGCTTGGTGAGCCCCCTGAATAATAGAATCCGTAAACGTTCGGCGTTGTAAATCCTGTCCAGTAATCGGGAATTGAGTTGTCATAGCAATGACCCGGCAAGGCTGCCTGGGCAGCAATATAGGTGTGGACAACAGAAGAAGAAAATAGTCGGAGGGATTCGCCAGCAACGACGTTCCCCATACTGTGCGCAATGATTCGAACCTCCCCAGAATAGGCAGAGTTCAAGGCATTGATCCTATGCTTGAGAGCTTCGGCAGAACTCCATGCCCGGATTTCACTACGATCATAATGCAGAGTCCCCAAAGTTGGCCATTGAAAACACCCCACATGCCCCCTATATCCCTGCCACCATAGTCTCTTGAAAACTGTTTCGCTCCACCAATCCTTGGTCGAAGCACCTACATTCCATCCGTGTATAAAGAGGACGTATTCATCCACGCTCGGCGCATAACTACAGGTTCCGATCTCAGCGCTAGTGGAATTGACATTATCGTCCGTACTCGTCGTCACCACATACTTGTTGTAGAACTCAGAAATCAGTTTCAATTCTAGTTCGACGGATTTTCTGCAAATCTCATTACCATCCTTCTTAACAATGAATGTGAGGTCGCCCTTTCCTGCGCTCTTGCCCTCAATCAAGAAAGGAGATGGCTGATTTCCTGCTACGATATAGGTTGCATCAAGAGGAACTTCGGAAGTCCCCACAGTAATTAATCGTACCTTTTGGACCTGCGCAGCACTCGCACTTGAATCACTAAGGTAGGAAATAGAAGTATCAACAGCCTCAAAGACATTAACTTGCGGAGAAGACCCACCACTGCTCTCAAATTTCAGATGATACGTAATGCCCGGCAACCCGATTGTATTATCATCAACAAACAAATGCAGTCGTGTGAAATCCTCAAGATCGCGGCGACAATGATTATCTGATGCCGACGGCGGAGTGCCCCCAAGATAGCCCTTGCCACCAATTCTATCGTCATCACAGTTCGGATCCGGAGCACCGCTTGCCCAATCTGTCGAGTCGTCTTCATGCCATTCGGATTCCTGATAGTGCAAACAGTCGTGATCGTCATTCACCCAGAACAGATACTCCTCATCCTCGGGGTCGTCGAAGTCGATGGTATCGTCCCGATTGCCGTCCATAGCGATGTCGACCTTAATGATGAAAAGTTCACCCGTAATGGTGCAAGTATGCGGTGAGGCCATATGTGCTGTTACTTCGTAGGTGCCCACTGCGTTTCCAGACTGGGTAACCAATCCACTTGAGTCCATCGAAGCCTGTGGCAAACCATCGTCCACATCATTAGTAACCGGGCCACTCCAATAGTCAACATCGGCATCAACACAGCCATCGGTATTCACGGTAAATATCCCTGCATTCACTATGTTGGTTTGTACAGCCATCGTTGGTATCGTCAGATTAGCATAAGAATTTAGCAATGGAATATTAATGTCATTCGTTGTCATGACACCATTAACCATGCACCGAACCTCATGGTCTCCATCTTCAAGAGGGATGCTTACATCTCCATCTATGGCGTGCACCCAATTGCTTCCATCCAAACTAATATCTGCATCAACATCGGCTGGAGACCATGTGACGTGCACAGATCCCTCCGAGTAAGAACAGTAGATTCCGCAATGGGCACAAGTTACGGCGGTAGCATCGTCAAAAGATAAAGAAAAGTCTACGGCCAGAACTGTGCCCAAGTGTATGTCTTCGCCCACATTTGGTGCTTCATGAGAAAACGTGATACTGTCGCCACTTGCAAAGCTCGATTCCCATGAAGCAATGATGGGAACGTTAGCAACAGGAGATTCTTGACTTAATCGCAATGATCCAGAACTCACATCCCCGATCCGAAGGTTAGACCAATCGTAAACTAAGCCAAAATTCCAATTGTTCAACGGAGGTGATTGATCCAAACTTATACTAAACATTTTTGTGTCACTTACCATCATCGTGACGACATCATCAACAATAGCTCCGCCGGAATCCCGGAGTTTGAGCACAGGACGCCAAGTTATCATATACACCGGTTGGTCAAGTTGAATCGTTGAACCCATACCGTTATGTATGAGGCTGAACTCAACCTCACCGCCTGCACCCATTTCCTCAATTGCCTGAGGGGGTATGCGGATAGAGTTATCTGCGGGGAGGTCAAACGTCATACCACCTACTAGAAACTGCACACCTTGCGAGTTTGGCCATCCTGCCGCCGCGCCGGGTTGACTACTAATGTAAATATGATCCCCAGCAACGGAATCAAACGTGAAGGAAAACATTTGGGCAGAAAGAATCTCATCACCAGCAACACCGATACATTCTCTTGCTTCAAATGCTGAGAACAACATAGAAGCGCAAATATTGTGACTGATATGCTTCCAATCTCTTCCTGTGAAGTAGAAAGCAAATGCATACTTTGTTTCACCGATGATCACGGGGTCATAGTCGTTACGATCAAGGGGAGCGATAGCCCAAGGGCAGTATAGCCCGAGGGCATCATAGAATAGAGAAGCCAAGTGCTTAAGTTGCCCGCAATTCACAAGCGAGTAATTACCATTCTCTGAAGAGAAGCCGCTTATGGCATCATCTAGATTCTGGCTTCCATAGCCGTTTGTTTGAAGTTCTGCATACGCATTCGCGGCAATCCATTTCACCTGCCCTTGGTTTACAAGAGCATAGTCGTTGGTCTCAATTGTATTCATAGCAACAACACCGCGATCAAACCACCACTGTGGATACTCAGCAGGCTGACTAAATGCAAGAGAGACAACAGCCAGAAAAAAAGGCGTCGCAACCGCAATTTTGTGTGTTAACTGTGTCAACATGCTTCTGAGTATCCTATTCACTTCCAACTCCCGCCAGAAAGCAACTACTGATTCGGATGATTTGTGTATGAACCCATCAGCAGATCTCCTGACGGCTCAACGGTCAGCCCCACGTTCCCCATCAGCACCCCAGAGACAGAGAGATTTCCTTGAATACTAACGTCACTCTCGAAGACAGCGCTGCCACGAAAAATGGCGCTCTGCGTCACTTCTAATATGTCAACACTTGCAATATCAGCTTTTAGTAGGCCCGCAATGCCTAGTGATTCAAAAATGGAGATATCTCCGCTGCCATCATTCGCGACATAGACATACCTACCGTAGGTTTGCACAGCAGAGGGACCGTTGATGCCATCGGCAATGTCGAAGAGCTTCTCTGGGCTAGAGCGAGACGAGATGTCAAAGATTGACAGCTTGCTGGCTGCATAGCTAACCACAAGAGCAAGAGATCCTTTAATACAAATAGAATACGGCTGATCGGCGCAATAGGTAGCCGACAAAGAAACCGGAGACTCTGGGGTTGATAGGTCAATCGCGCGAATTCTATCACCGTACCATTCCGTCACATATGCGTAGTCGTCGTCGAATACCATACTCGTTGCGCCATGTATGGCGATATTTGAGGTTTCTACTGGAGACGCCGGCACCGACACATCATAAGTAACGAGCCGATTATATAAACCATAGCCTTCAACTAACCCAAGGTATGCATAGTTGCCCCTAACGGCAACCATCTGCCCTTTACTCCATTCTTTGCTCGGCGTTGACCCTACTCGAGTCGGGGTTGTTGGATCCGAAACGTCAAAGATTACCATTGAGCTTGATGAATACCGCTCCACAACATATGCATAGTTACCCTCTACGGCGACAGACATGGCGTGTTGCAGTCCGTCATGTGAATTACCCACAAGCGTCGGGTTCTTCCGATTAGATATGTCAAACAAATAGAATCCACTATTAATTGCATAGTCGCTGATATATGCAACATCTCCCTCAACGCAAATCTTCGTTGGATCCGTCGGGCCATTCGTCGTACTTCCAACTTCTGTGGGAGCAGTGGGACTCGAAATATCAAAGATGACGAACCGCCCGTGATCGCCTTCCGTGAAAACAGCGTACATATAGGATCCCTGCACTAGAAAATCAACTGGAGCTCGATCCGGTACAGAAACAGCACCAATGAGCGAAAACGAGAGATTTGTTGAAGTGCCCCCGATAACAAGAGAGTTTGCTGTAGCCGACCCAAAACCAACGTTCCCTGCGGCGTCGATGTTGATACCTTCGTTATCGCCATCACCGGAGAGCCAGTGACCGTTGAGGGTTAGGTTCGTAGTTGCAGTGTGATCGGCAAGGCCACCCGTGTTCAGAGCGTAGGGAACGGAGGTGAATCGCTGAGCAGGGAGCATTTCGGTAAAAGGCCCAGATGTACTGGTCGAAAACCAGACGCGAAGGTAGCGAAGGTCAGAAGTGAAGAGGTCGGCAGTTAGGGCGGTCATGCCAAGAGTTGTGTCACCAAGCATCAGGGAGAAGATGCCCGCAGTGACGGCATTGGTTAAACAACCACTGGGTGCGACTGATATGCCTACGTTTGTGCCATTATGCGTCCACACATTGGTATTGCCGTCATCGCTAATAGCAAGTTTGAAATAGCCCACGCCATCATATGGCGTGTCGCCAATGGCGATGCGGCCTTGGTAGTCAATCAGGCCAGGCGGTTGAGCGAGAGCAGAAAGGCCTGCGATCATCACGATGAAGACTGTGATCTGTTTTATCATGGTATATCCCTTCGGTAGCTAATGGATCATCTGATTAGAAAGAGAAAACGATTCGGTTTCGCTTCATTGGAAACCTGATTCCAGAAACCGGGAGAGAGAGACGTGTCGCCAGCATGAATGGTTTTTGTGGAAAATGGTTGGCCAATGGTGCCGCCGAGAGAAATGTTGGCACCTGCAGAGAATGAGACTCCGCCGCTGTTGATGCTCTCGGCTGTGAAGTGGATGACTCCGCCGGAACGTTCACCACCAACCGTAGTCAGACAGATCGTTCCCAAGAACAACAAGACACCCGCGATAAAAGCCCTATCCCCAACCATACTGTTCCCTATCCCTGTCCACCAAAGCCCTAATCGCCTGTGGCGCCGCCTCCTGCGAGTAAACTTCAGCGACACAGTCCCCGAGCGCGCTCGGGGTTTGATCTGACCTATTAACATCCGCTGCCAAATAAAAAACAGCCTTAATCAACCTTGTGAAGCGGATTGTTTACAAAACATTTCTATATACGTCAATCGGGGGAACCCTGATTTTACTATAGGGCATTTCCCGATGTTCGCAATGGAGGGGGGGGGGAGGGAGTTTGGTGGAAGGTTTTGGGTGGTTTCCCGCATTCGGCATTGGCTCTACCCGTGTAGTGCGCCATTGTATGGTGTATTCTTGCCTGTCAGGCGGGCCGGAATGACAGCCCGGAGTACCAGATGCAGTCTGGAGCTACAACCACACGCTCAACAGTCCACACTTCTCATCTCAGCTTTCATATTCCCCATTTACTTACTGCCACATCAGGTTTATGCCTGAGCAAATACCGGACAAGCAGTTTTAGTCTGAGAAGAGGATCTTCCTGCTCCTTGTGCAGACAACGCACATCATACAGCCAAGACATCAACAGATACCGCAACGCGATCCGGTTCGCACCACGGTTATAGGCCATCCAGGAGGCTGAGGAATACTGCTCGGCATAAGAGCGGCGGCGATACTCCGGATGCGCATTGAGTGCACCACCTTCTCCAAATGCTTTGGTTAAAACCCGAAGCACTTGAGGCAGAAACTTCCGCTCATCCATACTCAGACTACCAACGGTGCTACGGTAACGACTCAAAGGGAGATCCAATTCCAGAGACGTATGCTTGGAGATCGTTCTCAGCCACAAATCATAGTCCTCCGGACCACAAAACTGCAAATCGAACCCTCCGAGATCCAAAAGCACATTCCGTCGCATAAGAACCGTCGACGTTGCCACGGGATTGTGCGACACGAAATCTTTTAGCGAAAATTCACGCCACTTTCCACTTCCCACATCCCACTCTCCACAATCTTCCGCATCAAGTGGCACAGTCCTGCCGCAGACAAGCGTGACGCCCGGATTCTCCTCAACCGCAGCGAGTTGTATCGCAAGCTTCTCTGGCAACCACGCATCATCAGAATCCAGAAAGGCAATCCACTTTCCAGTAGCCCGTTCAATGCCTGTATTGCGAGCTCCTGCCGGCCCCGTGTTTTCGGATTGCTCAATCAGTATTAAAGGGGCATTGGGATGGTCAGCTTGCCAACGCTGAATAACCGCAACCGTCAAATCCGGAGACACATCATCAACCACAATGATTTCGCTGACAGGAATTGTCTGAGCCAATATGGAGTCCAATGTTTCCACAATGGTCGACTCTGCATTGTACGCAGGAATAACAGCACTAACTGACATTTGCTTCATAAATCAAAGTTCCGAGTTCTGGGTTCCGAGTTTGGGGTTAGAAAATCCTTGAGTTCTGCTGGGAATTATGCAGAGCGAAATGTGAGACCAAAACTCGTAAACTTCTAACTCAGAACCCAGAACTCCTAACGTATTTGAAATCATTTTGCCTTATCGACAATTACACGAATCGCCGCCACCTTATTCTCCCACGACTCCTCGCGCACGCGCTCTGAGATCGCAGCATGATCCTCTCTCGCAACTTGTCGATCCAACGCATCAAGCCATGCCGCAGTGCCCGTGCACGTGAGAACATCATCCCCATAATTGCGAAGCTCTGGAACATCTGAAGCCACCACCGGCAAGCCGGCAGCAAGAAGTTCCTTCGTCTTCACAGGATTCACACTCTCCATACGCGGATTGCTCATGTCGTAGGGAATAATGGCCACATCAAAAGCGCGACAATAGTCATGCAACACACCATGCTCCCTCCGACCAAGCAAATGGACATTCGGCAAGGCTTCCAGTGCTGCAACATCCACATACGTCTCCCCAATCAAAACAAACGACCATTCCTGTCGAGCCGTGGCTATCGCCTCCACAACAGCAAAGTCCACCCACGAGTGGAGATTGCCGTAAAAGCCGATAATGGGCTTCCGTAGTCCAGCCACATCCTCCGGAACAGGCTGCGCCTTATCCAACGCCTGAGCAAAACGCGAATACTCCACCCCGTGGGGGAGATAGCGAACGGGGGGGACAGAGTTCAGAGTTCGGAGTTCAGAGTTCGGAGTTCCGGATTCTGGGTTCTGGGGAATTTGTTGGGCGTTGGGCGTTGGCTGTTGGTTGTTGGGCGTTTTTTCCATTTCCATCTCTGCGTCCTCTGCTTCCTCCTGTTCAAACCCAATCTCACTGAGTTTTTTCTGTAGAAACCGTGAGGTAACAAACACAGCATCTGCGTGCGCGACAAGCTCCTGCTCCTTCACATTCATCCAAGCGCCATCCAAATTCTGGAACTGCCCCCAATCATCCGCACAATAGTATACTATTTTATCCCGGCAATCATTCTGCCCAAAATCATTCTGCCAAATCCCAGCAGAGACCGAGAAATCATTTTGCCTTCCAGCCGCTCGTGGCAGCAGATCCACCGCATTCGGCACAAAACACCAGTATTCAGTAAATTGAAAATCTGAAATTGGAAATTGGAAATTCGATGGCTCCACATGCCCTTCGTTTCCTTTACTTCCTCCTTGTTCGAATCTCAGCAGAGCCCGAGACACTCCACTTTCCACCCCCCACTTTCCACGCTCCACACCTCGCTGCTCACGTCGAACATACCATGCAAACACCTTACGGTTAATCCACTTAGCAAAGGAGGACTCAGCTTTAGGAATCAGGATCGGCTTCAGAACGTACAGGTGGTTCTCTTTCCACTCCGCCCTTTTCAGGCCTGAAAGAACGCGCCCCACGATCCGTCGCAGATCTTTTCCTAATGCGGCACTGGGTTTACGCGTACCAATAGACGATACCCATAGCACGGGCATTGTCTTCGCCATTTCACGCAGGATATGCGTTGTGCAGGTTGGCACATCATCCCAATCTTTAGTAAACGCAACAATCATCTCATCCCTCATATGCCAGAGATTTGAACAAAGAGATAGCAAAGGAAGCAAAGGCCTACTATGCCAGAAATCGAAGAAATCTGCGGCGAGAATTCGGTTACTGATTCTGTATTCAGCATCAGCTGCCGCATTCCCGCCCTCTCCTTCGCTATCTTCGCTTCCTCTTTGTTCAAACTCCCTAGTTCAGCGTCCCACGATCTCCACCACCGTCCCCGCGTTGTGTTTCCAATCAAAATCCGCCACGGACTCACGCAGTACATCTGCATCCCACTTCTGACCAAGCACATCATTTAGAGCCTTGGCCAGTTCATCAGCAGTAGTATCAGTATTAGCAGAAACAACCCGCCCATTGACACCTTCCCGAATGACCGCGCTCACATCGCCAACGTCAGTCGCAACAACAGGAATTCCAGATGCCAACGCCTCCACCACCACATTGGGCATTCCCTCAGATTTGCTAGAAAGCAAAAGGCATTTGGACTTTCGCATCCACTCGGCAACTTCATTCTGCGAGATACTGCCTAGAAATTTTACAGTTTCAGAAAGCCCCAACTTCTGAGCCATCAGTTCCAACTTACCCCGCATTTGTCCCTCCCCTATCAGAACGAGCTGAAGATCTGGAGAATTGGAAGAATTATTATGGGCAGAATTATTAAGAACAGCAAACGCCTGCAACGCAACATCCGGCCCCTTAATCTCAAGCAGATTCCCCACCCATAAGATTCGTTGGGTGTGGAGTGTGGAGTGTTGGATGCTAGGTCTCCACTCTCTACAGTCAACTCCCCACGGTCCACACGCCCCTGGAGTCTAAAGAGATCCCGATCCACACCATTGCGAACCACAGCAATCTTGTCCACCTCGATGACTCGATCCGCTAATTCCTGCCGCATAAACTCGGCGTTGACAAATACGCCTTCCGCCATGTCCAGCGCACGATGGCATGCCGCGCCCCTAAACTTTGCATCAAGATGAAAGCGATCTGTCCCATGCAACCGCGCCCAGAAGGGTTTGCCAGCCCGCTTCGCCGCCGCAGCAGCCGCCACACAGTCCGGGTACAGCCAACTGCCTAAAACCGCATCACACTCGGAGAACAAGGATTGATATCGCTGGAAAGCACGTTGATAGAAGAAATGGCTTAGCGAGCGTCCGATGATGGGAATATAGAAGACCGGCACATAATGAACGGACATGTTAGGCGAAAGGAAGGCTCTGATCTCTGGAGGCGGCGACCATGCTCGAATCTGTGCGTGCTTCTCCAGGTTCCATTCCGGTACCGGCACGAGGACTTTGAGAGTTCGGAGTTCTGAGTTCTGAGTTCCGCCCTCTGATCTCTGCCCTCCGACCTCGGAACCCGGAACTCGGAACCCGGAACTCATAACGTCTAACGCGCGCGCCAGCGCGCTAGCAAAATGCGCATTGAAGACTCCACATCGAGGAAGGTCTGGGCGTGGAAATAGGTTTGTGACGAATAGCAGACGTTTCATAGGCACGCAGTATAGCACCAGTCAGGATGAGGAGGAATAAATTTGAAATTTGAAATGAGGAAATTTAAAATGGGGTCGAGTGCGGGGAAGCTAGAACAGGAGGAAGCAGAGAGAGCAGAGGCTTGATATGCCAGTGAAAAGATTAGTCAAAATGATTAAGGGCAAAATAATTAAGAACACCAGCAGAGCCCAAGTAATCATTTTGCCAAAATCCCTAGCAGAGCCCGAGCTTTCAGCTTTCAGCTTTTCCAATTTCAGCTTTTCCCCCTCTCCCCTTCTCCAACTCAATAACATCCAATTTATCCTTAGCGCGAGGGGTCGCTTTCTTATTCTTGATCAACTCCTCCAGGCCGATGAAATTGATCTCCAGGCCATCAACATCCAAGACCTGTCTATGTGCATAGCAAATAGAGAAATCAACCCCATCAATTTTGTTCAGGATCTCCAATCGCATCGGTTCCACACCCATGCGCAAAACTTGATCTTCTTTTAGGAACAGATCTGGAGAGAGTTCGTCAGGGGGGAAGCCAAACTGCCTCAACACACGCACCATTCCATCGGCAGTCTCTTTGTCAAAGGCAATAAAGAAGTCGATATCGCAGGTATATCGAACATACCCGTAAAAGGCGACCGCATACCCCCCGACAACAACGTACTTAACGCCGTTCGCGTTCAATAACTGTATAAACTCTCGGAAGTCGTTCGGTATCTGGATCATAGTCATTCCACACTTGTCTTAACACTTCCAACCCCTCAAGGCGCTCCACTGGAGATTTTGACAACCACCCATTGACTTCACTGTCATCATGAAGATTCGATATACTGAACCGCGTCTTATCAAGTTTTTGTTTTTCAAGAATTCTCATGACTCTATTTAAACAGGCTGAAGCAGAGATGGCAAAGCGATTAAGGAGTAAAATTGGAAATGGTGTTCCGTGTTCGGCTCTGTTGGTTTGAACAGGAGGGAGCAGAGAGAGCAGAGGCTTGATATGCCAGTGAAGAGATTAGACAGAATAATTAAGGGCAGAATAGTTTATAAGTTTTCAGCTTTTCCCCTTCAGCTTTCAGCTTTAATCCCTCAGCCCTTCCCCTACTCAACTCCAATATAATCCACCTGAACCACGGGCTCGTTGATCTTCTCGTCGAGGATCTTCTTCATGAACTCCAGTGAGATTTTCACTTCGCTCATATTGGCATTCAGAACCGTGATCATCTCTTCATCGGCAGCATCCCCTTCACCACCAGCGCCCAGTGCTTGCTGTCCTACGTTGTAATCATAACCTTCACGACTCGCGAGTTCCGAGATTTGCTTGGCTACCTCACCAATCTGAGCATGCAAATCCGTCGCCCCCATCGCCTTAGGAATGTCCGATATATTAGCATTGGCGGCATCAATTGAACTCCTGACCGAATCCAAAGCTGAGTTCACTTCATCCGATCCGCCTCCAGATGCAAGCAACTCCTTGAGCTCCCTAATTGCCGACACCGCGCTCCCCGCCTCGTTCTTGGCACTGAGTGCAAATTTTGAGGCCGACGACGAACTTCCGTAGATTTCATTGATTTGGCTGCTCATGCTGGAAAGCTGGCCTATCAACGCTGAACCGGAACCGTCTGTTCCATAAAGACTATCAGCGGAAACTCCCTCTGTACTGCCTCCGCTCCCGCTACCTGATCCTGCTGTATTTGCGATGGATGCAGCAATATCAGCCAATCCGGCCTGTATACCACCCACACCACTAAGAATAGACGACATCCCGGTGATCTGACTTTCTATGCCAGAAAGCGTATCGGAAAAACTGGACACCGCACTAACGCCAGAAACCACCTCAATCACAATGCTATCAGAGACGAGCGGATTGAGAGGGCCTTTGCATGTGATTGTGTAGGAACCCAGCCCCCAATCGGCAATAAGGTCATAACTGTAAATACCAATGCCATCTGACATCTCGCGCATCGTCACCGTCGAACCCGACTCTCCCTCTACTGAAACCGTCACCTGACCAATATCCAAGCCTCTCGTAGTCTTATAGAGAATCGTATTCGTAGATCCATACGTCACCGTTGTCGGACGATTCAGAATACGGGCCTGGTCACCACTCGTGCTATCGCTGATATTTGAGACCACAGACGATATATTACTCACTGCGGGGGATATCACATCGACCAACTGATTAGATATCATTGCCTGTGAGCTGATCACCGTGTTTGAAAATGAGGTGATTTGCTTCGAAAGGTTGGTAACACCCGATTCGATACCGCCCACCTGATTTGTCAACGAGTCAAGTCGCCCAATGGCATCATCACGAAAATCCTCAGTAGTTTGTGCCAAAGCTCCAACTTGATTCGTGAGCGTCGCCTCCAGAGCCGTAATCTGACTCCCCAAAATCGAGATCTGCTCATATTCTGGAGCCAAACTCAGCGTATAGGTGACAGCTGCAGTGAAGGAGACACCATTAAATACAACCTCAACCCGCGCGAGATACGTGCCCCCCTTCACCAATTGCCCCGGCCCCGGAGTTTCGCCAGCTTCCACAGCGACATCCGACCAGATCAACCGGAAGAAACCATCTGCTAACACGTCGTAAGAGAGGAGCGGCGGCTGCACATCAACCTCATCACCTGCGGTATCATAGATTGTAACCCGCGTGCTGTCCGGGTTATGTAAGATACGACCACCGCGTTCAATCCAGCTATGTATGGTGAGCTGATTCGTGCTTGGCGAGTAGACAAAATTTGCCAAAACATGGGCATCCGGTTCCGTGTCAGAAGAACTCAGCGCCACACGACGGGTTTGATTACTAGAGCATATCCAGCGGAAATCGACCGTATCGTTGAAGAACTGGCGATACCAGACCGTATCAAAAATACCATACGGATAGTGATGTTCGATATAGACGAGATTTCCATCCGCATCCGCTGAAGTCAGTCCCGATTCCGACCAACCGGAACTATCCGTAACACTCAGATTATCCGTATACAGGAAAGGTCCACTTTCATCCCCGTCTTCATAATAGCCCACTTCCCAAAGAATGGTGTAATATCCCACCGAGAACGGATTATCCAAGTCATCATACGGCCCGGGGTTGATTCCATCAAAGGTTTGCGTATAGTTGTCATCTTGAACGCGGAACCGCATCGTCTCCGTCACGACATCGGGCATCTCCAGAAGGTAGGTGGTTTGAAGACGCTCACTGCCGCCGTTGTTCGGAATAGGCGTAGTATTCAGCTGGATCCAATCACTGGCATCATGCTGATAGAGCAGATTTACATGCGACACCGAGCCCAGCGTTAGCCACCGGGCCTGAATCT
>Ga0307929_1001319_pt1 | contig 19263 bp, 16 predicted proteins | sample AceLakmetage1330_FD_203160 | JGI IMG/M metagenome (GOLD analysis project Ga0307929, IMG submission 203160) | Saline water microbial communities from Ace Lake, Antarctica - #1330 | ecosystem: Environmental > Aquatic > Non-marine Saline and Alkaline > Saline | place: Antarctica: Ace Lake...
GGGGGAGTGGCATCTCCGGAGGTGACGGGCAGGGTTTCCGGGATCATTGTTTTTGCCACTGTGATGGCCGCCGGGGCACTGATAATGGAGGCCACCAGAATATGACCCAGCACATCGGGGATGGTGTCTTTGAGCAACGTGGCGTATAGCACCATGACGGTTCCGGCAATGGTGGCCATGCCCGTGGTCATGAGAGAAAAAAGTTCACTGCGGGTGAGTTCGGAAAAATAGGGCCGGATAAAAAGAGGTGCTTCTATCATACCCACAAAAATATTGGCAGACACCCCCACCCCTTCGGCCCCCCCCAGCCCAAAGGTTTTTTTCAAGACCCAGGAAAAAACTTTTACCAGGGCAGGTAGAATTTTCCAGTAAAAGAGCAGGGAAGAGATGGCGCTCATAAGGATTAAAAGGGGCAGGGCCTGGAATGCCAGGATATAAGAGGCTCCTGGAAAGGACTCAGAAAAAGGTAATGCTCCCCCGCCAAGGTAACCAAACACCATGGATGTGCCGGCTTTACACGCCTCGACCAGGCCAAGTACCGCACCGTTGAGGCCAATGAAAACCTGTCTAAAAAAGGGTAACTTCAGCAGGATCAGCGCCAGTAGTATCTGTATAAAAAACCCGGTGAATATGATTTTAAGCTTCACCGCCCTGCGGTTTTCACTCACAACCCAGGAGATGGCAACAAAAATAATCAGTCCGGCAATGCATTGAAATGCCATGATCTGCTCCTTTTATGATTTGTTTTTAAACATCATTAGGGATTGGTTCTTTGGCCAGCCTGACCCCTTGCAGATATCTGTCAGAAAAAATTTGATCATCGTGTCTGATTTCAAACCGGCTTTACCCTTTTTTTACCATTTCCTTGAATTTTTGAAGGGATATGACCACAAGATAGGTGAGGCCTGCAATGATAATAATTGAAGGCCCGGAAGACAGTCCCTGGAAAAAAGCCAGGCCAAGCCCAGCCGTGTTGAATGCCATACAAAAGAAGATGGAAAGCAGCATCATTTTCCACATGCGGGTGGTGAACTTACCGGCCACCGCCGCCGGGAGCGTCAACAGGGCAATCACCATAACGATACCCACAATCCTGACCAGCAACACAATGGTCAATGCGGTGAGGCATAAAAGGAAAATATAGTACCCATGGGCATTTATTCCCCTTAATGTGGCAAATTCATCATCAAAGCACACCGCAAGAAGCCGGTTATAAAACAGGAGGGTGCTGGTCACGATAAAAGCGTCCAGAACCAGTACCATAATGATGTCTTTACTGGAAATGAGCAGGATATCTCCAAAAAGAAAGCTTGAAATCTCAAAATAACCCGGGGTAAGATCAATGAAAATAAGCCCTGCGGCCATGCCCACAGACCAGATGGCACCAATCACGGTGTCTTCCCTTTCCCGGGCATAAATGGAGACCAGACCTGTGATAATGGCAGCGGCCAGGGCCGATGCCACAGCTCCCATCATGGGGTCCAGCCAGGAGAGTCCAAAGGTTCTGTTTAAATACAGGGCAGCTCCAATCCCCCCAAAGGCAGAATGGGAGATGGCCCCGGCAAGGTAGCTGATGCGTTTGGTCACCACATAGGTGCCGATGATGCCAAAGGAAATACTGGCCAGAAGACCCACAATCAGGGCGTTCCTTAGAAATTGATAATCCGGGTGGGTCAGTATCTGGATAAGATCAGTCATGGATGTGCCCCATTTCACAGCAGCGATGGTCGTGGCGTATCATTTTAAGATCTCCACCATAAATATCCTTGATCATGGTGCCGTCAATGGTGGTGGTGGGATGAATCACCACCTGTCGATTGACGCAGATGACGCTTTTCACCACTTGGGAGGTAAACCCGAGATCATGGGAGACCAAAAGTATGGTCATGCGCTGGTTCAGGCGTTTTAAAATGTTGTACAGATCTTTTTCCGACTCCTGGTCAATGTTAGAGGTGGGCTCATCTAAGAGCAGCAACTCAGGTTCACTGCAAAGGGCCCGGGCAATTAGCACCCGTTGCTTTTGTCCGCCGGACAGGGCATTGAAATGGGTCTTTTTAAAGGTATCCATTTTGACTTCCCCAAGGGCTGCTGACGCAGCATCCCTGTCCAGTGTACTGTATCTGTCCCACCTCCTTTTTCCCAGTCTGCCCATGAGAGCCACGTCCATGACTGTTACGGGAAATTGCATATCCAGATGCGAGTATTGGGGCATGTAACCAATTTTGTACCGGTTCTTTTCCGGGGGCTTGCCAAAAATTTTGATGGTACCGGAATTGGGCTTTAACAATCCAAGCAGTAATTTTAAAAGGGTTGTTTTGCCACCGCCGTTGGGCCCCACAATGGTGGCAAAATCCCCCCGGGGAACGGACAGGTTTACATCTTTCAGCACCTTTTTTTGCTGGTAGGCAAAGGATGCGTTTTTTATGTCAACAGCTTGTGAAGGTTCCACAATATTAATAACTTCCTTCCATATTAAATCGACAGCAGGTTGATAGTTGTCGAGTGTTAATGACACTGGTCATACTTGTATCTTCTTTTGCAGTTTTCATCCATTTTATATTCATTTTTTTAGCACATATCAAAAATAATTGAAATTGAATATCCAGGATTGAACTTTAACATGTTTAATACCATAGTATGAATGCATCTGGTTGTATAAAACAAATAAATTTATGGCTACCCAGCTAAGCCGGGACACTATGTAAAATAAGGGGCTTGCAAAGAGCATGATTTCAGATATCTCAAGACTACAAACCATCGCTTCAACCATTTTTTTATAACAAATTGAGTTTATTTATATAAAAAACAACAAATAACAAATCTAAAAAAAATTTTATTTATATTACAGTATGTTATGATGGCTATCGAACCGAGGGTGATTATCATATTCAGGCTAAAATTGGCAAATAAAAATCTTGTACCGTAATGAAAACTTGAAATTTCTGTGGATTTTATTATTATAGCCAATTCAGGGTTTGATCGACTCAAAAATGATGGCCGGTGTTCTTCTCAAATTAGAACTCTCCCATGGTTCAAAGAAAGGGAATATCCCAGGGTGATATGAATGGCAAAAAAGAAAAAAAGTAGGAAAGTTGTAAAAAAGAAAGTAAAACAGAAGCTCATGGCGTTGCCTTTTGCTGAACTGATGGCAAAAGGCGACAGTTTTGTCGATTCCGGTAAACCACGGGATGCCATTGAACTATATAAAATGGCCATAAAAAACTCAAAATCAACGGAACAATCCAAGAGTGTTCACCGCAATCTTTTTATGGCCTATCTGGCAAGGGCAAAAGAACTTTCCGACAAAGATATGCTTGTGGAGGCAAAGGCTCTTGAAAATCAAGCCCTGACATACCTACCGTCCCCGGAACTCATGGATCAATCCAGCATGATCGCCTTTATCGGAATGACAAATACCCGGGAGACATTGGAGTACGTTGTAAAATACGTTAAACACAAGGGAGCTGATCCCATTGTCTCAGCCATGATTGCCGATGAACTTATAAGGGAAAATGGCTGGTATCTTTTGAAAAAAAGACATGAACCCTTGTTGTTTTCCCGGGATGCGCCCATTATAAAAAAGTGTGTTCCCCTGATGGATAAAGGGAAATGGCAGCAGGCAGCAGATCTTATGAAGGAGTTGCCAAGAACATCTCCATTTGCCCATATTCGCATGTTCTGCCGGGCAATGGCCTCCTTTGTCACCGGGGATGACAAAAATATGCTCAAGGCGATCTCCTTTATTCCCAGTGAGTCTGTTTTTAAAAAGATTACCAATACCCTTGAAACAAGCATACAATGCGTTGAAGAAAAAAAAATGATCCAGGGAGATAAAACAGTTGTGGCGTGTTTGTGGGAAGGCGCCACAACCATCTGGGAAACGGCGGAGCAGATTATTTCCCGGGCCGAGAAAAAACAATTTGATAATAAAATGAAACAACTGATCACCACTTTTTCAACTCATATTTTACCCAATGATCCAGCGTATGCCAAACAATATATCCTGGAAACCCTGTGGCAGCAAAATATTTCAGATCCCAGAAAAATCAGTGCATTTGAACGGGGCTTACTCCCCAAAAAAAACAAGTCCCTCCAGGCAAAGCGGGATTTCGTGTTTCCGATAAATCCCCTTCCAAATGCCATGGAATATCTTAACTTTTTGAAAAAAGCAGGTGTAGATGCCCACTATCTTGCATTAACAGAGTCTGCCATTGTTTTATATCTTTGCAATCATATTCAGGCGGGTGGAAATCATAATCATTTAGATGGTGCCTCTGATAAAGTGGCAAAAAGGTTTGGGTTTTCTCCCAATGAACTCTTTCATTTAAGATTCATGCAGTTTGTCAGCCATGGTATTCAATGTGATCCGGGTAACCGATTGCTTTATGAGCTGTTGATTGAACTGGATTGCACCTCAAGGGACTCAAAAAACCTTAAAGAAAAACTGCTCCTTTCCATGTGTGATGTCTATCCAGATGATCCCTTTCCCTGCATTGAACTGGCATCTTTGTATCATGGTAAAAATGCCTTTAGAAAAGCAGAGAATATTCTTAAAAAAGCCATGGAACTTGCCCCCTATGACAGCCGGGTTCAGGATCAACATCTAATATCCCTTATTATATCTGCGGATAAGGGGGTCAATAAAAATAATTTTCACCTTGTCTGGAAGGATCTAAAAAAAGCCCAGAAAATTGATACCGGTAATAATGGGCTTCTTTTGAAAGAAAAAGAGCTGTTTTATAAAATTTGCGAAAAACCTGAAATTCCGAAAAAAACCATTGCCATGCACTTGGATGGATTATCAGGATTTGACAGGCTCAAAATTGTTTCCATATTGAGAATGGATGTTGAAGATAAACCCAAACAGCACAGAACCAAGATACTAAGTAAAATAAAATCCCTCTTTAAAAATGAGATTGAAAATATCTCCACATTGTCTTCGGAAGAGATTTTGAGGCTTCTTGTGCCCTTTCCCCGGGAATGGCAATATGTTTTTAAAAATTTACATGTGCATGAGCTGTTTTTCAAAACCATGGATCAGATACTGGAGTATCTGGATGACAATGATTTGATTAAACTTGTGGATCTGGTTCTTGCCCCCGATAATTTTTTATTTTTTCAAGAAGAGTTTGAGATGCGGGGCCTGGAGGATGATCCTGAGAACAACCTGGTGTTATTTTATTCTTTTGTTCTGGATGGCCTTGCAGGTGGTGACTGGGATGTGGAAGCCTTTAAAGAAGTGTTGGAAGATGCCGACGCTGAAACAAGAAAAAAGATCCAGGACGCTGGCAATAAATTTTCCAAGCATACCCATGGCCCTTACAAACATGCACTTCAGACCCTTGATTTCGGGATTCTGGAAAAAATGTTTATGGGATCTTTGTTTGATGATGACTTTGATGATGATTACGACGACGACTATGATGATGATGATGACTATTTTGACGACGACGATGATTTTAACCCCTTAAGCATGTTTGGCGGGGGGGATGGTATGCCAGATATCAATGATCTGGATAATCCACTAACAAAATCTATGTTTTTGGAAATGTCAAAATACCTTAAGGCGGAAGATCCCAGGCAATTTAAAAAGATGTTTGAGGAATTACGAGAGGCACTGGAACTTTTTATTGATGAACAAGGATTGCGCGGGGCCAACAAAGCCCGGTTACAAAGTTTAAAAGCATCTATTAAAGAAGACCGTGAGTTGGGGGGGAGCGTTGCCATGCTGAACCTTCTTTTTTTAAAAGAGGCAAAAAAACAGTTATCATGGGAAGGCAAAACCTTATTCCTTGATTGATCCAAGTTACTGAGGTGATCAAAATGAGCAATCCCTACCCAAAAAAATATTAATTTATTGTCAGGAAAGAAATATGCTGAAATCTTACCTTGTTCTTGATTTACCCCTGGATGCCACAGATCAGGAAATCAGAAAAAAATATTTACAGCTTGTGAAAGCTTACAGTCCAGAAAAAAACCCCGATGCATTCAAAGAAATTACAACGGCCTATGAATCCATCAAAGATAAAAGAACCCGGGCGGCAACGGAACTTTTTTCTGCCTTGAAAAATATGGAACCCTCTGAAACCCTTAAAACCCTTGCCGCATCCGTTAAAATTAAGCGGCGGAATCCCGGTCTCCAGGAACTTTTCAAGGCCATCAATTGACAGGTTTCATTCTAATCATGTAAATGCGTGGATAGGATTATGTTTGCGCTATTGGAGCATCCTTCATATGACCCCAAAAGGACTTTACAATCTTTTGGGAAAACGCCCCTACAAATGGGTAATGATCACAAAAAGTGTAAAGCACTTTTGAAGGATGCCGCTATTGGCATTATTGTTTGGGGAATGTTCTTTTATTGTTGATAAGTACTCACACATATGTTTTTCCGTATTCCATGGATATAGATCATTGATATCTCTGGGTTTTATCTTGAGGAATATATGCTCGGGTACTTAGCCAGGAATACAATCTTGATCCTGTCTCCCCCATTGAGTGAAATACCCGAATCAGACCTGATTTATAACCCTATGGACAAATTATGAAATCGTCAAATAATATGAACCTTTGTGAAGAAACTGACTCGTTCAGTCTGGGGCAAAAAGTAGCTGCGCTTTTTATAAAAATGAAGCAGTGCATCTATTTGTTTTATAAAAATTTTTCCTGGGCATCTTTGTCTCCATTTCGTGATCCGAAATCCCAGGGTCAGGGTTCGGAGGACGCAGACCAATGGAAAACCCAAGCCCTTGAGGATTTTAAATCCTGGCTTTCGGAAATTCCATCCGAAACACCTGCGTCTCTGTCAGTCACCCCGGATACCTGTGATCTGTACACGCTGCTTTCTGAATTCACCACCCTGAAGCAAGAAATTAAAATGCAAAACAGAGAGCAGCATCGGACATTGAAGGCCATGACTCAGATTCAGTCCATGACCGACGCTTATCAGGAGATCATGGGGCATTTTGATGACAAGACAAAACAAATTGCCACCCTGGAGCAAAACATCCGAAAAGAGACCGAAAAAAGGACGGCCATGTCCTTTCTGGACGTCCGGGACAGCCTTATTCGAGGTAAAAATACCTGTGTGGCGGCTGCCAGCGTAAAAAGAGGTTTTTTCCGAAGGGTACCCAAGGAGCTGAACAACATTCACAAGGGATATGAGATGGCCATCAGGAAATTTGATGCATCCCTTGCCTTGCTGGACATTGATCCCATGGAAACAGATGGAATTGCCTTTGACCCCATGACCATGAAAGCCCTGGAAACAAAGCAGGGAACGGATAAGGACAAGGGAACTGTTTTGGAGACCATATCCGGAGGATTCCGGAGAGGAGATGATGTTTTAAGATATGCACAGGTTATTGTGGCAGATTGATATATTTAGCACCCAGCACCCAGAATCCAGCACCTAACTTTATAGTATAAAAAAAATATAAGGATTTTATAGATGGAACCAATTATCGGAATAGACCTTGGTACAACAAACTCTGAAGTTGCATTTGTAATGGACGGTAAGGCCGAGATTCTCAAGGAAAACGACAACGGTATTTTACCCTCCTGCGTAGGTCTGACACAATCAGGAACTGTTATTGTTGGGACAGCAGCCAGGAATCAGGCAACCGTGTACCCTGAAAAAACAGTCCTTTCCATCAAGCGCCTGATGGGTTCCACGGAACAGATTTCCCTGGGAGATAATACCTATAGTCCCCAGGAAATTTCTGCTTTTATTTTAAAGGAACTCAAAGAGCGGGCCCAGCGGGTAACAGGTCAAACCATTTCAAAGGCCATCATCACCACCCCAGCTTACTTCACGGATGTCCAGCGCCAGGCAACAAGGGAAGCCGGTGAAATCGCAGGTCTTACCGTTGTCCGTATACTCAATGAACCCACTGCAGCCGCCCTTGCCTATGAATCCTCCGATGCCACGGCCCGGACCATCATGGTGTATGACCTTGGGGGGGGCACCTTTGATGTTTCCATTGTAAGAATTGAGGACGGCGTGGTGGAGGTGCTTTCATCCACAGGTGATAATCACCTGGGGGGAGACGATTTTGATCTTGAGATTGAAAAAAAGCTTCTGGCACACATTGAAAAGGAGTTTGACATTGATCTCACATCGGATATCACTGCCAGAGCCAGGCTGAAACGTGCCGCTGAAAAAGCAAAAATTGAACTTTCCAGTGCTCCCTATGCTGCCATTGAAGAGGATCACATCGCCAAAAGTGGAAAAACAGATGTGCATCTTTCCTATGAATTGTCCCGAATGGAATTTGAGGAGGCCATTGACGAACATCTTCAAAAGACAATGGACAGTGTCAACAAAGCGTTAAAAGATGCACAGATGTTGCCCTCAGCCCTTCAAAAGATCATCCTTGTGGGGGGTTCCACAAGAATTCCCAAGCTCTCGGCCATGCTGGAAGAAAGCTTTGGCATCCTGCCCAATCAGGAGATTGATCCTGATCTGTGTGTGGCTATGGGAGCTGCCATCCAGGCAGGTCGGGAAATGGGGCTGGACTCTTCCAGTGTATTGCTCGATATCACCCCATATACCTTTGGCACCTCAGCATTGGGGGACGTTCATGGAGTGTCCGACAATATTTTTGTTCCACTGATTCGCAGAAATTCAAAGCTTCCTGCCATTAAAAGTGAGGTGTTTTGGACTGTAGTTCCAAACCAGAAAATGGCCAAAGTTGAAGTCTATCAGGGGGAGGAACCCAAGGCTTTGGATAATGTTTTAATTGGTACGTATGATTTTAATCTAAGCCCCAGACAGCCCCCGAACAGTCCTCTGGTCATTAAGTATGAACTGGATCTAAACGGAATTCTTAAAATAACAGCCATTGAAAAAAATACGGGTGAAAGAATTACCGGTGTGATTGAAAATGCGTTTTCCCAGATTTCAGATGACGGTGTTTCTCGGTCAAAAAGTAAAATTGATGATGTCTGGGACGTTAAAGCATCTACAGATATGTTGGATGATGATCTTGACCCAGAGGGGAGCAACGGTGGGGAACCTGAAAAGGGTGGTGGAGAATTTCAAGAGCTGATCACCAATGCCAGAGCCGTACTAAACGAGGTTGCATCCGAGGACAGTGAGGAGATCATTAATTTGATTGAAGACATTAACACCCAGATGGAAGAGGGGGATCTGGATGCTGCCCGGAAGTCGGCGGAAGCACTTGAAGATATTCTCTTCTATCTTGAATAACAGCCATGTCGACCATCTATGGAATAACTGCCACGGGCAGACCTTCTTCTGGCCTCAGCCTGCCCATAACGAAGTGTAAAAGAATGTTAGGTATGCCTACTTTTTCATATATAAACCCGCATGTCCTAATGGACACAATTAATATTTAAAATGGTATTATGCCGCCCCCCCGACGGCTTCCCTGAGCGGAACGGGAACGCCGGGGGGATTTAAGAGGAAACATTATGGAAAAATGCCCGGTGTGCAGGGCCACTGTCACCCATCAGACCACATGCCGCAGGTGCAAAACCGATCTTTCCGTTTTATTAAAAATGGAAACAGATGCCTTGATGTGCAGAGAGCAAGCTATGGAGGCCTTTAAGGAAAAACAGTTTGCGCAGATGTTTGACCATGCAAAACGATCTGCATCCCTTGTGGGTAGCCCTGAAGCCAGGAAATTACTTGCGTGTGCTGCCGTTTTGCTGAAACGATACCCTCTTGCCTGTAGGCTTTTTGAATAAAGCATAATTTAGCTGGGCGTATTTCCATTTAGCTTACATTAGATTTTTATCTCTGATTTTCGTGTTATTTTGGCAAGAGAATTAGAAAATTTTTTTGGTTCTGGCTTGTCCAGGTTAGGCTTTGAAAGTTATCCTTGACAGGAATCCCGGCGGGGATTAAATCTTATATTAAATGATTTTAATCTGATACAAAGGATGTTAAAGGACGGTGAGTTATGAATATTGGTGGCGCATTGACAAGGGCTTGGATTTGTTTTTCCTTTTAAAGAAAGTAATGTGCAGCCAGCATTTATTGATATGAGGGTGGGAAACACTCAAATTATTTGCGTAGCGATGCCTTGGAAAAAATATATGCTGGCAAATCCTTGTTAAATTCAATAGAATCTATCATCATTGCCGTTCCTTTTCCTTCCTTTAAAACATCTTTGTACAGGGCTTTTTTTGCCACCCATCTGCCATCAGCCTCCATGACCTCGTGTATGTCTATTGTCTTTAAAAGTTTTCCGCTTTTGGCATACAAGTTCTCTTTTAAAGAAATAAATCGTTCTTTATCCACCCATATTTTACATTTGTCATACGAGGCATCCTCTTTCTTGGCCTGTAACTCTAAAACCCATACCGGACGATCCAGCAAAGTGTCCTCCCCTTTGATTTCGGCATTATAAACATTTTGCAATAAAGGGTCTTCCATCAGATCTTCATAGGAAAGATCTGAACCCATGACGGATTGACGAAGCAGATGTCCGCTGATTAAAACGATTCTGTCCGTTGACGGCGTATAAGTCCAGAGCTGATCTCCGAGTTTAAGCATTTTGGTGCCTTTTTCCCTTGCCGGAGCAAGGTATTCAGTAAAAGAATCATCCGCACCTTTCTGCCATGATTTTGCTTCAACGGTTCTTGATCCGCGTCTTCCGTTTATAATCATTTTGCTTGTGGCGATCTGAGTATCGGTTATCCTGTTTTCATCCACTTTTTTTAAAAGTTCATTGCCTGATGGCTGGGCAGAAATCGATATGGGTATTAATAGCATCATCATCATCATCAAAACAAGTGTTTTTTTCATATCTCAAGCTCCTTAAACAATTGTGCAGTTTGTCTTTTGTAAATACCGATACCGGCAATTGCTGTCCCGAGTACGGTGGCAAGCGTTCCTGGTATAAACCCGATTAAATATGTCGTTGGTGTCACCTGGGCTCGTAAAACACCGGAGATCATCATGGAGGATTTTTCAAAAAGAAAACTTAAATCCAATCCGTAAATCTGCATGAGATATGCCGGTATCAGTCCAAAAGCGGTTCCGATAAATGACCCTGTAACGCCAATCATTATCGATTCTAAAATCAATGTCCGGTAGATGTGTCCTTTTTCTTCACCAACAGCTAAGCGCACACCCATTTCACCGTAGCGGCGCAAGCTTCCCATAAGCCCGGCATTCCATAAAACTATACCCATTGCCAAAATGAATATCCCAACGATCAGGTACACGGCAACATTCATCAGATCCATATATTCTTTCATACCGGATTCTTCCGGCAAAGCCCCCATAATGGGAGAAAACTGATCGTCTGGATTTTTATATTGCTCATTAAATGAAGCAAGTATTTGATATGCTTTGTCTTCATGGAAATGATCATCTGGGAAAAACCCCAGTATTTCTCCTGCGGCATCCTGCATATCAAGCACTGTCTGGACGTCTGAAATATCCGTAATGATAGCTCCACGGTCCATTGCAGCAATTCCAAACCGAACAGTTCCGGCTATTAGAAAGTTCGTTGTCGCCATGCTTCCATACATCGTCGTGCCAAGAAGGGTCGCCGTATCTCCCGGTTCTATTTTTAATTTGTTTGCAAATTCTTCTGCTATTAATATTTCGCCAGCTTTGTTCGGAAACCTGCCGCGAACGAGTGCATCATCAATATTTAATAATTTTCTTTCGGCACTTGATTGAGAAAAAAGATCCAGAGCCATCCCGGTGACAGGTCCTTGTATTCGTGTTTCTCCCTGTTCATCCGGGATATCAATCAGTCCGCCAAACATGATTCTTGGTGTCCAAATCATATCAGGGTACTCTTTTTCAATATTTTCAAGTAAAGAATTTATACCGATTAAAGCCAGATCATTGGGTTTTTGATTTGACTCCTTTGAATAGGCTTGTGTCATGATTCGCACATGTCCCGTGCTGTAATGTGCATTTGATTTTATCATATCAGATACAAATCCATTGAGATAAGAATAGAGAAAAACCGTCAAAGCAACGCCCATAAAAACAGTCAGTATGGGAAAAAGTGAACGAGAACGATCCCGAAACAACCCTTTTAATAAAAATTTTATCATAATTTTATCCTTATTTTTACGAAGATCATGAATACCATCCTGCTTTCTTTCGTCCCTGATTTCATGTTCACTTTCCCCTTAAGGCATCAGTGGGGTTTAATTTTGCAATTTTTCTTGCGGGTAGATAACTGACAATGGTCGTGATGATCAACACAATCAGAACCGTTTTTAATATTAAATCAAAAGTAAATATTGGATAAAGAACATCACCAATACCATATCCGAAGTTGTCTACTCCTTTAGGCATGGCGATTCCATTTGATGCCAAATAAATAAACAGCGGTGCGCCATAAATTGCTGCGGCAACAGCGGCCAGTAATGCGTACATTGCACCTTCCATTGTAAAGAGTTTTATTAAATCACTGCGGGTCATTCCCAATGCCATCAACGTCCCCATCTCCTTTCGTCGCCTATTCAGGGATAGAAATTGAGTATCAAAGATGGCAAGCATTGCAAGCAGTAAAAGAACGATATAAAAAAGACTGTCCCCAATGGCCTCCACTTTCATGGCGGCACGCAGGTCTTTTAATAAAAAATTTAAGTCCTTATACTGCCAACTTGAAACAGGTTGATTAAAATGCAAATCCTTATGCAACACAAGCATAGTCGCTTCGTTGGGCATTGAGGTCATTTTGCGCATTCGGTCAATGGGTATCCAAAGCTGACCGTTGTCAATATCGGAAGCATTTGTGTTCATTATGGCAACAATTTTGACCTCATCGGCATCAAACATTCCGTTTGCATCACGCCATCTGACAATGACATCATCGTCAAGATTCAACCCCATTGTTTTTGCCATTCTACTGCCGATAAGCGCAGGGATACTGCCATTGTCTCCTGCCAACGAGGAAGTGGGTATCGTTAAAATAGTTTGATCTGTTTCAATCCCTTTCAGCAAAACATTCTGCATTCGGCCCTGGGGATAAATGGTTGCCTGCCTTATTAGAATTGGAAGTGCCTTTTTCTGTTCAACTAATTGTTGCAGTTCTGCCGGTATTTTGCCATGGGCATCCTCCAACGTTAATGGATCAAAAGGGTCATAGAGTGTGTGCCAGTATTGCCCGTTGCCATATTGGGCATTAATGTTGGCAGTTTCCATCTGATGGGTCATGCCGCTTATCAGGCCCTGAATAAAAATAATCGCCACATAGGCAAACGACAGGGCAATCACATTAAGCCAGGTGATTAATCCGGCTCCGTAAATATTTTTAAATGCGAGTTTAAATGTCAGCATTTTATACCGCCTTGGCTGGCGTTTCATCGTTTTGAATTATTCCATCATCCAATGTAATGATTCTCTTTAAATACTGCATGACTTTGGCATCATGGGTGGCAAATATGAACGTGGTTTCAAGGTCTTCATTGAGCTGGATCATGGTTTGCATGATATTGTGAGAATTTTTCGCATCTAAATTGGCTGTGGGCTCATCGGCAAGTACCAGTGCCGGTTTTTTAACAATGGCCCGGGCGATGGCGACCCGCTGGCTTTGCCCTCCTGAAAGCTGGGATGGTTTGGAAGTTGACCTGTCTGCAAGCCCCACCCATTTAAGCGCATCCATCACCATTTGTTTTCTCGTTGAGCTTTGAATGTTTTGGAGCAATAAAGGGAATTCTACATTCTCAAATACTGTATATACGGGAAGCAGATTGAAGATCTGGAAAATAAAACCAATATGGTGATTGCGAAGCCTTGCAGCCTTCTTATGAGAAAGGGTTTCAATTTTTTCTCCCATCACCTCCATACTGCCCGAAGTGGGTATGTCCAGGGAGCCAATAATGTTCAACAAAGTTGTCTTGCCTGAGCCGCTCGGCCCCACCAAACCTGCAAATTCTCCCTTATTAAAGCCCACATTTATATTGTCCAAAGCGACAAGGGTTGTGGGCCCCATTGGAAATGTTTTTGTCAATTGTTCGGCTTTTATCAGATATGAATCATTCATATGTTCCCCTTGCGGTATAACCGCCACGGGCGGACCTGGATTTGGGTTCTGGGTTCGCCCACAACGAATCATGAAAGTAATGTTATGCCTATACACTTTCTCGTAAATTATTTTTCGTTTATTCGGCCCATGTGGGAGGGTCTATTAATGATTAAAGACCCCCATTAACTGGAATCCTTTTCCTGAAAAGGCATTATTAATATCCTGATTCAAAGACTGTTCTTCTGGATTCCAGAAACCAATGAGAAAAAAACTCCAGTTATCCATCAGGCGCTGCCATGTCATTGTGCGGTACAAATTGCTGTTGGTGGTCTCGCAATAGATAATTGAAGAGAGATTATCCATGAGCCCGATTGGGTAACTCAATGACAAACCGATAAATTCATTTTTGTTTCCGGTATCAAAAACAGTGTCACCAAGGCCTGAAATATTATACTCTCCCAGGGCATTCAATCCATTACCAATGTTAAATGTATAATCCATACCAACCGTCAGTGCCTGCTGGTATTTTAAGTGAGAAATCTTTGTCTGGTGATGGGCCAGGGAACCTTCAAACCAAATACCTATACCAATATCCCACTTTCCGTCTAATCCCAGTCGGTCTTCTCCAATAGATGACTCCTGGGTGTATGAACCCTGCCTTAATCCGGCCAAAAGCAATGATAGCTGAGAAAAATCAGCTTTTCTGTGGTGATATGACACTCCTATTTCTCCGGTGGATACCGGAACCTGTAAGCGGCCGCCAAATTCAGGGGTACCCTTTTTTGTTGGTACGATCTCTTCCCCTTTGGTGTCATCATTGCCATAAAGGCTCCACAACCAAATGTTTGCATTGTTTTGAAAATAATAGCGCATGAGCAATCCATAAACACCATCGGTAAGCTTTAACGGATCCCGGGGATCTATTTTGTCAAACCATCGTAAGGGTCGAAATAGTGTGGCTGATCCGAAATTTAATTTTTGCAACCCAATTCTTGTTTCGAATTGATCACCAGACAGGCGACCCCATATTCGATATGCTTTGATATCGCTATCGGTCTCATTGTGCTTATCATCTTGGATGTTAAGTGTTCCAAAAACATTGGCCGAAAGTTCAAAATCAAGAGTTAGATGATCACTAACGGGCGTTTCTATAAATAGTTCTGGTATATACCGAAAACCTGTCTGAGAAATCAACCCGTCTTCGTCATTGCCGATAACCCAGCCAGATAATTGTCCCTGAAAAGATGTGGTTTGTGAAAATGCCTGATTTTGTGATACCGGTGCTATCACAGGAAAAAGTATTAAGAACAGTAATAAAAGAACCTTGACTTTCACGCCTTGACCTCTATATTTTCTTTTGTTGTTCACCAGTGAGCTATGAAACATATTGTTTTTTTACGTTTCGACGACAAGATTTTTTCGTATTGTCTCTAAAATATCTTTTAAATTTTTCAGCTGTGTTTTGCTCAGACCGGATGTCGCCCGTTTTTCCATTTTTTCGCCGCATTCCACTATTGTTTCCCATTTGGACAAAACTCTATCAGTGGGCCGAACAATTTTTTTACGCCGGTCTTGTGGTGAGACACTCCGTTCAATCCACTTGTCTCTTTCCATTCGATCCAAAATTCGAACCAAGGTCGAAGGCTCAATCCTTAATTGTGTGGCTAACACATTTTGTGCCATCTCACCATACAGCACCAGGCACGAGATCACTTGAACCTGCCGCAAGGTAATACCCGTACCAGAAAGTTCATTGTTCAGTGTTGTTTCAAAAAGATGTGAGGTTAGTCCTACCCAGTAGCTGACATTTTTTTCAAAATCATATTCAATCATTTAAGTTCCTTTAAAATAGTTGCTTGACTAATTATTAGCTTACCATTATATTATTTCTTTATCAAGTTTTGTCAGACTCTGAAAGTAAGGGACTTACCCGAATATAGACTATCACCATGCCCAGTTTAATGTGTTGATATTGCATGATAAAAAAATTTAAATTGGTAGCTTATTCGCTGCTGGTGGCACTGGTCATTAACCCCGTTCTTTGTGCCGCCTTTATGAAGATCAAACCGGCTCCCGCGAAAGCGGATGAAAAACTGCCATTTATTTTACGTTCATATCGCTGGCTTCTTGAAAAATCTTTGGATCATCGTGTTCTGGTGATCGGTGGAGCCTTTTTTAGCCTGATCCTGGTGATTGTTGGGTATGCCTTGATCGGTAAGGGGGTTGAGCTTTTTGCCGATACTGAACCAAACCAGGCATTTGTTGAAATTAAAGCACCGGAAGGAGCCAGTTTAGACAACTCCAACAAGCTGGCACTGGCGGTGGAAGCAATTATCCAGCAAGAACCCCAGTTGAAATTTGTGATCGGTGAAGTGGGTGTGGCACTGAGCGGTGAAAGTGGCGGGCAATCCAATCAAAGCAAAGTTTCAATGGATTTTGTGGATCGAAAAGACCGTAATGAGAATTCAAATCTTGTGCTGGGACGTATCCGATCCGCCCTTTCCACCCTTGCAGGGGCTGAAATAAAGCTGGAAAAACAAAAAAATGGCCCCCCCACAGGTCCCCCCGTCAACATAGAGGTTAGCGGGGAGGATATGCAGACATTGGGGGCACTGGTAGATCGGGTCAAAGAGTTGATGAATGGAGTCCCCGGGCTGGTGGACATCAAAGATGATTTTTCCAAAGCCAAACCGGAAATTATGGTTCGGGTGGATCGCAATAAAGCGACGCTTCTTGGGCTCTCCACAGCAGAAATTTCAAACACAGTCAAAGCCGCCATCAGCGGCAGTAAACTGGGGGTTTACCGTGAAGGCAAGGATGAGTATGATATTGTTGCCCGCCTGCCGGAACAACGGAGACAAACTCTGGCAGATATTGAAAGTTTGCTCATTCCCACCATATCCGGCGTTCCAATTCCCTTATCCACGGTTGCCCGAATTGAACTGGAAGCAGGTACCGGTGCCATTCGCCACATTGATCAGAAGCGAGTGGTAACCATCTCTGCCAATACCTTTAACCGAAACAGCAATGAGGTGCTAAAAGATGTGCAATCCCATTTGGCTGATTTAAATCTGCCGGGCGGTTATAAAATTGATTTTTCCGGGGAAACCGAAGAACAACAGAACGCCATTGCATTTCTCAGCAAAGCTTTTATTGCAGGGGTTTTTCTAATTGCCATGGTGCTCCTTACCCAGTTCAACTCCGTACGACAAATGCTCATTGTCATGACCACGGTTCTCCTTTCTCTGACCGGTGTATTCATCGGCTTGATCGTCACAGGAATGCTCTTTGGTATCATCATGACTGGTATCGGTGTGATTTCCCTGGCCGGGGTGGTGGTCAACAATGCCATTGTTCTGATCGACTATATCAACCAGCTACGCAAAGACAATATCCAATTGAGAGATGCCCTGGTTCAGGCAGGTCTGGTTCGCTTTCGTCCGGTTATGCTCACCGCTTTGACCACAATCCTGGGACTGCTTCCCATGGCTGTGGGAATTAGTTTTGACTTTCGTCATTTTGCCTGGGAAATTGGCGGTGAATCCGCACAATGGTGGGGATCAATGGCCGTGGCAGTTATCTTTGGGCTGGCAGTGGCCACCCTTTTGACTCTTGTGGTGATCCCGGTGCTGTACTCTCTGTCGCACTCGGACGGTTCAAAAAATGCAGAGTTGATTTGAGTCAGAAATCTGAAAAGTACTGAAAAATGAGCAGGAAAATGAAAAGGCGGTGGGTGTTTACCTATTTTGAATATCCTGTAAGGGAGTTCATGGGAAATAATATACCCATGTGAATGAATTCCATACCCATTATCCGGGATTATCCATTCAAAAATGGGTAGTTTTATTATCATGAACTCCCTAAGTTCATATCATCGGTTTGACCATTTTTTTATAACAAATTGAATTTATTGATATAAAAAAACAACAAATAAAAAATCTCAATAAAATTATATTTAGATTACAGTATGTTATGATGGTTATCGAATCGAGGGTTCATAGTATAAGGATTTTGTAAATATTCAGCTTGTTAATGTAAATGCTTGGCCAGTGACCCATATTCGCTTAGCTGGGACTGCGTAAGTACCCGAGCATATATTCCTCAAAATAAAACTCATAAACATCAATGGTATATCTCTGTGAAATACCGAAAAACATATGCATGGGTACTTAGCATACTATTGCTATGTGAGAAGGCCCAAATGAGTGAATATGGGGTGCGGGCCGAATATTTGCAGTGTTTTTATTTTATCAACTATTAAATAAATAGGTTATATGATGGGCCGGAAAAATGGGAATGCACCCCTTTTAACCCTTAGAATAAAGGCTGCTAAGATGTTTGATTTTAAAAGCTGTCCAGCCTTAAGTGGGTAGCCATTAATGAGCCTGTTGATTAAGTCGCTTTTTGCAAAATGAGCACACAACATCTTGATACTGGGTGATTTAATATTCAGTATATTGTATCTATAATCCAGAGATCTGTACTAAATCAACAGGGTCATTAATTGGATTCAAATCAGACAAAGGTTACCCGGGTCTCTCCCCTTGAATAATCCAATCCCGGTGTGTGTATAATAATCTCAACATCACTTCCCAAACAATTCATACAGGTCAACATTTTAGCCTCGCTGATCCCCCGGAACTGTCCCCGCAGGAGGCCGGATAGTTTGGGCTGGGGCATGTTTAAAATTTCAGCCGCCCGTTGTTGGGTTAACCTTCTCTGGTGGATGATTTCTCCGATTTTTGAGGCCAGTATTGCCTTAACAAACATCCTGTCGGCATCTGGTCTTCCCAGATCCCCATAGACATTGGTACTGCCTTTCTCTATTTCAATCATATTTTTATTTTTCCTTTATATGGTTGTCCAAGGCTTTTAAGCGGGATTTGATCAAATCCATATCCGGCTTGGGTGTTGCTATGCCCTGGCTTGATTTTTTTTGAAAACAGTGGAACACATATACTATATTTGTATACCGAACAGTATAAACAGCCCGATATGTGTCTTTTTTATAATTTTCCACCACTTCCAATACCCCCGCTCCTCCAAATCCTTTAAGGGACTTACCCGAACATAAACTACCAGTATGTCCAGTTTAAAGTGTTGATATTGCATTATAAAAAATTTTAATTTGGTAGTTTATTATCGTCGAAGTTCCTAAGTGGTTTTGCATCGGGATGTTTCTGCCCCGACTGAGCAAGATGCAATGCAAAGCCGAACATATCCTGCACATCATCGGGCATTTTCATGAGATCCTTTTTGCTGGACCCTATCCACATCAAAAGTTTTATTTTCATGA
>Ga0307929_1001320_pt1 | contig 19263 bp, 12 predicted proteins | sample AceLakmetage1330_FD_203160 | JGI IMG/M metagenome (GOLD analysis project Ga0307929, IMG submission 203160) | Saline water microbial communities from Ace Lake, Antarctica - #1330 | ecosystem: Environmental > Aquatic > Non-marine Saline and Alkaline > Saline | place: Antarctica: Ace Lake...
CAGTTGATTCATAAGTTAATTGGATTGTAAAAGGTTTATGTTGAACAACTTTTGCTTTTTCAGTTCTCAATAGCCATTTGACCTTTCCAAATCTTTTGGTAGGCATCAAAGGCTTTCCAGATTTTGACAATACATATACTTGATACATTTTAAGTAATTCCTAACAAGTTAGGTTGGTTTCTCTGAACTCCTTACAAGATTAACAGTGTTTAAGCTGAGAAAACTTAATTGCCAAGTGATACCTGTAAGTAGGTCCTGTGATTTAATCTTTATTCGAGTAATATTTAATAAAAATAATAAATGTATTTTAATATTACTTAATAAAAATTAGACCTGGTTCGTTTGCTTGTCATCTTATTTCATTACCACGTCTACCTGAAAGTTGCATCCATAGTTTTGAGTTTTGAATAATATCATTATTACAGCAGCATGCCCGGGGCCTTGCAGATTCGTTCAAACACTGTTTGCAACTTTCAGGTTCTATTCCTTTTTTAAAAGCTGTTGGTTTTTCATTTGAAATGATTGGGTCCGAAGCACCTTGCGGCTTTTTTTGCTCATCCCTTCGGTTTCAATGCGCTGGGCCTGGCTTTCAATGGCATCTGCCTCTTCAAGAAGGATTTCATCCTCATATTTGGCACCCATTTCTTTGAGTTTACCCGCAGATTTTTTCAGTTCTGCCACCGCCTTTTTTTTATCCCCCTTGTCAGATAATTCAATGGCCTTTTCCTGGGCCAGGGCATTGAGATTGAGTTGATACTCCCGTACCACATCAATGTTTGTGGAAGCCGCCACCGTGGCAGGATTGCTGCTGAATTTTATGTGGGAGACCCCTGAGGATTGTACCTGTTCCCGGGTAAACGGATTTTCGTAATATACATCGGCCCGGGCAATTTTTCGATTTGATCCCGGTGTGGATGCCGGCAGCTTTACTTCCACCAGGGCATATTTTTCCTGGCCGCCATAGAGCTGGTTCATGGAAAGTGTTATGCGATTGCCGTTAATTCTGCCTTCTCTACCGATGATTTCCACCGGGGTAACATCTTCTTCCAGGGTAATAATGACTTTTACCTTTTTTGCTACCACATTGAGGACATCCCCCAATTCCGCTGTAAAGATGGCGGGCAGATCATACCCCGACTCAACAAAATAGGTGTTACCGTCACTTTTCTGGGAGAGCCTTGCCATGAGATCTTCATTGTAGTCGACCCCCACTCCCACCGTGGTGACAGAAATGTTCTCCTTGATCAATGCAGCCCCCAGGCGAGCCAGGTCCTCCGGGGTGCTGGGACCCACATTGGCAAGGCCGTCGGATAAAAGAACAATGCGGTGGACATAGTCATTTTCAATGTTTTTTCGAATTTCAGCTGCCCCCTGGCTGACACCGCCGAAAAGGGCGGTGTTGCCCCCGGCATGGATTTGACGGATGGTGTTGTTAATTTCTTTTTTGTATCTTGGTTGCTGGGCTGGGATAATGGTTTGAATGGTATTGTTGTACGTTACCAGGGAGAAGATATCCTGTAAGCCCAGTCGGTTAAGGGCCTCCTGGGCCGCAGCTTTTGCCTGTTATATTTTTGTGCCGTTCATGGAGCCGGACCGGTCCAGTACCAAGGAAATATTCACGGCAGGCCGCGGGGTGTTTGCCGGAGCCAGTGGGGCATCCAGGCTGATTTTAAGTACGATATTCTGGGATTCCCCTGCCGGGAAGATGTCTCTGTCTGTTTTTAACCGGCATACCACCCCGGTGTCTTCTTGGGTGCCTGCCCCCGCCGTTGGGATCATAGATACCAGGAGGGTTATGGCTGTAATAAAACCAATGATAATTCTGGAATACGTGTTAATGATCTGTTTCATGGGATTTCTCCTTTTTATGGGTGAATCATTTACTCAACCATCGAGTTGAACTCACCTTACCTCCATTGATTAAACCATGTGTCATGGAGTTGTAAACAGGTTGTAAAAAATATGTAAATTCGGCATCCTTCAAAAGCACTTTACACTTTCTTAGATCATTCCCCTGACGTCTATCTTTTAAACTTCAACAATATCCGTGACATAACTCATTGCAAAAACTGCCTAACCATATAGTAAGCTTTCTTCCGTCCGACATCATTGCCACATAAAAAAGGGAAACCCCACCTATAATGGATGTTGACATGGAGATCCGCATGCAGTCTGTTTTCTAAAAACTGCCACCCGCTGCCGCTCCTTGCAAAAAATGCCAATCGTGCCATTCATGATCGGATGGTGGACTATGGTGTTGACTGCTCCAGGCGCGAGGCACTCTGGAGTACCAGTGCTGCGGTTGTCCGTATTAAAGGAGGCCAGCTTGAATGGCTCCAGACCGGTGATGCCTACGTTATCCTAATCTATTCTGATAATTCCCATAGGGTGCTGGTTCATCAGGAAGACCATGACTATGAAACTTTAATGCAATGGAAATCCGTTGCTCCGGCATCCACGCTTCCCATCCACGAAGCTCTTAAAGATCAGATCAGGAAAGTCCGTTGCCGCATGAATCGTTCCTATGGGGTGTTAAACGGTGAGGCGGATGCGGCGCATTTTTTCCATTGGGGCAGCATTCCTTTTGATAATGTTCGGGAGGTTCTTCTTTTTACCGACGGCCTTTCCATCCCGTCGCCAACACCTACCCGTTACAAAAAATTTGATACGTTCATGACCCGTTATTTTGATCTCGGCCTGACCGGACTGAAAAACCACATACGGTCCATTGAAAAATCAGACCCTGGCTGTAAGAGGTTTCCCCGGTTCAAATGCCATGACGACATTGCGGCTATTTCAATCAAACTAACATCCACGCAACCGGTACAATCCGCCACCGCTGTCTGACCTTGGTATCCGGAAAAAACTCATTTCCTATGACAATTCAATGCCTGTTGGTAAGCTTCTTCCATTCTTAAAAATATTTGAGGCCATGTATACTTCCCAGACACCAATGCCGCTTCCCGATAATTTGGTTCCGGGCATTCAAATGCCTGTTCCAGTGCTGTATCCAGGGCTGAGGCCAGTGCCTGTTCAAGTGCCGGATAATCGGACTTGAACGGTCGGTCAATGGTTTCAAGATCCGGCAGGTGAATCAATTTCACCAAGGGTGAGGACTCAGAGCCCAGCACTTCCAACATTCCAGGCAGTGCAGTTGTGATGATTCTGCAACCCGATGCCAGGGCTTCCATGAGCACCAGGGGCAATCCCTCATAAAATGACGGCAGGACAAACAGGTGGCACTGGCGCATGAGCTCGGCAAGATTCGTGTGGGACAAGGTACCATGAATAATCACACGGCCACCTATTTTAGATGCCAGTTCCAGACAGTGCTCGTATTCCCTTCCTGCGCCACCACCGGCAAGATGTAATTTCCAGTTCTGAAATTTCGTTTTTTCCATAGATCTCAAAAGCCATGGAACCCCCTTGGCTTCACTGAGCTTTCCGGCATAAACGATTTCCACGCTGCCTTGGGAGGACTTTTCCGAGCAATAAAATAATTTATCACTAAAGCCACCGCCCACAACCCGTATCCGCTCCGGCAACACTCCGTGGATGGAGGAAATCATGGCTTTCTGATCATGGCTCAACGCCATGATTGTATCGATTTTTCGGATATCACAGGAAACCTTGTCTGCAATATGGGGACACAGGACCATCTGACGCAGGCATGTGCCATGGCAGGTGGCTACCATGGGAATGTCCAGAGCAATGCGTCTGACCACACAGGCAACCAGCCACAGATGGTGGACATGAATCATATCTGGTTCAAATTGATCAATGGCATCACGAACAACGGTTCCAAATGCAGTTTCATACTCATGGATCTGACTTTGGGAAAGCTCTAAAAACCGGGTGCTTTGATAAGGCATGACATCACTCATTCCAGGCAGGGGATAATCCAGCATTCCGGTTCCGAACCGAATATAACGGACATGGTTTTCTCTGATAAGCTTTGAATCCAGCTGGAAATCTCCCTGGATACCTGCTACCAGGAAATTAGTATGGCCACGCTCTTTAGCGCATGACAGGATTGCCTGAAGATATTTCCCGCTGCCGGTAAAATCCGGTGCCTGACTTATGACATGAAGAATTCTCATAGTTTTTAAAATAAAATTTTTTGAATGTTGAAATTTACCCCCAACAAGTGTAAACAGAAAAAATGAGGCTGCCAATACTTTTATAATTTTTTTGATTAAAACAGAAGGAAACAGAAATACCATGTCGTTAATAAATCCAACTTTTATGGAAAGATATAATGCCCTGCCTTATCTTGAAAAAAAGATTTTGCAGATTCTTTCCATCTCCTATGCCAGGGTGACTCAGACCCAGCTACTTGACTGTCTTGTGACCCTTAACATAAAAACGGAAGACGGTAAACGCTTTGATTCCGGAACAAAAACCGCCATGTTAAAGCTGCTTCGCAATTCCCTTGACACCCTTCTGGGAGGAGACTTATTAAAGGGAAAAAGCCGCAGCATCCTTGTGATAGAACGAGCTTACGTTGAAGTCTTAACACGACACCTCGTTGCAGAAAAAAAATTCATAGCCATGGCTGGCACCCTTCAAAAAGCATTGAATCTTACCAAAGAAGGTTTTTTCCAGGAATCTTCCCTGTCCATGGATCAATTGATTGCTGGAATGCGGATTCTTTTTTATCAGGAAAAGGTGGAGCAGGCCACTGAACTTTATGAAACTTTTATAAACCGTGTCTCTGAGCGGGAGACGATCCCCATGGTGTGGGAACGGATCTGCTGTTGTCCCTTTGATCCAGACTGGTTTCGACTCTTACCACCAGATATCCATACACATTTTCTGGAAGCGCCTTTTCTCCGGGACATGGCAGGTTGGCGGAAAAATGATTCCCGTGCCGATTACCTGGAATCCCTTGTAATGGAGGGATCTGAAAAATGTGAATCAGATCTTGAGGCAGCGGTATTGGAAAAATGGATGCTCACCGGTCAACAAGATCATCTGGACACCTGGCTTAAAAAGTATGGGAAAAACCCCAAGCACCTTGAGAACAGTTTGTGTCTCCAGGGATGGATGGCTTTTTGTAAGGGGAAAAATGCCAGATCCATTTCATTGTATGAAAAAGCACTGGATTTTTTGAATAAAAGGACAAAGGGGAAAAACAAAGTTTTTTTCAGCCAGTTCATGGGGTTCTTTTATATCCTGGCCCTTATTAAGGAGGGCAATGAGGAGACCTTTTTCCAGGCAAGGGCGTGTCTGGCAATGGGAATGAATCGAGAATACAGTTTTGAAAAAATATGTGGATTATTGGGTGGGCTTTTGGATTATCTGCAAGGCAACTCCAGGGGGGCGGATAAAATTCTTCGCCAGCGCATTTGGAGTAGCTTCATGAATCGTTCCACAGAAGATCTGGTTCCCAGTTTTTTTACATTCTTTTCTTATTATTGGGTGGACAGGGAAGAGGCGGAAAAAGAGCTTGAAAAGCTAAAAAAGCTTCATACGCTTGCACAAGAGACTCAATATTCCTGGTTTGCCGGAGAACTTGAGGGCCTTATCCAAAATTTGTCCAAATCTGGTTCCAAAACCGCCAAAAAAAAGAATCCTTCCTGCCTGGTGGGGCTCACCCAAGAGACCAAGGTCTGGGAGCACACCTTGAATGCGCTACTCGCCTTGAATAAAAAATCAGTCCCTGGAAAGCGGGCGCATCAGCCGGAACAAGATCACGATCAACGCATGGCCTGGTTCCTTGATTATGATAATAACGGAGAGTGCGATATCAGCCCCAGGGAGCAAAAGAGAAATGCCAAAGGCGTTTGGACAAAAGGACGACCCGTTGCCTTAAAACGCTTGTGCGATGAGATAAGAAAATTTCCATACCTGACGGCCCAGGATAAAAAAATTTGTGGTCATATCTATGAGCATAGTTACAGAGATGGATGGTACACCAATGTGGAATATATTTTTGATGAAGAATATATGCCCGATGTTGTGGGTCATCCCTTTCTCTTTTTAAGCGATGGAACCACCCGCATGGAGCTGGTTCCTGGAAAGCCTGAACTTACTATTTCAAGAAAGGGCAAAGACCAGTTTACCCTTGTTCTGTCCCCCAAACCCCGGCGTTATTTTGAGGGAAAATATGTAATTGTGCAGGACACACCCACTCGAATCAAGTTGGTGTCACTGGATTCAAAATATCAGACCATTGCCGATATTCTGGGCAAGGAGGCCTCCTTTCCAGCATCTGCAAAAAATAAAATTGTCCAGGTAATGGATGCGCTGGCAGGGGATATCACCATCCACTCGGATATAGAAGGGGGCAGTGACAGTGTTGCAGAAGCAAAAGCGGATTCAACCCTCCATGTTCAGCTCGCTCCCCTGGGACAGGGACTGAAACTGTCCATGGTGGTTCGTCCCCTTGGCGAAGATGGACCCTCTTATCCCCCGGGCGGCAAAGGGAAAAATGTCATTGCCCGGGTGAACGACATCCAGATGAAAACCACAAGGGATCTTGAAATTGAAAAAGAGCTGGCAGTCAGTTTGATCAATGGATGTCCAACTCTTGCAAGTGCCGAAGAAAATCAGGGTGAGTGGCATTTTCCCGGGGTGGAAGAGTCCCTGGAACTGATACAGGAATTGGGGGCAAAGGAAGAAGGGGTTGTGGTTGAGTGGCCCGAGGGCAAACCCTTTGAGCTGGTGGGTAACGCATCGTTTAACAATTGCAAGCTCAACATCAAAGGAGGAGAAGATTGGTTTGCCATGACAGGCCAGGTGGTGGTGGATGAACACCTTACCTTGGAAATGGGCATGCTTTTGGAATATCTTGAAAAAAATACCTCTCGATTCTTGGAGATTAAGCCGGGTCGATTTATTGAATTAACCCAGGCGTTTCGTAATAAACTTAAGGCCCTTGACAGATATTCTGTCAGACATGGAAAAGGGGTAAAATTTCATCCCCTGGCTGCCCTGGCTCTGGAGGGATTTTTTCAAGAAGCTGGCACCGTGCGCACCGACAAGGCCTGGAAATCCCACATTGCAAAGCTTCAAACCCAGACAGATCCACTCTTGGCGGCCCCATCCACCCTAAATGCTGAATTGCGTGATTATCAGCTGGAGGGGATCAATTGGATGAACTGTCTGTCAGATTGGGGCGTGGGTGCCTGCCTGGCCGATGACATGGGGATTGGTAAGACCATGCAGACCCTGGCCATGCTCATAAGGCATGCTCCCCAGGGACCGTCACTGGTGATTGCCCCCACTTCGGTGTGTGCCAACTGGGTTGCCGAAGCCAACCGCTTTGCCCCTTGTCTGAACCTGATTTCATTTGGCGGAAACAAGAGGAAGAAAATTCTGGAAGATGCTGGTAGCTTTGATGTCTTGATCTGCAGTTACGGCCTGATGCAACAGAAAAAGGGGGCCACCATGTTGTCTGAGGTCTCCTGGCAGATGGTGGTTTTGGATGAAGCCCAGGCAATAAAAAATTTCGCCACCCAGAGATCCCGGGCCGCCATGGAGCTTACCGCCGCATTCAAGGTAATTCTCACCGGAACGCCCATTGAAAATCATCTGGGTGAGCTGTGGAATCTTTTTCAATTTATTAATCCCGGCCTTCTCGGGACCCTGGATCACTTCAACAAGACCTTTGCCAACCCCATTGAAAAAGAGGGGGATGCCCATGCAAGAAGGGATCTCAAGCGACTGATCCAGCCGTTTATCCTGCGTCGCACCAAGGCCCAGGTCCTGGAAGAGCTGCCTTCCCGCACAGAGATTCTGCTTGATATTGATTTGAGTAAAGAGGAGATGGCTTTTTATGAGGCCCTTCGCCAACAGGCCCTGGAGCGAATCTCCAACGATGATGAGAGCCATGGCGGCCAGAAGCATTTTAAAATATTGGCGGAAATCACAAAATTGCGTCAGGCCTGCTGCAACAGTGAACTTGTCAACAAGGAGATCTCTATTGCCAGCAGCAAACTGGCTGCCTTTTCTGAAATTCTGGATGAACTCATCAACAATGGACACAAGGCCCTTGTTTTCAGCCAGTTTGTGGGACACCTGTCCATTATCCGGAAATACCTGGATGAATCCAAAATTAAATATCAGTACCTGGACGGCAGTACTCCGGTCAGCCAGCGACAAAAGGCAATCCATGGCTTTCAATCCGGGGAAGGGGATGTTTTTTTGATCAGTCTTAAAGCCGGGGGCGTGGGGTTGAATCTTACGGCAGCGGATTATGTTATCCACCTGGACCCCTGGTGGAACCCGGCGGTGGAGGATCAGGCATCCGACCGTGCCCATCGCATTGGTCAGTTGAGGCCTGTCACCATTTATCGTCTGATTACCCGGGGAACGGTGGAAGAGAAAATTGTGCATATGCATCGCCGTAAACGAAATCTTGCGGACAGCCTGCTCACGGGGAGCGATTTGAGCGGGAAAATGTCTGCCAAAGAACTTCTGGGTTTAATCCAGGAGTAAAATTTTTGGCATGAACCTTCTTTTAGTAAGGATGGATGGCTTTTTGTTTGCTCGATTTTTGGACCTTGTTATGATTGTTGAAAAGCCCTTCAGAACAAGTCTTTCAATCAATATTGTCAGGCCCAAAAACCGAGTAGAAAAAATAGCCTTATTCTGATCCGGAAATCGCCTTATTCCATCACAAAATTTAAGCAGGACACCCATGGGGTCTTACAAAAATTCCAATCGATTATGGAATATATTGTAAAAGCGTGGCTGTTATTTACATTTTGCAGGCGTTGGGGAGTCTGCCGCACCGTTATAAAGATAGGTATATATATCAAGTAGATCCGCCTCGGAAAGGGCGTCCCATTCTTCCTTGCATTTAAATACATCAAATGCTTTTTTATCAAAAACCCTTTTCCACTGTTCCATTGTTTTATCACTGGGGTTTATGGAAGGTTTTTTTTCTTTCACTTCTCCTCTTTTAGCACATTGTTTATAAACGGCCCGATATGTATATTTTCCCTTTCGCTTGTTTCCCTCGGGGCCGTCTGCTGTACTTAAACCGGAAAAAACCATAACAAAAAAGATTGCCATCAGTGAAATAATAATTTTACGCGTCATTTTGAAACTCCTTTTTTTAAATTATATTTAAATAGTTCTCTTACAACCTTATAGTAATGGACACATATCCGTCCCAGACCTTATCTATAACTGGGAAAAAAGCGTCCATGGATGACAGGCTTGAAATTTTCACAGGTTTACCAAGAGGATTCCCGCTGCCGGAATACTCATAATCATAAAATCTGGCACCAAGTTTGAAAAAGAATTTTTTACCGAATATGGGCTGAATATAGTATCCCTCATAAACACTTCCCCGTGCTGCCAGCTTGCTTCCCACCAGGGAATCCTCAGCTCCTGTAAAATTGAACCAGTATTTGGAACCCCAGTTGTACTCAAGGCCAAGTCTGGCGTCAAAGGGCATGGGAAACATGGCGCCAGCATATACACTGTACCCGCTATGACTTTCAAGCTCCCCATTGGAACTGAGCAACCCCTGTCCCATGATTTCATAAAACGGATTTATGGAAATTTTTGAAGGATCGGTATGGCTCCAGGATGTTGCAATGAAAAAATCAATATCTTTTTCCAGCTCCTCATAGAGATTTTTTCTAATGAGCAGGGAGACTGCGTCCCAGTCACCTATTTCCGTCACAGGCTGCATCCTGGTAATATACCCGCCGCTGTTTGGCTCAAAATAATACTCATCTGTGCCGTCTCCATTTGCATCGGACTTTGATGCAATAAAAGGCATGACGGTAAGCCCGGTAAATCCATCGGTAATATCCCATGCATGGGCATAATTGAACACTGCACTCAGGGAGTCATCATCAAAAAGTGTGGCAATGACACCCACCATGTGAACATCGTCAACAAAGGAATTCCGACTGTCCAGGGAGTAGGAGTTACCCCAGTCCCCTTCAAATCCAAGTCCGTAACAAAATTTAATAGATGAGCCGTAAATTCCTGTAAGCTCTTCAAGCCCAAAAGCCAGTGATGCACCGTCAAACTGCCAGTTAATGATGGTTCCAAGCGGTGAACCAGCTTCTAAACTGTAATTGGCAGCCTCCAGTGGAGGGCCGTAGGTGGAGGGCCGTCTGCCAATGGACAAACTCACAGGAATATCTTTAACCTGCTGACCGTAAACAAAATATGCCCGTTCCAGATGCACGGTATCTCCATGGGGAAGTGAAGATGTATTGCCGTCCATGGTGATATCTCCAAGATTTCCATGGTTGAACTTCACTTCCGAGGAATCTCCCCATGCCTTGTAGGCTGCCATCCTGGCAGTAAAACTTAGCTGCTTGTTGATCTTTGCTTTCATATCAAGATGGAATTTGTTGGTATAAATAATATCATTTTCTTCATCAAATTCATCCGTGGGTGGCACCATGCCTGCCATTGCCATATTTATCATACCCTGCTGAATTTGATTCAAGGTCGCACCATTAAAGCCACCAGCGGTTACTGGTGTGAAAAATCCGCCCATGAACGATGATGGTGCAGCCTGCATGTCATCATAATGCAGACTGTCTGCCCGGGTTCTTAACTCAATGTCCAAGGAAACTTTATCCGTTGCCGTGTGCAATTCCGCCTTGTCAATTCTACTGCTCAAATACTGAACTTCTTCCTTTTCCTCATGGCTCTTTTTTTCAATGTCTTCAATTTTTTTTTTGAGCATTTCCATACTTTGACTCATCTGTTCTATCTGCATTTTCAGCATCTGAACTTCGTCATTTGCATGGACTGTTGTTCCCCATGAAAACAATATAAAAAGGCAAAGCATTTTTATAAATTGTTGTCTTTTCAAAATAATTTACTCCTTATTTGTTGAATTTTCAGTCAGAGGCAATTTTGAAAATCTGCCGCCTGTTTCAATGGGATCCCCTTTATAACCAAGGGCTTTAAAATTAATGTAATCACTTTTTCCGATAAGTTCTTTAACTGGAAGTCCCTCGCTGCTAAGCTCTTTAAAATCAATTCCCCTGGAAACCATGGATTTGAAATTCACGCCGTCTCTCTGTTGGTGACATTTGGAGCAATCACTGCCGGTTTTGGCAAAGGATGTATGGCATTGGTCACAGGAAAGAGCCCGCTCCTTGGGAAGAACTTCATGGGTGATGGTTTGGTACATGACCGTTTTTTCAAAATCATATTTACCGCTGTATTTTAAATCGGTTGATTTTACGCCATCTTTAATGGCACGATCCCAGTCATAATGTACGGCTACTCCCTCCCATAGTTGAAAGGGCAGGAGATATCGATTGACAACATCAAAGACCTGCTCTCCCGCATGGGGTTTAAAGGGATATATTCTGGCAGAGGGGTCATGAAAATTTCCCATGGGTTTTGAAATCTCAGTTGGACCATTTTCATTAATGAGATCTCCCAACACATAATTTTTGGCAGTTCCATTGTACCACATGTAAGTTGGCTGTCCTGCCTGGGTTCGAACCCGCTTTCCATGGTGAAGCTCTTCGTCGTCCTTGTCCATCAGTGCCCAGTTCCAGAGAATTTCCGTTGACATGCTTTTGGAAAAGATCGGAATATGGCATGCCTGACATGCAACATTATCAGTATGCTTGTTCAGATGATGGGAAAGGAGGCTGGAATCCACATGGGGTTTATCTGTATGACAATATTCACAGGACATATCCCCTTCCGAAGCAGCAACGGCAATACTGCGCCCTGCTATCTTGTGATTCCTTGTGGTGTGGCAGTCCTGGCACTTAAAGTTGTAATCTCCTCCCATGTGGACATCACAATTTTTAGATGGTTCTTCCAGTTCGTCCAGAATCGGGGTCAAAGAACCATGTTTGGTGGCACCGCCATGTCCGCCATAAAAATGGCACTGCATACCGCAGTTGGCTCGCTGGGGTCTTCCCACATTTTCAGCAACCAGTTTTAAATCCACATCCTCCTTGGGCCATCCCGCAGTGGTTTTTGTATATTCATGCCATTCTGTACGATCATGGCAGACCAGACAGTCTATATTTGCCGTATCTTTAAAATTAAAATGCTGATCTTTCCATCCATACCCGATATGGCATCCTGTACATTCCGGCCAGTTTCCATTGAGATTTACGCAGAAATTGTTAAAGATGTTACCGCGTTTTCCAAGATCAATGCGGTCTTCATTGCCAACTGAGTATGGTGACGGGCCCTGCCAATTCCAGTGAGAAGTTTCAATGATCTCTTTTCCGGCATGTTCATGACACCTGAGACACTCGGCGGTAACCTCTTTGGCAGAAACACCCTCACTAAGTTTTACAAGCTTGCTGTGATCTGGAACTTTATTTTCATGACATCCAAGGCAGTCAGTGGGAGCCTGGGATTTCATGGAGTGAGCAACAAATCCCCTTACCATGGCACTGTATTTCACAGGACCCCGTTTATGAGATACCTGGGCTGCTTCCTTATGGCAATGCATGCAGAGTTGATGGTAGGCTCCTTTAAGTCCAAGGAGATTGGGATGTTCAGGATTAAATGGTTTTTCATGGCACGAAGAACATTTTGAAGGTATGATTCCCATCTCTGTCAATTTTGCTGCGGAAACCTCTTCCCCATATATATCCTTCGCCTTATCCATAGAACCATCAGTCTCGGTGTCAGTTTCAGCATTATTTTCTTTGTCAACAACAACTCTGTGGTGACAGATGGTGCAATCTTTCAGAACATTGGCATGTTTGCGGTGCATGAAACGGACAGGGACATATTTATCGCTGTATTCATTTATTACAGGATTGTTTAACATAAAAACACCTGGCGCATCTGCAATGGACGGAATAGTCTGTTCAATAACAGGAAGGACTTTTTTTACCTCGTCAGCGTCTGCAAAAGAATAAAAAGAAATGGTAAAAACCGGGATCAACATAAAAAGCAGGGATCTTAGTACCATTTTTTCAGGATGGGCACCAAGTATCGGGAAAATATGCACAACTATCCGGTATATAAACATGAGTGCTGCAATAAGTCCCACAGTGATGAATATCTCTCCCACTGCCGGAAAATATGCGTCAATGATGTAGGGCGGGGTATAGCTGACAAGAAACACATTGATTCTGTTTAGCAGAATACCAAAAATAAACAGCAGTGATGCGGAAAATAACCACCCTGTGGAACGTCTGACTCTTGGTATGAGCAGCAGTAAAAAAGGCAGTATTACTCCCACGGTTAATTCAACAATAAAGGCATTGGTCTGATAGGTTCCATCCAGAAGGTAAACATAGGTTTTTCGATAAAACATATCGCCGAGCTTTACCAGCAGATAAGTGCCCATCATAACAGGCATCAATTTGGCAAGAGGAGTCAGCACGTTCATTTCAGGCTCTCTTCCAAAGGACTTGGAGACAATAATAGACTCAAAAGTAACCATTGGGTATCCAGCGGCAAATGCCGAGAGCAGAAACAAAAGGGGAAGAATCGGTGTGTACCACAGGGGATGAACTTTGTAAGGTGCGATGAGCATCAGGGAGCCGAGGCTTGACTGATGAAGACAGGAGAGCACAATGCCAGCTATGATAAAGATAAACATGACCTTGTCAAGAACCCTTTCCGCAAAGGCAAGAATCCGTTCAACGGGTTGGTTCAGTCCGGCAAGAAAACCGGGAAAATCAACCTTTCCCTTAAATCGTTCCACCACAATGGGAAGAAATTCTATGTAGAGGACATGAAGATAAATCATCACACAAATGGCAACCTCAAAAAGCACAGAATTTCCATTGTGATTAATTAAAGGACTGGTAATATTCCAGTATCTGCCGATATCCACGAGAAGCCCGATAACAACAAAGGTATATCCCAGCATTGCCGTCAACAGGGCAGGACGGATAACCGCATGGTACTGGCTTCTGTTGAAAACATAGGCAATGAGACCTGTGGTGAATCCACCGGCCGCCAGAGCAACCCCGGTGGCAACATCCACTGCGACCCATAATCCCCAGGGAAATTGATTGTTAACATTGGCAACTTTTCCAATGCCGTAAATAAATCGAGTGACAGTAAACGCAATACCAACTGCAATTAATGCCATAAGAACCATGACACCGGGGGTTAAGAATTTTTCTTTGACCGGCGCAGCCTGTTCATGAGCATTCATAATGCTATCTCCTTTTGGGACAAGTTTCAAAGCGATTTTGAAAAAAACAAGTGCTGGAACAAACATTATTCTTCATGAATTCTTTCATTCTCTTCCTCTGAATCCTCGCCATTTCTATAAAAATTACTCAATCCCATAATTGTCCCCAATACGGCAAACAGGCCAATGGGGGCTGCAAAGAACTGAAAGAGACCATGCTGAATGGATTCGGTCAATCTTGGCGGTGCCTTGATACCTAATTTGGGAAATCCGATGTTTTCAAAGGGTTCTGAAGCAATATAGAGCCAGGATGTCCCGCCTACTTCATATTCACCATAGATATGATTTACATATTTACCAGGCTCTGCTTTTATTCTGGACTTTGCCAGCTTTAACAGATCAATTTTTTTGCCAAAGGTCATCACTTCCATGGGGCAGATCTGGGCACAGGCGGGCAGCCCCCCCTTTTTGAGATTCTCAAAACAGAATGTACATTTTTGAACCTTGGGTGTTAAAGCATTATGATACTCATAGGCGGGAATTTGAAAGGGACAGGCAACCATGCAGTAACGGCATCCAATGCATTTGTCCGCGTCATAGATAACAGCCCCCTCGGGCTGCTTTGTCAAGGCTCCTACAATACAGGCGGATACACAGGATGGATCGTCACAGTGCATGCACTGAAATTTGACAAAGGTCGGATTTTCACGCCAGGTCAGTGTGCCCACTTTTTGGGGATAGTACTTATTTATAATGGTGTAGGATGTTTCATCGGGCCGTCTCTCTTGCTCAAGAACGACATAATCATCAAATGACAGGTCCGGTTTGGCAAGATTATGCCGTTCGTTGCAAGCTTCCTCACACTTTCTGCAGCCAACGCATAATGTGGTATCAACCAGGCAGCCATATGCATCAGCAGATATTTCAGGCGGATGGGCAGCATCTGCAGTCGCATTTGATTGAACTAGTGCGGTTGCTGCCATGGTTCCTGACAGCTTAAGAAAATCTCTTCTTTTCATTCTCCTGTTTCTCCTGGATGTAGCGTGTTAAAATTTTAAAATGTCTTAAAAAAACAAGGCTCATGTTGTGTCTCAGGGCCTTATTTACCATTATTCGCAATAGCATATTAAAATTTAACAAAAAATTCCCATAGGCTCAATTTCTATAACCGTCACGAGCGGACCGATATTCTGACCGGGGTCTGCCCACAACAAAGGTTGAAAATTTCTCTGGTTTTGCCGAAATTTTCTTATAAGGGAATTCAAAACAAATATTCTACCCGTTTTCACTTGAAATATGCCCGTAAATAGGGGATATCAGGTTTGAAAGTGGGTAGTTTTATTCTTGCGAAGTCCCTAAAGCCTTATGATGACATTTAATCGTTTCAATTTTTTATGGTGAATAAGACCTCGGAATCCAACATGAACCAAAAACGATTTATCTGTCAGCCAATTCCAGGCAAATCATTGTCATCTCCTCAAATTGTTTATTTAAAGAGGCTTGATTCATTTTAGGGAGTCATATCTTATTGATTTGCTGTTTGTAAAAGACATCCATAATTTTCTAATTTGTGTCTTGATTAAACGGTAGATCAAAAACTTCTGACTCCCATATAACAAAAAAAGGCTACTACTGGATAAAAATATACCAGGATGCACAGGATTGTTATCCGTACTTAAGGTGGGATTAGAACCACTATTCATGGAAAATCCCACCTTGAATACGGATAAAAAAGACAAGCAGGCTGGTATATTCTTTGGCAGAAATAGCCTTAAATTATTTTTCGTCAATTTAAGAATAAACCTTATCTCATGTATACATGAGACCAGACATCATCAGGTACAATTTTTGAAAAAATCAAAAAAGGGCAAAATATTTAATTAAAGGGGTGTTGTTTTTTGAAATATATCTACTTTGATCAAGAACAAGTATCCAATACAAAGTTGGTCACAGATTCCCGTCAATAGGTAAATAGCGCGTATGAGCACCGGTAATAATTATACAAATTAATTAACTCAGGAATGCAGGTCTATGACGACACCGCACAACTTACTGATTCAACTAGTTTACCTATACGTTTGAACCATTGCTCAAACCTTAAAAGATTATATATAACCTACTCAATAAAAAATCAAGTAAAATATGAACTATTTTAAATATTACTGCCCTCACCGAGGTGGCGGCCATCTAAAAAAACTGAGGAAATAGAAGACCCATGTCGCTAATAAATCCAACTTTTATGGAAAAATATAATGTCTTGCCTTTTCTTGAAAAAAAGATTCTACAGATTCTTTCCATTTCCTATGCCAGGGTGACTCAGACCCAGTTGCTTGCCTGTTTGGTGGCCCTCGACATAAAGACAGACGACGGTAAACACTTTGATGCCGGAACAAAAAACGCCATACTTAAGCGGCTTCGTAATGAGCTTCACGCACTTTTGGAAGGAGACTTTTTACAGGGGAAAAACCGCAGCGTCCTCGTGGTTAACCGTGTTTATGTTGAAATATCCTTCCTGCCTGGTGGGGCTCACCAAGGCCTGGAAATCCCATATTGTATCTCTTAAATTAAATTGGTTTTCCCTGATACTTAAGCACATCAGGAGGAGCGCAGAACATTCAATAATTGAGGTTTTGCCCAAGCCGTTTTCACTGCCCATAACCAAAATATCTGGGTCTTCAAAAAGCGTTGGCATGGGAAAATCAATTGAAAAGGAGTCTATCCCTTTATAATTTTTGATGGATATGCTTCTGAGTTTTATGGAAAAATTTTTATCTCCTGCCATTATAGACCTCCTGTATCATTCCCCATTCGTATTGTCGCCTGACCGGAACACATTAGCAGATTGGGTCTTCTTCTAAGGGTTCATCCGGTCGCTTTTTTGATTACACATACTTCCCTGAAAATTCGTCAAAGGCATTTGTGACGGCAAATTCAACATCATTACCCAAAGCTTTGAAATGTTCTTTGCCGCAGGCAATTTTTGCTTTTTCATTCGGCCGAAGTCCATCGGTAAACAGAGTACTTTTGGTCTCAACGACAAAATAGAGTTTCTCTTTTCCATCCACCTCAATCAGCACGGCCCAGTCCGGGTTATAGCCTCCAAGCGGGGTATCTATCTTGAACCAATTCGGAAGTTTGGCATAAAGCTTAATGTCATCGCTTTTTTCAAAAGATGTGGCAAATTCAAGCTCTATGTCAGAATCATACACCACATGATCAAAAACCGATTTTTTGGTTTCCACCATGTTTTTCTTCAGGTAGCCAAAAAGTTCCTTCTCATTGAAGAGTTCCTGGGCATAATAGTGATCATCCCCCATCTTATGATATTTGATTCCATCCACCACAAACAAGCGCATCTGGTGCTGAATGATGGTTGAAACCTGCTCTATGAACTTTTGAGGATTATTTTTGAATGACTCCAGATGTCCACTGTCATTGATAATTTTTACAATGGTTCGTCGGGTCAGATTGGTTTCGTTCTGGAGGTAAGTAATCAGGTCCGGGAGTTCGAAAGAGCGGGCATCAAATACAATGGCGGCTTCCTGAACCTTTTCGGCATGTACGCCGCCACGGTCAATTTCCGTTTTGGCTTTACGGTAAAGAAACCGGGCTTTACCCACCTGAAGGTTGGCTTTGATCTCTTTGGCACATTTTGCGATAAGAGCGTCAACGTCAAAATCAACCCTGAAAGTCGTCTTGTATTTAATTCGGTTCCAGAGCTGTTTGAATTCGTCACTCAAGAAAACCGCCTTGTTCAGCAATACCTTTTTCTTGTTGGCACTATCTTTGATATTGAGGTTGCCGGACACCTTTTTGAGGACAGCAGTGATTTGGGGTGTATGAACTTGAAATTTTTCCGGCAGTTCCAGCTCTCCTGTTTTCAATGCTGTTTTCAGGGAATCTTGTATTTTACCTTTATTATCAATATACCCCTGGGTTTTCAGGTGGTTCCAGAGTACCTTTGATTCCTCAACGCCAAGATATTCATTGGTGTAATCATCAATGGGAATGACAATGTTTGCAAAAAGATGATCTTCCACAACCCCGAATTTGATGCCTTCTTCCTGTTCAATCTCTTTCTGTAATTCTTCGGCAAATTTTTCATAGGATTCATTGGCCATAACGGTAAGCGTGTTCACCTCAAATCCATGAACACGTTCCCCATCCTGATTCACGGCGATGCGAAGCCCCCTGCCAATTTCCTGACGTTTTTTGATAACAGAGTTTGTTTCATTGAGGGTACAGATCTGAAAAACATTTGGATTATCCCATCCTTCTTTCAGGGCAGAGTGGGAAAAAATAAACTTTAGCTTGGAATCAAAACTGAGCAGCTTTTCCTTGTCTTTCATAATCAGGTTGTAAGCGCTTTCATCTGCTGCTGTCTTCCCAGAGGCATCCTTTAATCTTTCATTCCCTGAAGTGTCCTTCTTCTTGTCAATGGCAAAATAGCCGTTATGCACCCCGGCTGCTTCTGTATCAAGGTCTGCGCCTTCAAAGAGGGTGTGATACTTCGGTTTTCGGATAGCCCGGTCATATTCCTCTTCAAACATCAAGGCGAGTTTACCCTTTTTCGGATTACCTTCTTCATCGTAGGACCGGTAATTGGCAACTCTGTCAATGAAAAAAAGACTGAGCACCTTTATCCCCTGGGGTTTCAGTCGCACCTCTTTATCCAGATGCTCCTCAATGGTTTTGCGGATCTGTAGGCGTTTGTACTCATCGGGGTCAACCTCTCCGATGGCCTGACCCAGCTTCAGGATATCCGGCTTACTGGTGAAACTGATGTATTCGTTGCCTTTTTCGCAGTAGATGTCGTCGATGATATACCCATCATAAATATCACGGCCACCACTGTACTTTGCATCCATAAGATCAGCACCGCTGGATACAGTAATTGCTTTGCGTTTGATGCTGCCACTTTTCAAGCGGCAATCCATCTCTATTTTTGCTGTGATGGGGCTCTTTTTATTGCTAACGCTTAACAGTTTTATGTAGGCTTTATTGTGGCCATCCTTGACTTCAATTCCAGCTACTTCGATCTGTTTAACCAGTTTCTGTTCGTAGGCATCAACAGAATCGAGCTTGTAGAGCATGTGGTGTTTATCCACATGGGTGGCGGAATAGCGCAGGGTACAAAGCGGATTAAGCGATGCAATGGCCACTTTGCTTTTTGCGGTGGTATCAACACTCTGGGGCTCATC
>Ga0307929_1001321_pt1 | contig 19257 bp, 11 predicted proteins | sample AceLakmetage1330_FD_203160 | JGI IMG/M metagenome (GOLD analysis project Ga0307929, IMG submission 203160) | Saline water microbial communities from Ace Lake, Antarctica - #1330 | ecosystem: Environmental > Aquatic > Non-marine Saline and Alkaline > Saline | place: Antarctica: Ace Lake...
GAATAAACTCAAAAAGCAGAACGAAAAAACACTTTTTGTGACAAATTATAAGGTGCTGATAAATAGTAGCATCCAATATATAGAAAATCAATTTACACCACCTCACCTCCAAGGTTTCAAAAACCTTGGAGGTTTTATAAGCTTATCTCATCAAAATCAGCTTCTTCGAAACATTCATTTGTGCATTTGTAATCTTCACAAAGTAAATCCCGTCGCTAAGTTGTTCTCCTGAATCACTTCTCCCATCCCAGGAAATTGCATAATTGCCGGAAGGGATTTCAGCATTTAACAAAGTAGCAACAAGTTTTCCCTGTATATCAAATACCGAAACCTTTGTTGGCAAAGCTTTGTCAGTGGTAAATGAAATCGTTGCTGAGCCTGAAGTTGGGTTTGGATAGATGGAAAATGCAGTTTCCAGTACAGGTTCCTCAATTCCTACCCAGGGATCGAAAATTACAATTTCGGATGGATCCGACTCCTGCCCTGCCTTATCTACAGTAGTAATGTAAAACTGGGTTACCGATGACGGAGCGCTGTAATAAAACATTTGGGTTCCATCGGTAATATCCAGTACCTGAAATCCCGAGCCATTGTTGTAATAAACCACAAAGTGATCAAAATCATTTATTGGCGGTTGGCTCCATTCAATATTGGCAAGGATTGAACCTCCATAATTCCCGTTGTTAAGGGCAACACTTTCAGGTGGCGGAGGAACTTCATCTTCTGCACCAAAAGTGATATCGCCATAACCCGAAGGTTCAAAAATCTGTTGGTTCTGGCAAGGCCAGTAGCCATCGAAATTACTGGGATCATCGAGGACAAACAAAAACATTCCACTCTCATTCTGTTCATTTGGTGTGATTTTCCAATCTTCATCATCTCCAATGGGGACGATAAATTCATACACGATATAACCCGTGGCATCCGAAATTTCAAGTTGCGGGTTTTCAAGGTAAACGACCGTGCCCACACCTCCTGTATTATAAATCGGGCGATACTTCAATTCATTTCCGGCAGCATAATAAGCAGCCCAGTAGTTTCCTTCAGAGTTGTTATCAGGCGGAGGATAAGCACCGTCACCATTGTCATCAAAATAGAGGGCTACCTCGTCATGATCTTCCAGCACCACATCATTTTCGTTGATACAGGCCACGTACAATTCTGTCATATCCTGATTCACTTTGTAGTACATCATTACACTGCCAACAGGATTGGGCATGTTGTCGTAAACTCCAAGGAAATCGGAGGCATCCATTTCAAAGGCATCGTCCCATTCGCCGGCAGAAATTGTTCCGTCGATTGTTGGTGTGGTACCATAATAAACGCTAATATTGTTTATTACAAACCCGCTTGCAATCCACCCTTCTTCTGTATTGGAATACGGGCTTTCAACCCCAGCTTCAATAATTTGGGTGACCGCGTAATAATAATTTGTAAGTGGCAATATGTCCATATCATCATAGTTGTCAATTTCTGCATCAACGGTTGCAAGAGGTTCTTCCGGGAACAATGCTTCTTCTATGGTTTTGCGATAGATATTAAAACCAATGCCGGTTGTTTCGGTGGCCCCGGGTGCCTCGGTGTCCCATTCAAGGTGAATAAGATCGATGTGTGTGCCATGGCTGGTATAAATCAAATCAGGAGCGTTCCCTGTTTCTTCAAGTATAAGATCCAGTGATGTCACTTCTCCCTCAATAACAGGGACATCAACCACTGTTCCGGGATAATAGCCCACTTTGGTCGCGTTAACCTGCTGAGTCCCTGTTGGAACATATTTGATTTCGTACAAGCCATCATTATTCGTGTAATCAAAATAATCATCAAGTCCTTCAATCCCAACTTTTACGTTGGCGATGGGCTCACCACTGTTTTCATCTGTAATTATACCTGCAATGTTTCCCCCACCCGGGTTTGAATTGATATTGTACAACAGGCCACCGCTGCCAAATTCACGGGCATGAACGGCTTTACCGGTTACACTACAAAAGGTTCCGTCAGATGAAAGATCCACGGCGTAAAATGAGCCCTGGGTAGTGAGCGTAAAAATGGGATTGTTGGTTTCCTTACGGAAAAGATGAAAGTCGGGCTTGCTATGATCCATCGGCCCCCATCCGGCTGCAGCTATTAGCGAACCATCATCCGAAAGTGAGATAGAACATACTTCATCGCCGCAGTGCTCGAACACCCACAAAGGTTCCGGTGAATAAGAATTAAATAGATAAATTTCGCCATCATAACCGCCACTAAGAAATACGAGGGTTCCAATCGCAACGGTCGATCCGTCAGCCGAAACGCCCATACCTAAAACCCAGGCTGAGGTGCCGCCGCCACCAACTTTAAAATTCCATTTTTCATAATAGCTTCCGCTGGTTTCGTCATATTCATACAAATACGCGTAACCACTATAATCTCCATTAAGGATAATTTTACCATCGTAGCTTAATGCTGGCGCAGACTGGTTTTTGTAAAATGCATCGTAAATTACTTCCCCGTTAGTTGCATCGAGAACCCATAATTTGTTGATACCTGAATACTGGCAATAAACAAGTGTTGACCTGTCGCCGGATGCGGCAAAGGCTGTTCCGGCCCCTTCAAAATCAGTAAGCCAAAAAGGGTCAATTTCTCCAACCACGTAGGCCGAAACCGCACTTCTTCCGTTGGGTGCATTTTCGGTGGTGAAAACTTTCGTGCCATCTTCACTTATCTTAACGCCGGTAAAATCCGCGGAAACGATTTTCTCCCAAACCAAACTTTGAGTGGTAGAAGAAAATACCTGTACCACGCTATCGAAGGCTACTGTAAGATATTCCCCATCGGGAGTCATGTCAATGGGATATTCCCATTCGGCCAGTATCGGGTTTTCCCAAATAGGAGTAGCACTGTTTTCGTGCAGTGAGACACGTTCGTTATTGAGCCACCATGAATTGAAGGTGGTGCCAACGTCCGAAACAACAATTTTTGAGCCCACTGCAGCCGGATCAGTAAATTGCCAGTTTACCTCAAGATTATCGGTGCCACCAGTTTCATAGGCCCCATAATTGTGTTGCAAGACTGAAACATTTTCGAGTTCAATTGAATAGCCTTCATCGGGATCGGTGACAACCCTGGACTGAACAAAAGCTGAATTTTGTGCAAGCAATCCTAAATGGACAAGTACTGCGAGTGAAAGAATGTAAAATTTCCTCATGTTTTTTGGGTTTTGAAATGAATAGAATTAGTTAGTTGATGAATAGTCAGGGTTTGACTTTAAGTCAAGCCCTGACTATAACCCTGACTTAATAGCTTATTGTTTTACAAGTTTACCAAATTTCTCTTGTCCATTTATTCGGATGGAATAAAAGTAAAACCCTGATGGGAAATCAAGCCCTTTAATTGTAATCGAAAGTTTATCCGCTTGTTTATCCCTGTGGATGATTTCCATACTTTTTCCGGTCATGTCGAATACCTCAAGAACAAGATCCCCTTTTTCAGGATTAGATAGTTCAAAAGATAGGTCATTAACAAAAGGATTGGGCTGCACGACAACCGACAACTGTTCAGTGTTTTCCAGTGTTTCAATCGAAGTCATCACCACGCCCAGCGTTCCATCGGGTTGGATATTTTGCGCGTAAATATCCCTGCCTGTACTGCGTTCATCTTCCCATGCTACCACCCACTGGCCAAAGCTATAAGGAGCCATCACGGTGTGAAGTTTTGAACTTTGGTAAGTGCTCATATCAATAAATTCATCTTGCCAAACAAAGTTGCCTTCACTATCAAGCATTACTGCTTGTATTGTCGAGTTTGCACTTCCAAATTCAGTATCCTGGTAAACACAGATGGAATTTGAATTGATCCCGTTGGCCATGGGCAAACTATAATCGTTATCTCCAAGTGGAATGAGTAGTTTCCCTTCATCGGTCCACTGCCTGTTTCCGGCCAGGTCGAATTTCTGGGCATACAAACCACGTTGGTTTTGGTTTAAATCCTGTTCACTAAAATAGATAACAATTTCCTCTGTTTGCGGCACAAAAGCCGGGGCAGGGTACATGTGATTTCTTTCCATTGAAGTTGAAACAATGTTTCCCTGGGGCATGGTAAGCATTCCGTCGCCGTCCATATGTTGCACCCAACAATTAAAGTGTGTCCCTTCATCGTTGCCATACCACGAAAATACAATACCGCCACTATTATCCCGGCACATCTGAAGCGTGATCACGGGGCCACCAGGCGATGGTGGATAAACCTCAAGGTCTGTTGCCCACATAAAATTTCCATCGGCATCCAGCTCCTGAACATATAATGCACGGTTAGGCGCCCAAAACGGACCGGTTTCTTCGTGCCAAATAAGGTAAACATGATCATCGCTTGCAGGGAACAGATAAGGCGAGGTTACATTTACGCCAGGATATGCTATCACAATACCTTCGCCCCACAATAAATCACCGGCAGGAGAGACCTTCTGTACATGGACTTCCATATTCGCCTCAGCTTCACTTGGCCAGGCAAATACTGCATTGCCAGCTTCTGTGGCACATACAACGGGACTTGGCTCGAAGTTGGCAAGATTTGACAACACGATCCCATCTTCGCCCCACATCATATCGCCACTTGGAGAGACACGATAGCCCACTGGGCTATTGTCAGTATTCCGGATATCCTGGAAAGTAACCAGGGCATAATTGTCCGCGTCAACGGCAAGGTCCCAATCGGTGAGCCAGCTCATTTGCGGGTGGTCACTAACCAGCAACCCGTTATCTTCCCACAAAGGATAGCCTTCCTTCTCGAGCCTTTGCAGGCGGACGTTGTAATTTCCCGATTCGCTCGAAAACCAGGAAACATAATACGCACCGTCGCTGCAAACAGCAATCTTTGGGAGTACTTGTTCACCGGCCAAATACGAAAGTTGGGTGTTCATCATGGCGTCTGGAGACCATTGTGCAGCCACTGTCAGCCATCCGATTAAAATAATTGGAAGCAGAAAAAGTAATTTGTTTTTCATAAGAAATAATTTTTGTGTTCAACTAAAATAATTTTGAGGCGTGAAAGGTATGAATTATTTCGAGGCAAGGAATGGAAAAATGCAATTTATTTTTAGTGTAGCCCTCATGGAAACCTATAGCTTTAGGGCCTGCAAGCAGTCATCATCAAAGTCGTAGGAGATGGTTTGGTAAGAAAAACCTGATATTATTGGAATTGAATGACGACAGCAATTTAATCAAAGATAAAGAAAAGCATGTGGGTAATCCTAACATTAGTTACTTCTAATCGGCTGATTGATTTTAAACTGGAAGCACGTATAGCATTTGGAAGAATAGGGAAAATACTAATAGGAGATGTTTTACTCTGCGCCCTTTGCGCCTCTGCGGTTGAAAAAGATAAACCGCGAAGGTCGCAGAGTGCGCAGAGAAAAAAGGAATCGAGATTAAGCTATGCCACTATCTGTGATCTTGGCGCTCTCTGCGGTTAATAATAATTTCTGTAGTTTTACAAAAGGATTTTTAAATAATAAAGCATCGCAATGAAAATAGCAATAATAGGTTTTGGTGCCGCTGCCATTGGATTGATAGAGCGGATCAAAGGTTCAGATATTGAAATTCATGTTTTCGAAAAGAGCAAGGATATTTATTCATCGAGCATTTCGGGGATTAGGGCTGACGGCAAATTGTTTGTTTCGAAAGAAATGGGCGGCGACCTGGACATTGATCTTGATCTGCAAAAACAACTGGTTGATTTCTGGATAGAAAAAACCGGCAACGGGGAATGTGAGCGTGGCAGTTCATTTGCCAATATGGATTATTATAAAACGTTTTACCAAAAAGGGTTCCAACCGATTTTATCCGAATTTTATCACTTGGGCACCGACCAATTGAAAGAAGTACTTTTTAATATCTATGAAGAATACAAATCCCTGCCCAACATCCATATTCATTTCGAAAGTCCGGTAAGCCTGGTGGAACTGGCCGGGAACAAAGTTAAGCTGAACGATGATATGGTCTTCGATAAGGTGTTTGTTGCTGTTGGCCGGAGCGGACATAAATTGATTAAGGCAGTTATTAAAAAATATCCGCAAATTGTGTTGGACAGCACCAAGGTTGACATCGGCATCCGCTTTGAATTGCCCAACCATATTGTTGAAGACCTGAACCGCGAGATGTACGAATTTAAAGTAAAATACAAAAGCAAAACCGGCTACATGGTGCGCACCTTTTGTAACAATCCGTCGGGTTATGTAGTTACTGAAAACTACGGAGATTTTACCACTGTAAATGGTCATTCTAAAATCAAGGAAAAAAGCAAGAATACCAATTTCGCCATCCTCACTACGGTTCAACTCACCGAGCCATTCAACGACCCGATTGGTTACGGGGCAAATATTGCCGAACTATCAAATATGTTAGGCGGAAAAAGAGTGATCCTGCAAACCTACAGCCACTTTGTTAACTCCAAACGTACCAAAAACCTCTACCGCGTTCAGCCAACTCTAAATGAGAAACATTACATTCTTGGCGACATCAACCTGGCCTATCCCCGCAGGATCACTGAAAGTATCATCGATTTTATTGAAAACCTGGATAAAGTTGTCCCTGGTGTGGCCCATCCCGACAATCTGGTTTATGCCCCCGAAATCAAGTTTTATTCAAACGCCCTCAACAACGAAGTGTTTAAAGGCCTGAAATTTATCGGCGACTGCTCAGGCTTTACCCGTTCCATCATTTATGCTACTGCTCATGGATATACGATGGGTGGGGAACTTGTAAATGAAGAATAAATAATCGGTATTATCCCCTCATCCAGAGTTGCATTTGGTATAAGATCAAACTTCAATATTATACCAGTTTCATCATCGGGTAGTCTTTGCGGATTCGAAAAAAAATATACGCCATCACCTAATACCAACTTGCCAATCCAGGATCCCGGATTGTATTCACGTACGATGTCAAAATAAAAATAATGAACATTTCCAATTTGCTCGATCTTTTCAGGAATGTTGCGACGGTTCAGGGTAAATGCAGGATTGGGTGAGCGAATCCCTTCAATAATTATCACTACATCCGTGTTGCGACATCCCATGGCCTCCATGGTTAAATTGACATAAATGAATTCGATTACATCAAACTCTTTAAGCCCAGCTTTTAAAAGCTTGACAGTCTCGTTATATAAACATGAATTATTTGCTGATGAAAAGATATCCCTCACCCGGTCAGTTTTTGGTGTAAAACTTAGAGCATTTAAATGGGGCATGCAAAATTTTAAAGAACAATTAGTTAGAGTTTTTGTGGTCAGGTTCTCAGGATTTCGAACATTTGGAAGCATTTCGCAAACGCTTTGATAATGTAGAAGTTGGTAGGCAATTGAATTTTTATTTTGGATTTAAGCACTTTCACCTGGGCAGCCACCTTGTTCACCTTTAGCTGTATCGTTTCATTGTTGCTTTACAGAATTCCGTTCCCTTAAGCACTTCCTTTTGCAGTGTGTGGATCAGCACATATGCTGCTGAATGGAGGTAAAGGCGGAAATGGTTTACCGGAAAAGCCTTCATATATATGCAGAGGCATGCAGCAGTAATCACCATAGCAACTATTAAACATTGACAGTTGTTGATTGCCATATATTAAACTATTGGTGTCATCGCTGTCAAGTATAATTATTTGAGGCCTTGATGGGTATGAGGCAATGAAATTATCAACAAAGGCTTGGCTATCAGGTAGGGTTGTTTTGATCCGGCATAATTTTCAAATCGGCGCATGGTAGGTTGGGAAGACGGCAATATTTGGGAGGTTTTTCTTGATTCCGTACTTTGGTTTGAAGAATTATTACTATTTTTATCCATGAGAAAATGTTTATGTGTTTTACGACTCAAAGATATTGTTTATCAGCGAGATACCAAAACCTTTTCCCTCTTCTGTTTTTTTTATGAATAATAATACAGTTAAGTAAGGTGATGAAGATAATCAGGATATTTTTTAAATCGTTGGGCATGCTTTTGCTGTTGAGTATTGTTTTTATTATTGTTGCTGCTTTGCTTGCCACCCTGAGTGATTATAAGCCGCCGGAAAAGGAAATTTTGAACCCGCAAGGCCCGGCTTCAGCAAATCAGATCAGCAACGATCGGGTAAGCCTGATGTTGTGGAATATTGGTTATGGTGGGCTTGGCAGCGAAATGGATTTCTTTTACGATGGTGGGGACAAGGTAAGGCCGACACGCGGGTATTATAACAAATGCTTTGCTGGGATTGAAGTATTTTTATCAGAAAATGACAATATTGATTTTATCCTTTTGCAGGAAGTTGACTTAAAATCCCGTCGGAGTTACCGCAGCAATCAGGTTGAGCAAATCAAAAATTTATTTCCACGTCATCAAAGCGTATTTGCCAAAAATTACGATGTTCTCTTTGTTCCGGTTCCGGTAAACAATCCCATGGGAAAGGTGGTTTCGGGACTGATGAACTTAACAGGATTTGAAGCAATGACCAGCGAAAGAATTAGTTTTCCCGGAAACTATAGCTGGCCAAAAAGTATTTTCATGCTCGACCGATGTTTCATCATTCAGCGCTTTGTGGTGAAAGATGAGAAAGTTCTTACCTTAATCAACACCCATAACTCTGCTTTTGATGATGGTGAATTGAGGAAAGGGCAATTTAGGATTTTGCGCAAAATAGCCAAGGCTGAATATGCGAAGGGCAATTATGTAATTATCGGTGGCGACTGGAACCAGAACCCTCCCGGGTTTAATCCCGATAATATCAAAAATGGTGATGCTGCAGGAAAAAATGATCTGCCCAACGTGGCCGAAAATTTCATGCCCACTGGTTGGAATTGGGCTTTTGACCCTTTAGTTCCTACTAATCGTGATGGTAGCCAAGCCTACCAAAAAGGACAAACCTCCACAACGATATTGGACTATTTTTTGCTTTCACCAAATATAAACCCTATACATATTAAAACCATCGATCTTGGTTTTGAATTTTCCGATCACAACCCGGTGGTACTTGAGGTTGAATTTTTAATTTCAAATTGTGCAGGGGACAATTAATATCTTTCATACATTCGCAAACTCAATAAAAATAATTATCAACAAAAAAACTTTCCTAATGAAAAAGTACCTTGCCCTGATGATGATCGCTGCCCTGGGGGCTTCCTTTTCCGCTTGTAATAAAGATGATGATCCCCCTGACACTCCACCTGTTGTGGACACAAAATACAATGTTGAATACAAGTTAGACGCAAACGAAAACCATGGAAACGTAAAGCTTGTTTATTATGGCCCTTCACTTGATAAAAAAGAAGTTGAAAATCCTACCTTTCCCTGGGAAATGAGTTATACTGATTTTAAACAAGGTGATTCGGTATATTTTCAATTTGAAATATTTCCGTTGCTAAACAAAACCTTCGATTGCAGCTGGTCAGCTTACGTAACCTTAGGTGATTCATCAATTGGTGGCAATGGCGAAGCGTTCAGTAACATTATTTTTCCGGATAGTATTCCTCCGAACTTCAATCCGCTTAACATAAACTGGGCTTTTAAAATTGAATAGTAACTCCCTTGACTCTGGCAGGTCTTCGAAGCTGTCTGGTCAGTTGGTTATGAAATCTGTTAGCGTTCGCGATAATGACCCTGACAGCGACATAAGAAAATATAAGGTGTTCGATTTTTGATCTGTGATATAAGATGTAGGTTCACGCACATCAAAAATTTACTAGATGTCATCTGGATTCGTTCCCAAGGGGTCAGTTAAAAACCTATCTTACATTTGCTGCTTTAACAAAACAGTTCCGCACGTGCGGGACATAAAAAATTTAATCCTTATGAAAAAGTGCTTAATCCTGATGATGATCGCTGCCTTGATGGCCTCCTTTTCTGCTTGTAATAAAGATGGTGATTCTGGTGAAGATCCACCCGCCGACAAGAAGTACAACGTTGAATACAAATTTGAGGTGAATGAAAACCATGGAAACGTTAAGCTTGTTTATTACGGCCCTTCACTTGATAAAAAAGAAGTTGAAAATCCTGCCTCCCCATGGCAAATGAGTTACACTGATTTTAAACAAGGCGACTCGATATATTTTCATTTTGAAGTCGTTCCCATTGAAAATACCAAATTGGTTTACAGCTGGGCGGTTAATATTACTGGCGATGGATATGTCAACGGTAATAGTGGTTCAGGCGAAACACAATACCAGGGAACTGTTCCACCAAACGTTAGCGGGGGCTGGGCATTTAAAATTGAATAATTCAACCCTTTGACTCTGACAGGCCTGTGGCTCTGTCAGGTCAGTTGATTATAAGACCTGTCAGCGTTCGTCGTCCGCGTGCGCCAAAGCTTTAGCGGAGGAGCAGGGCGATCCTGACAGCGTCAAAAAAAAGAACTCCAAGGTTTTAAAAATCTTGGAGTTCTTTTTTTTGAAAACATAGGATTTCCGATATTAGGGAATTACACTACACAGGACTTCCAACTTCGGACTTCAGACTTCGGACTTCCAACTTCAGACTTCAGACTTCTGACTCCTGACTCCTGACTCCTGACTTCCGGCTTCTGACTTCCCTTACTCTTCCTTCCCCGACTCAATCAATATCTCCAAAATCTTAATTCCAGCTTCTGTTACAACAGTTCCCGGCCCAAAGATTGCCACGGCACCTGCATCGTACAAAAACTGATAATCCTGGTGAGGGATTACTCCTCCAACAATAACCATAATATCTTCACGGCCCAGCTTTTTCAGTTCATCAATAACTTGTGGAACCAAAGTTTTGTGGCCGGCGGCAAGACTTGAAACGCCAAGAATATGAACATCGTTTTCGACGGCTTGGCGGGCTGCTTCTGCAGGGGTTTGGAACAAGGGCCCGATATCCACATCAAAGCCCATGTCGGCATAACCTGTTGAAACTACTTTTGCCCCGCGATCGTGCCCGTCCTGTCCCATTTTGGCGATCATTATCCGTGGACGGCGGCCTTCCATTTCTGCAAATTTATCGGCCAGTTCGCAGGCTTCCTTAAAGTTCTTGTCGCCTTTTGATTCTGATGAATACACTCCTGAAATTGATCTTATTACTGCTTTATATCTTCCATAAACTTTTTCGCATGCCATCGAAATCTCACCCAGTGAAGCACGTTTTTGTGCCGCGTCAACCGCTAGCTCCAACAAGTTTCCATCACCGGTTTCGCAAGCCGATGTTATAGCTTCCAATGCTTCCTGAACATCTGCTTCATTCCGTTCGGCCTTTAGTTTTGCCAAACGCCTGAGCTGTGCCTGACGCACCGCGGTGTTATCCACTTCTAATATTTCCAGCGGATCTTCTTTTTCAAGCCTGTATTTATTGATACCGACGATGGTATCCTTGTGTGAATCAATCCTTGCCTGCTTCCTGGCCGCGGCCTCTTCGATGCGCATTTTTGGCACGCCCGTTTCGATGGCTTTGGCCATGCCGCCCAGATCTTCAACTTCTTCAATTAGTTTCCAGGCACTTTGCACCAATTCGTTGGTCAACGACTCAACAAAATAAGAACCAGCCCAGGGATCGACCACTTTACAAATATCGGTTTCTTCCTGTAAATAAATTTGGGTATTGCGGGCAATCCTTGCAGATGCATCCGTAGGTAGCGCAATCGCTTCGTCCAATGCATTGGTGTGCAATGATTGCGTGTGCCCAAGTGCAGCGGCCATGGCTTCAACACATGTACGGGCAACATTGTTGTAGGGATCCTGCTCCGTTAAACTCCATCCCGACGTCTGGCAGTGCGTGCGCAAGGCCATCGACTTTGGGTTTTTCGGGTTGAATTGTTTCACCAGTTTAGCCCATAACATCCTTGCAGCGCGCATTTTGGCAATTTCCATAAAATGGTTCATGCCAATGCCCCAGAAAAATGAGAGGCGTGGTGCAAATGTGTCGATGTTCATACCGGCATTAACACCAGTCCGTAAATATTCCAATCCGTCAGCGAGGGTGTAAGCAAGTTCGATATCAGCAGTGGCGCCGGCTTCCTGCATGTGGTAGCCGCTGATGCTGATGGAATTGAACTTGGGCATTTTGGCCGAGGTGTATTTAAAAATATCAGCAATAATCCGCATCGATTGCAATGGTGGATAAATATAGGTGTTGCGCACCATAAATTCCTTGAGGATGTCATTTTGGATGGTACCTGACAATTCTTCCAGTTTCACGCCCTGTTCCAATCCGGCAACAATATAAAATGCCATGATTGGTAGCACGGCGCCATTCATTGTCATTGATACTGACATCTTATCCAGTGGAATCTGGTCGAAAAGAATTTCCATGTCGAGGATTGAATCAACCGCAACACCGGCTTTTCCAACATCACCAACCACACGCTCGTGATCGGAATCATAACCACGGTGAGTGGCCAGGTCGAAAGCGATGGAGAGGCCTTTTTGTCCGGCAGCAAGGTTACGACGATAAAATGCATTGGATTCTTCAGCGGTTGAAAAACCTGCATACTGACGGACCGTCCATGGACGCATAACGTACATGGTAGAATAAGGGCCTCTTAAAAATGGAGGGAGGCCCGCCGCATAATTCAGGTGTTCCATGCCTTCAAGGTCAGCTTCGGTATAAACCGGCTTCACCGGAATTTGCTCAGGCGTTTTCCAACTTTTATTAATCTGGTTTTCCTTTTCCCAATCGGCCTGGCTTAACTTGGATTTTGGAGAACTTTTGATGTTTATATTTTTGAAATTTGGTTTCATATCCTGGTTGTGTTGTTTGTCAAATGTTGTTAGTTCAATGCTGAGCGTAGCGAAATCCCGCCTTTGCGGGGTTCTGAGTTTAAAAGTTTAAGGGTTTAAGGGTTTAAAAGTTTAAATTCCCTATACTTAATTTCCCCTATAAACCCTATTTCCCTTATGTACCCTAAATACCCAGTGCCTTCTGAAATTCCTGCAATGTTTCAAGTACATTCGATTTTACATGGATAAAATGTTTGATGCCTTTCGCTTTCAAATCGTCAATACTATCTTTTGGATAACCGGCAATAACCACGATGGCTTTATTACCAATTTTTTCGAGTATTTCCGATGCGATTACCGGGTAGTCTTCATCAGCGGCACAAAGAACAATAATCCCGGCTTTGCTGGCGAGTGCAGCTTTTATACCTTCATCAACAGTTTTAAATCCATTGTTGTCGATGACTTCAAATCCTGCACAGGCAAAAAAGTTACTCGAAAACTGCGACCTGGCCCTGCGCATGGCCAGGCTTCCGTAGGTAAACATAAATGCCTTGGGACGACTATGCTCTAAAGCATATTTGTCAGTTTTGTAGCGCAAAAGTTCAAAGGCCTGGGCGCCACGATAGGGCTTTAATGTTTCAGCCAGTGGTTTTTCAACAGAATAGTCCGCTGCACTAAAAACTCCGGGATCGAATTCCTTCAGTTTAAATTCAGTAAAGTTTGGATATTGGTTTGTGCCCAGCAAGATCTCTCTGCGTGTTGCAATATTCAAATCCCTTTTCTGGGCGGTCTCATTTATCTTGTTCTGGACAAAACCTTTTTTGAATGCTTCGATAAATCCACCCAACGCATCCACTTCAAGGAAAAGATTCCATGCTTGTTCGGCGATAGAATTGGTGAGGTTTTCGATGTAATATGATCCCGATGAGGGATCTACTATTTTATCAAAATGTGATTCTTCTTTTAATAATAGTTGTTGATTGCGCGCAATCCGTTCGGAGAAATCAGTCGTATTTTCATAAACGGAATTGAAGGGATGCACAGCTAAAGAATTTGTACCACCAATAATTGCCGACATGGCCTCGGTAGTTGTGCGGAGTAAATTTCCATGTGGGTCGTACATGGTTTTGTTCCAATCGGAAGTAGTAGAATGAATGAATGCCCTGGTAATTTCAGCATTTGACGGGCTATAAACATTCACGATTTTAGCCCACAATAGCCTTGCTGCCCTGATCTTGGCAATTTCCATGAAGTAATTAGAGCCAACCCCAAACTTAAATTTGATATTGGGTGCAATGCTGTCGATGGAAACACCGGCATCGGTTAAGCGTGTCAGGTATTCATTTCCGCAAGCCAGCCCAAAGGCAAGTTCCTCAACGATGGATGAACCTGAATTTTTGAAAATGGATGCATCCACGGCCAGGACACGGAAATGGGGAACATGCGCAGATTTTTCGATGAGTTTTTTGCATGTGGAAAAATCTACCTCCTCTGAATCGTAAAAGTTTCCTGTAAGTGCCAATTGGGCAAGTGGATTGAAATCAACTGATCCATTGATTTTCTGCAGGTCGCGGTTGTATTTTTTAACCAACTCAAGGTAAATATCAAAAACTTCCGGCACTTGAGCTCCACATGTGAAGTTTATCTCAACCATTGTAGCATAAATGTTCTCCATCAGTTTTTCGATATCATCAACAGCAGGTTTTTTGGAGCTATCCAAAATAAAACCAATTGAGTCGATACCTTTCATCAGGATATCCAAAGCCTTTTTATTGGCCTTTTCAATGCTATTAACCGTTATATCCTGTCGGATAAACCAATTGTTTTCTTTCTTGCGGCCACTCCTAACGAAAGGGAAATCGCCGGGAAAAGTTTTCAGGTATTCCAGCTTATCCAAATCTTCGGCGCGATAATAAGGTTTAACATCAAAGCCTTCCATGGTTTTCCAAACCAACTTTCGCTTATAGTCGGCACCTTTAAGGTCCTTAAGGATCAGTGCTTCCCATTCTTCGGTGGTAACTGGTGGGAAGGTGTCAAATAATTTTTCTTGTGCTTTATTCTCTTGTGATGAATCCATACTTATTGTGGATTTGATTGATTTCGATTTTATGTTTAATTCCTCAATTACAATGAGTTTGCTTTTTTCAGGCGGCGAAATTATAACAAAATTTCATCTTGCTTTGTTTGGACGGGTATTTTGGTGTTAAATACTTAACAGAATAGATTACAAAATCTTACAGTAAAATTAGCAGTCAGCAATTAACAGTCCAATTTTGTATTGGGGCTGTTTCCGAAGACTGCCTACTGAGAACTGCCCACTGAATACTGTCCACTGATTTTGGAAACCCTATCCAGAATAAGTAAAAATAAGATAAAAAAAACGGGCTTACCAACCTTGGTAAGCCCGTTAATAGGATTCAAATTAATGATAGCTTATTCGATAGCAAGGCGTTTTGTGATTAGGTTGCCATCTTCGGTTTCGATACTCAAGAAGTATAAGCCGGTACTCTGGGTTGAAACATCAAGCTGTATAGACCTGCCTTTTGTTTCAACTGACATTACTACCTGCCCAAGCTGGTTCAGCATTGTAATCATGCGTATTTCCCTATTGCAGGTTACGTTAACTTTTTCAAGTGCCGGATTTGGGAATACATTGATGTTGTAATCAACTGTGAAATCGTTGACCGAAGCAACAACTACCGTAATACCAAGCACCCGAGAAGCTCCATTCACTGTAAACAAACCATCATGGCTTGGGTAGAGCTTGTCGTAGGTAAGTAAGATTTCAAAAGTTTCACCTGTCCTTTGACGGTAGAGCCTGAACTCCATCTGGTCATCAATCTCAAATCCATCAATTCGTGCTGAATATTGATTATCTCCCATCGCAACAAGTTTGTACAAGCTCTCCCTGTGAGTATACTCAGCCATGCCATAGCATTCACCCGCAGTATTCAATGCTCCAATGATATCTCCGGGCTCCAGTGCCATTTTTGCTTCTTCGCTAAATATCAGAATATGCGGCTGTGATGTGTTCTCCACATCACTCCATGGTGAATTGTTTATCACTGCATTATCTTTTGTAGGATAGAGGTGCGGTGCATAAGGATCGAAGTCGGGGAACTCGATGGTGTATGGTGGTGTGTTTCGCTTGTTCACCAACAGGTATGCCCTGCCAGGCAAGAGCACATCAAAGTCGGATGCTACCGGGGTCCAAAGCTCACCGACAGGCCAGTCGTAAATCAACAGAACGTCATTCACATGTGTGCCAAACAGGTTGTTGATGTCAACCGGAACGTTTGTTAATACCGGAAGGAATTTAAAGGGCTTGTTAACATAGAAGCTCTGGTCAAGCAGTGAATCTCCGTAAATTGGCAGACAGGCAGGGGTGTTCTTGGTCTTGATCTTGTAACCAACAGGGCTCCAATCACCGATGGTATTGGCTGGTACTGGTGGTTCCGGCCAGAAGTATTTTCCTCCTTCTTCTACCATCATTATCAAATGTTGTGAGCCTGGTATCAATACCAATGGCTCCATCATCTCGGGTACTGCAGGCTCATCTGGGTCAAGATAGGACGAAACACCCCACCATGTATCCTTATCGAAGTAAATCAGTTGTTGTGGAACGTAGAGCATCATACAACCTGTTGCGGTGAACTGGCACGAGCCTGCTCCCTGTACTTCGATGCATAGCTCGATATCCCCTTTCCAGATATCATTAATACCCAGGTTATAGAAGGTATTCGCCGAAGTGGAATCGTCAAAGGTACCATCGCCATTGGTAGTCCAGTGGATAGTCCCATAATTGCCCCCTATGGTTGCATTCACTGCTATTGGTAACCATTCGCCATTGGGAACATCATAATCTGCACAGTCGAGATCAATCCCTGGGCCAACATCTACTGATGGGGCCTGTAATATGGTCAGGGTCATGCAATCTGTATCAGGATCAAGACATGTACCCGTTGGTTCTTCTGTTATACAAAGCACCACAGATCCATTCTGCTTGTCCTGGTCACCAGGTTCGTATGTTGGATTCAATACATTGTTTCCCGGGATAAAGGTACCATCACCACCACTCCAGCTTATCGAGTTCGTGTCCGATGCTGTTGCTTCGATCAGATCATAGCTTTCTCCTTCGCAAATAATTGCGTTGCTACCTGAATATGCTTTTGCTTTAGGATAGATAGTCAGGTACAGGCTATCGGTGTAAGGTAAGGTACAAGAGTTAAGCGGAAATGCCGTGAAATACAAGGTTATCGTGCCGCTTTGAACATCGCCCGGCGACATAAAATAAGCCGTTTGTGTTGAATCGGGGTCAATAAAGAAACCGCCACCGCCGCTCCACTCTACCGATGATTCATTGATAGCTGTTCCACTCAGATTTACTTCCATAGCACTTTCACAAACTTCGCTATCCTGACCGGCATCGGCCCATGGATTAGCTTGAATGGTAAGTTTCATAGAATCAGCTGAAGAAATTGTACAGGGGGTCTCGGGTTGTGCAGTAAGGTACAAGAAAACCATTTCGTCAAGCTTGTCTTGTGTGCCCGGTTCATATGTAGGGTTGAGTGTATCATCTGTTGGAATAAAGTTTCCATCTCCCCCTGTTGTCCATAACAGGCTACTGTAATTTTGAGCAGTTGCACCGGTCAACAAATAACTTTCGCCTATACAAACCATAGCATCAGGACCAGCATCAACTGCAGGACCAGTAACAATGTTCACGGTTGCATAATACATCGATACATCGCTGGCGGAATGTCCTTCAGCATCAGTTATCGAGGTAATCTGGATATTGTAAACCCCAGGTGCAAGTATATCACTGAACAATGGATCACCAAGGTTAACATCTATAGCACTATCCGATATCCCGTTGACTTCCCAATAGATGTCGAATGGGGCTACCCCGGTATTGATACCGCACAAGCTTACCGTTACAGTTTCTGTGGAACAATAGGTATAGGGCGAGCCGCTTATGGCCGTTTCGCCATTGAAACAGAACAAGGCCGAAGGTTCTTCCCATACAGGAACAGTTACAGTCGCTTCGTCGCAATTTGTCGGATTCAGAATTTCACAAATCTTGTAAACCAACTCATAATTGCCTGCCGGGGTGCCGGGGGCAACATTTACTGCGCCGGTCAGCGAATCGAGGCTTACGCCCGGATGAGTACTGCTGATCTCCGCAAGGGTAATATCGGCAGGATTAACGAGACTGCCGTTGAGTGAGTCGTTGACCAAAACGTTGGGAACAGCTTCGCCACCAACATAACCATTAACCGGAATGCCAATATCATCGCTGGCAATAATTTCGGGAGCCGTTACAGAAACGAAAACGGTAGCCTGGTCACAGTTGGCCGTGTTGAGGGTTTCGCAAATTTCATACACCAGTTCGTAATTGCCTGCAGGAGTGCCGGGGGCAACATTTACTGCGCCGGTCAGCGAATCGAGGCTTACGCCCGGATGAGTACTGCTGATCTCCGCAAGGGTAATATCGGCAGGGTTAACGAGGCTGCCGTTGAGTAAGTCGTTGACCAAAACATCGGGAACAGAAATACCACCAACAAAACCATTGACCGGAGTGCCAGTGTCATCGTTAGCAATAATTACGGGAGCGGTTACAGAAACGAAAACAGTAGCCTGGTCGCAGTTATCCGGGTTGAGGATTTCACAAATCTCATAAACCAATTCGTAATTACCTTCAGGAGTACCCGAAGCAACATTTACTGCGCCGGTCAGCGAATCGAGGCTTACGCCCGGATGAGTACTGCTGATCTCCGCAAGGGTAATATCAACAAACTTAACGAGATAGCCGTTGAGTGAGTCGTTGACCAGAACATCAGGAACAGCTTCACCACCGACATAACCATTGACCGGAGTGCCGGTATCATCGCTGGCGATAATTACAGGAGCGGTTACAAAAACGAAAACGCTAGCCTGGTCGCAGTTGACCGGGTTGAGGATTTCACAAATTTCATAAACCAATTCGTAATTACCTGCCGGAGTTCCCGGAGCTACATTTACTGCGCCGTTCAGCGAATCGAGGCTTACGCCAGGATTAGCACTGCTGATCTCCGCAAGGGTAATATCGCCAGGATTAACGAGGCTGCCGTTGAGTGAGTCGTTGACCAGGACATCAGGAACAGAAACACCTCCATTCATTCCATTAACAGGAGTGCCAGTGTCATCGTTAGCAATAATCTCAGGTGCTGTTACAGGAACGAAAACGGTAGCCTGATCGCAGTTGCTTGGGTTAAGGTTTTCACAAATCTCATACACCAGTTCATAATTGCCTGCCGGAGTGCCAGGGGCTACATTTACTGCACCGGTCAGCGAATCAAGGCTTACACCCGGATGAGTACTGCTGATTTCCACAAGGGTAATATCGACAGGATTAACGGGGCTGCCGTTGAGTAAGTCATTGACCAGAACATCAGGAACAGAAACACCGCCATCCATTCCATTAACATCTGCACCAAAATCGTCGTTGGCTATAATGGATGAGAAGGTAACTTCAACAAAGACCGTGGCCTGGTCGCAGTTGTTTGGGTTAAGGTTTTCACAAATCTCATAAACCAATTCGTAATTACCTGC
>Ga0307929_1001324_pt1 | contig 19232 bp, 12 predicted proteins | sample AceLakmetage1330_FD_203160 | JGI IMG/M metagenome (GOLD analysis project Ga0307929, IMG submission 203160) | Saline water microbial communities from Ace Lake, Antarctica - #1330 | ecosystem: Environmental > Aquatic > Non-marine Saline and Alkaline > Saline | place: Antarctica: Ace Lake...
CTCTCGCAGCCGAATCCTTGACTGCCCCCTGACCTGAAAGTTCACTCGCGTTGCTCGTTCATTTCGAACGCCCAACATCGAATTGGGAATCCCGATGAGGGACTATAGCAGCCCCCCCCATCCAGGGTTAAAGTCCTTAAAAACGCGTGCAAAACACTTGTTTCCCTTTCGCGTTGTACTATTTCGCAAACTGATTACAATCGCTGCATGAAACAGCAGAAAAGTCCAGTGTCTCTCTGGCAGAAAAGAAAACTATTTTCCGAGAAATGCTCAACACGGCATCCGCCCAACGCAGAGGAACCCCCGCTACGTGCAGAACTGCTCAGTCTCCAACAGCTTGATCATCACGCTCGAGATCTGGCCGTGCAACACAACGCTGTCGTGTGTCGTGGCACAGACCAGCTGCTGCCGCGATTGTCTGAAAACGAAAAGGTGTTACGCGAAGCGCATGATGTCGTAACCTCCGCACTCGCTAATAAACGTCGAATTGCCCCCGCCGCCGAATGGCTCCTCGATAACTTCTACCTCATTCAACAGCAGATTCACCAAACCCGTCTGCATCTACCGCGAACGTATAGCCGTAGACTGCCGCGACTGACCTCAGGCCCGATGGCCGGTTTTCCGCGCGTCTATCATATGGCCGTGGATCTCATTTCCCACCTAGACGGACAACTGGATGCCGAAACCACGACCCGTTTCGTCTCAGCCTATCAAGCGGTGTTGCCTTTAAGTCTGGGCGAACTGTGGGCATTCCCGATTGCCCTACGTCTGGGACTCATCGAAAATCTGCGTCGTGTGGCATCCCGCATTGCATACCGTCGGCACGAACGGGATGCCGGTATTGCCTGGGCCGAGCGCATGATTGAAACCGCAACAGAACAGACAAGGACACTGATTCACCTGTTGGGTGAGTTCGCGGATACCCAGCAAAAGCTGAGCGCTCCTTTTCTCGAAGAGTTCTCTAGCCGTTTGCGCGGGCACGGCGCATCGGTAACATTTGTGCTGAACTGGGTGGAGCATGCCCTGCTGGATGAGGAAACAACAGAAACCCGCCTTTTGCATGCGGATAGTCGCGCACAGGCGGCGGAGCAGATTTCCATTGCAAACAGTATTGGCAGCCTTCGTTTTCTCGGGGCCATGAACTGGAAAGAGTTCGTTGAAACCCTAAGCGTAGTCGACGCTTCTTTGCGGCATGATCCGTCCGGTGCCTATGCGGAACAGGATTTTGAAACACGGGACCGTTACCGTCACGTCATCGAACACCTTTCCGAACGCAGCGGCAAGGATGAGGCTGCGGTGGCGCATGCGGTGCTGGATCTGGCCGAAGCAGCGGCGGCACGCGAGGGAAACCACGTGCGCGAGGCACATGTGGGGCATTACCTTATTGATCGCGGCCTGCGTACACTGCGGCGGGCTCTCGGCTGTCGTCGTTCTCCCTGCGAGTGCGCCACCGGGCTGTGTTCGCACGGCTCGCTCTGGATTTATCTTGGGGCAATTTTCACGGCGACTGCCAGTATTTCAGCCGGGGCACTGCTGCTGCTTCCCAGCTTTTGGCCCTACGACGCTCGCTTCTGGCTTCTGACAGTGTCGGCCGTGCTCGCCGCTTCCTCTCTGGCCGTCTCGTTGGTCAACCTCCTGGCAACGCGACTGGTGCCACCGCGCCCACTACCCCGACTCGATTTCTCCAACGGAATTCCTTCCGATCACCGAACCATGGTCGTGGTGCCCTGCCTGCTGCAGGATGAATCGGAACTGAACTCCCTGCTCGAAGCCCTTGAAATTCGCTATCTTGGCAACCGCGATTCGAATCTGTTTTTTGCACTGCTGACTGATTTTACGGATGCGGATGCAGAAGTCCAACCCGGCGATAATGAGCTACTGGAGGCGGCGTACGAGGGTATCACAGCGCTGAATAAGAAATATCCCCGTCTGAAGAAACAAACCGCCTTCTATCTATTTCACCGCCCCAGAGTTTGGAATCCGAACGCTAATTGCTGGATGGGCTACGAACGTAAGCGCGGCAAACTCGGACAGTTCAATGCCCTCTTACGTGGCGAACAGCAGGAAGCATTCAGTGCGACCAACGGCAATCTTTCGGTATTACGCTCAATCAAATATGTCATTACGCTGGATGCCGACACCGATCTACCGCGCGGAGCGGGGCACCGCCTGACCGGCGCCATGGCACATCCGTTGAACCGACCACAGTTTGATCCCATTCGCGGCCGCGTGGTCGAGGGTTATGCCATTCTACAACCGCGCGCCTCGATCCGACTTACCTCAGCCTGTCGCAGCCGCTTCTCGCAGCTCTTCTCCGGAGAGTCCGGCATTGATCCGTACACACGGGAAGTCTCAGATGTGTATCAGGATCTGTTCGGCGAGGGCTCGTTCGTCGGCAAGGGCATCTACGACGTAGATGCCTTCCGCCAAGCACTGGACGGCCGGTTTCCAGAAAACCGCATCCTAAGTCATGATCTTCTGGAAAGTGGCTATGCCCGCTCAGCGCTGTTCAGCAGCGTCGAGGTGCACGAGGAATTTCCTTCTTCCTACCTTGGGGATATCAGCCGACAGCACCGGTGGATCCGTGGCGACTGGCAAATTGCTCGCTGGCTTTTTCCACATCCTCCAACGGGCACGGCCCCGCACGGACCAAATCCGCTCAGCGCCCTGTCGCGCTGGAAGCTGTTTGACAACGTTCGCCGCAGTTTGTTTGCACCCGCGCTGCTGACTTGGCTACTGGTGGGATGGCTCCTCGTACCATCCCGCGCCTGGGGGTTTTCACTCTTTGCGATTGGCATTCTGCTTTTCAGTGGAGTGCTGCGCACACTGACCCATCTGCTACGCAAGCCGCGCGAGCGCGGATGGCGACCGCATTTGAGCGCGGCCGGCCGCACTGCCAACACGAGTTTTGCACAGGCATTCCTGTCAATGGCCTTTCTGCCATATGAGGCATTCACCTGCGCAAGCGCCATTGCCAGAGTCGGCATTCGTATAGCAATTGGCCAACGCGGTCTGCTGTCCTGGAATCTTTCCTCATACAAACGACGTAACGGGCGACGGCATCTCTTTGGCTTTGCAATCGAGATGTGGCCGTCTACAGCGGTGGCAGTGACGGCGGGGGCTCTGCTTTGCCGACTTTCGACCCCAGGCCTTTTCGCGTCCTGCGCCCCATTTCTGGCAGCGTGGCTGCTATCACCGTGGGTCGCATGGTGGATCAGCCGCCCCCTCCAAGCCGCTGAACCGGACCTAACCACGGCGCAGTGGCAAATGCTGCGGACGCTGGCCCGGCGAACGTGGCGCTATTTTGAAAGGTTTGTGGGAGTTGAAAACAACTGGCTACCGCCCGATAACATCCAGGAATCCCCGACGCTGGAAATCGCCACCCGAACATCTCCCACCAATCTGGGGCTAGCGCTTCTTGCAAATCTGTCGGCCTGGGATTTTGGCTATATCCCAACCGGGCGCCTGCTGGAGCGAACCCGACTGATGCTTGATGCCATGGATAAACTCGAGCGTTATCAAGGACATTTCTATAACTGGTACGACACACAAAACCTGCGCGTGCTCACCCCCGCCTACATCTCCAGCGTGGACAGCGGCAACCTGCTAGGCGCACTAGTTGCGCTGCGCGGTGGACTGGAAGATCTGCGCCGTCAGCCCGTTCTGACGGCGGCGTTCACGGATGGCCTTCGCGACACACTGGAAATCCTGAAGCATGAGGCAGGGTCACACCCGACGCCTGAACTGGATCGAGCCCTACAGACGGCGGAAGCAATACCGACAACGGCATCGCTGACGCTCTCCGAATCTGTGACGTGTCTGACCCGGTGGCGGAAAATCGCCGCGTCTCTAGAGAAAGCAACCGCGCCGATCGGCGGCGAATTGGCCGTATGGGCGCAATCCATTGCCGTGCAGTGCAATGAAACCGCTGCCGATCTGAGCGCCATGATTCCAGAGCAATCAAATCCTGAAAAGTCCGGCACTCCGATGCCATCTCTAGAGCAACTGGCGGATACCAATAGCGGATGGCCGCCGGAGGTCCGCCGCCGAGCAGCAAAGCGGCTTCAGGCCTGTGGGCAACTTATCAAACGATGCCAGGAAATGGAATCCGCGATGGACTTCCGCTTTTTGTATGACACCTCACAAGATCTACTCAGCATCGGGTTTGATGTTGATGCACGACGACGTGATCCGGGGTGTTATGACCTGCTCGCCTCAGAATCCCGACTGGCCAGCTTCCTGCTCGTCGCCGGAGAACAGGCACCGCCGGATCACTGGTTTGCTCTCGGTAGACTCCTGACGGGCAGCGAACGCAATGCGGCGCTCATTTCCTGGAGCGGCTCGATGTTTGAGTATCTCATGCCCGCTCTGCTCATGCCGCACTACCGAAACACGCTTCTGGACCGAACCTGCCGGTCGGTGATTGAGCGTCAGATCCGCTATGGACGGCAGCGCAATATCCCGTGGGGAATTTCTGAATCATGCTTCAACACCAGAGATATTCATCAGATATATCAGTACAGAGCTTTCGGTGTTCCGGGGCTAGGCCTTCAACGCGGCCTTGCCAGTGATCTAGTCGTGGCCCCCTATGCGACGATGCTTGCACTGCCCTTTGCCCCGCGCGAGGCATGCGAGAATCTTCAACGGCTCGCGACGAAGGAAGGAGCACTGGGGGCCTATGGCATGTACGAAGCGATTGATTACACTCCGGCCCGTATTCTACGCGGAAAATCGCGTGCCGTGGTCCACGCCTTCATGACCCACCATCAAGGAATGGGCCTGATTTCGCTCTCGAATCTGCTGCTAAACAACCCGATGGTACACCGCTTCATGGCCGATCCGTCCGTGCGAGCCACCGATCTTCTACTCCAGGAACGCATGCCGCAATCCGCACCCATTCTACAGCCCCACGAACGCGAGGTACAGTTAGCCTCCAGTCCAGTAGTTGTGGATTTGGCCAGCATGATGCGCATTTTTCCGGACCCTGATACGCTTGCCCCCGAGGTACATCTTCTCTCCAACGGAAACTATCACGTCATGGTGACCAATGCGGGCGGTGGCTACAGCCGGTGGCGCGATCTGGCGCTAACGCGGTGGCGCGAGGATGTCACGTGCGATAACTACGGTGCGTTTGTGTATCTACGCGACGTGCATACACCGGATTGCTGGTCAGCCGCATACCATCCAACCGGTCGCCACAGCGACCACTATGAGGCCATTTACACACAGGGGCGGGCGGAATTCCGCCGCCGCGACCAGGACATTGAAACCCATACCGAGATCTGCGTCTCACCGGAGGATGACGTCGAAATTCGGCGCATCACACTAAGCAACTTTGCTCGCAAACTGCGGCAAATTGAAATCACCAGCTTCGCGGAGGTCGTTCTGGCCCCCCAGAATTCCGATATGGCCCATCCTGTCTTCAGCAAGCTATTCGTGCAGACCGAAATTCTCGCGGATCGAAATGCCATTCTCTGTTCGCGCCGGAAACGAGCGCCTTCCGATAGTGCCCCTTGGATGTTTCACGTTCTGGTTGTACCGGGTGCAACCGAAACGCCATCGTTTGAGACCGACCGTGCCCGCTTCATCGGTCGTGGTCGACGCACCCCCAATCCGGTTGCCATGGATGCCATCGCAGATCAGTCCTTCCCACTTGAAAACAGTGCCGGCGCCGTGCTCGATCCAATTGTGGCCGCTCGACAGGTCGTCGAGGTGCCCACCGACAGCGCCACAGTGGTCAACCTGATCACCGGAGTGGCAGAGACGCGCGAAGCCGCCCTCGCGCTCGTGGACAAGTACCTCGACCGTCACTTCGTGGATCGGGCGTTCGAGATGGCTTGGTCACATAGTCAGATCATTCTGCGGATGCTTAATGTGTCGGAAGCAGAAACACAGATGTACGGGCGACTAGCGGGATCCATGCTCTATGCCCACGCACGTCTCCGGGCGGCTCCCAGCGTCATTTCGCAGAACCAACTCGGCCAGCAGGGGTTGTGGCACTTCGGAATTTCCGGCGACCTGCCAATCATGCTGCTGCGTATCGGCAACCTGCAGCGGATGGATCGCGTGACTGATGCGGTACGGGCACATGCCTACTGGCGCATGAAGGGGCTAACGACGGATCTGGTCATCTTCAACGAGGATTTCTCAGGCTACCGCGCGACGCTAAACGACCGCATTATGGAAGCCATTCATGCTGGCGCGGATGCCGGGACCCTCGACAAGCCCGGCGGCATCTTTGTGCGGCGAACAGAAGATCTCACTGAGGAAGACCGCATTCTGCTACAAACAACGGCCAGAGTGGTACTAACCGATAGTGCCGAAACCCTACAGGAACAGGTAGACCGGCGCACGGCACGACGGCGCCTACCGCCGACGCTACGCCCCACACAGACGGCCGAGCCTGAACAAACTCCCACACCGCTTCCGCCACGAAACCTGATCTTCGAAAATGGGCCCGGCGGGTTCACTCCAGACGGACGCGAGTATGTGATTGCTCTCGAACCGGGTCAGACAACGCCGGCACCGTGGTGCAACGTCATCGCCAGCCCCCACATCGGCACGGTGGTCAGCGAAAGCGGCGGCATGTACACCTGGGCCGGAAATGCACACGAGTTCCGGATCACCCCCTGGTATAACGATCCGGTTTCGGATTCCAGTGGCGAAGCTTTCTATCTGCGTGATGAAGAGACGGGACGCTTCTGGTCGCTCATGCCCCTACCGGCACCGGGCCGTAAGGGGTATCTATGTCGGCACGGTTTCGGGTACAGCGTCTTTGAGCACGACGAAGACGGAATCTTTACCGAGGCCTGGACTTATGTGGCCATGGATGCCCCTGTCAAATTTGTGACCGTCAAGGTCACGAACCATTCCGGCCGTAAACGTCGTCTCTCTCTGTCGGCGTTTTATGAGCTGGCTCTGGGCGAATGGCGCCATGCCAATGCCATGCACATCGTCACGGAATCCGACCCCCAGACCGGAGCCCTTTTTGCCTACAACCCTTACAGTCGTGAGTTCGCTGATAAGGTCGTTTTTGCCAGCTGTAGCGAACCCAACCACACCCTCACCGGAAGCCGCACCGAATTCCTGGGACGCAACGGATCCTTCGCCGCCCCCTCCGCCCTACTCAACACACGACTGTCAAATGTCACCGGAGCAGGGTTTGATCCCGGAGCAGGACTACAGGCAATGATTGAGCTGTCGGACGGTCAAACACTCGAGCTGGTCTTCACCCTGGGGGCGGCTGACCATACGAATGATGCCCATCTCTTCCTGTCGCGGTTCGGCGGTCGCTCGGGCGCCCGACAAGCGCTAGAGGCAGTGTGGGCACACTGGAACGACATGCTGGGTGCCGTATACGTGGAGACGCCCGATGTGGCCACCAATGTACTGATGAATGGATGGTTGCTATATCAAACCCTGTCCTGCCGTGTATGGGGGCGCAGCGGCTACTACCAGTCCGGCGGGGCTTTCGGTTTCCGCGATCAACTTCAGGACACCATGGCACTTGTGCATGCCATGCCGCAGATTCTCCGTGAACAAATTCTGCTGTGCGCGGCTCACCAATTCAAGGAAGGTGACGTACAACACTGGTGGCATCCTCCAGGCGGAGCGGGCGTAAGAACGCATTTCTCGGATGACTATCTGTGGCTGCCTCAAGCGGTGGCATGTTACGTGACCACCACCGGTGACACCAGCATCCTGGACGAGCGCGTGCCCTTCCTTGAAGGCCGTCCCGTAGACTCACACGAAGAGTCCTACTACGAAGTTCATGCACATGCCTCCGAAAGCGGAACGCTGTATGAACACTGCCTGCGGGCGCTGAAACGCGGGCTCCATTTCGGGGCGCATGGGCTGCCGCTGATGGGCTGCGGCGACTGGAACGACGGCATGAATCTGATCGGCGAAAAGGGCAAGGGCGAGAGCGTCTGGCTTGCCTGGTTTCTGATCGACTCGCTGACGCGCTTTGCAGAGGTGGCGCGTCTACGAGGCGATTCCGATTTCGTCGCATTCTCGTGCAATGCCGCCGAAACTCTGAAAGCAAGCACCGAAGCAAGTGCTTGGGATGGAGACTGGTATCGCCGTGCCTATTTCGATGACGGAACCCCGCTTGGATCTGCCAGCAATGACGAATGTCAGATTGATTCACTGAGCCAGAGCTGGGCCGTGATCAGCAAGGCCGCCCAACCCGAACGTGCACGCCAGGCAATGCAGGCGGTTCAGGACAAGCTCGTTCGGGCCGATGACGGCATGATTGCACTATTCACGCCGCCATTCGACAAAACCGCGCTCGAACCCGGCTATATCAAGGGATATCCGGCGGGCATGCGTGAAAACGGCGGGCAATACACGCACGGGGCCGTGTGGTCGGTCATGGCGACAGCACTGCTAGGCAAACATGATCAGGCCTGGGACTTGTTTAACATGCTTAACCCCATCACGCATGGCGACAGTCCAGAAAAAATCGCTTGTTACAAGGTTGAACCCTACGTCATGGCGGCAGACGTGTATGGAGTGGCACCCTATGTCGGTCGCGGCGGTTGGACCTGGTACACAGGAGCAGCCGGTTGGATGTACCGCCTGGGCCTTGAAACGCTGCTCGGATTTGAACAGCGAAACGAACACCTTCACCTTACACCTCGCGTACCCACCGAGGGCTGGGCCTCATACCGCATTCACTACCGTTATCGCAAAACGGTCTATCACATTGAAGTGCGCAAGCTCGATCCGGCGGATAAAAAGGGCTCACGCGTGATTGTCGATGGCATCAAACAGCCAGATGACCGCATCACGCTGAGCGACGACCATCAGGATCACTTTGTTGAGGCCTACCGATAAAGCCTCCGCCCCGACGCGGAATGTGGCCACCCTCTCGCTCACTATGTAGGTCGGGCAGGAATGCCTGACCTACAAGGAGTTGAGCCATATTTTTCAGAGGAAACTGTATGGAATTCAGAGACAAGTCAGGCATCAAAAGACCGTACCGCATTATAGACCACATTAAACCAGGGCAGATTGATGTTATTGTCGTGCTCCACAGAGCCCGTAATGTGCTGAGTACCGGCGTGGAAAATTGAAAGCTATGGGCGCTTGTTTTCTGAATTCAAAATCATTGTCGGAGCAATCGAGAGCCAACGTAATAATCTGATGCGGACCGCCGCTACTTCTCGCCGGCAAGGGCTTCGGCAACGTTCAACATATGATCTTTGATCTTGCGGTATGCCTGAAGGATGTCCACCACGATCAGGCAGTTCAGAGGGGATGCGTCTTTCTGTTCAAGCCTCTCCATATGGGCGTAGCGTAGGTCCTTCATCATTCGGGTGATGGTGTCTCCCTCCGTACATGCCTTACTGAGGATTCCTGAATTTCCTACGCTAACGGCTTCGCTTATCATCTCAACATAACTGGCAACCCGATCATGCAACCTGAGGATGTCTTCTGTGTCTGCCTGAGATATATTCAAGTCAAGGTTGTGCGCTTTCAGATGGAGTTTCAAGATCCCAACCGCATAGTCACTAACGGATTCGTACTCATCCGCTATCCGAAGTTGTTTGCGGGCTTCCACCATCACATCGTGAGGTACGTTCCCTGAAAGCACACTGCCGAGGAACTCGACAATTTCCTTCTGCATAATGTCCAGAACCGTCTCACGATGGAAGAGCTTCTTCTCGCGTTTCTCGGCCCCATCCTCGTCGCAGATAGAATTCCGGAGCCAACCCAACATTTTTTTAACGCTAGTTCCCATTCGAACGACTTCATCCAGGGACTGCTGGATGCCAAATGCAGGCGTGTCGAGTAAACGTACATCAAGAAACGTGAGATGCGGCACCTCCCTGTGCGGGCGGTCGGGCACAAGCCACTTCAGAAAAGTAACGAACGGGGTCAGCAGAGGAAGGAACAAACAGACCAGCAAGACGTTGAAGAATGTGTGCGCGAAGGCAATCTGCATTGCAATGTCCATATCCGGGTGAAGCACCTTATTCAGAAACCGCATGTAGAGAAAGAAGCACGGAATTGCCAGCACAACGGCAATCACTTTCATACCAATATGAGCATAGGCGGCACGTTTCGCATTCGTTGATGCTCCGAGACAAGCCAAGTAAGGTGTAATCGTGGTGCCAATGTTCTGGCCCAATACCAAAGCAACCGCAGCATCGAACCCGATGATCTCAGAGCGTGCCAGGGTAATGGTGATCGCCACCGTTGCAGATGACGATTGCACAACAGCCGTGACTGCCGCACCAATTAGCACACATTTTATGACACCCAGATAACTGGTTGGCTCGTATCTGGAGAACCACGCCAGAACCTCTGCGCTTTGTTTCAAGGGCTCAAGACCATGCTTCATCAACTGAAGGCCGAAAAAGACCATACCCACACCCATGAGTGCCATAAACGTGTAGCGCACCCGTTCGTTCTTACTGAAGAGATAGACGAAGCCCGTGAACCCTAGAAAGGGCAGTCCGTACTTCAGAACATTCAGAGAAACAATCCAGGCGGTAATCGTAGTGCCGATGTCTGCGCCAAGGATAACCCCTGTTGCCTGCGTGAGTGTCATCACGCCGGCATTGACCATGCCCACGGCCATGACGGACGTCACGGAACTGGATTGGATCAGCGCCGTCACGCCTGCGCCGGTTGCACATGCAAGTAAGCGGCGATCCGTCAGTGTAGCGACCATCCGTCTGAGCTTGCTCCCGGCAACCGCCTGCATGCCCTCCGACATGTGCTTCATGCCCAACAGAAAGATGCACAGTCCGCCAACAACACCAGTAACCAGATTATATATCATAGGGTAAACCATCGTATGTACGTATCCCGCTCATTCGTCTTACGAGTATCCGTGTCGGAGCATACAAAAATGAGTCTGTATTGCAATGGTTCCCTCCAATTTTTCGGCACTGACCACAAAAGGTTTCATTTTCTTTCGGAATTTTCCGGATCTGCCCCTTCTATAGAGTGGTGGGATGGGTGCGTTTGGGTATAATGGGCGACTCTGATAAGGCAGAAGAAAGATAACAGTATGGATGTTGATCACGTTTTAAAGGATGTGTTTGGGTTTGATTCCTTCCGCGGAGGACAACGAGAGGTCGTTGATCAGCTCTTGGCAGGTCGCTCAGCATTGGCGGTATTTCCGACCGGCGGCGGAAAAAGTCTCTGCTTTCAGCTTCCGGCTCTGATGCTGGAAGGCATGACACTGGTCGTGTCACCGTTAATCGCACTGATGAAAGACCAGATTGATTTTCTCGTAAGCAAAGGGGTTCGGGCGGCACGGCTTGATTCTAGCCTGTCTGCAGAGGAATCCCGCCAGGTGTGGGATGACCTATGGAATGGAGACTTGAAGATTCTCTACGTAGCGACTGAACGCTTTGCAAGCGAACGCTTCGTGCAACGGTTGCACCACTCATCTATCAGCCTGATGGTGATTGACGAAGCACATTGCATCTCGGAGTGGGGACACAACTTCCGGCCAGATTACCTGAAGCTTTCCGCGCTATCTCGCGAGTTGAAGGTGGAGCGCGTGCTAGCGCTGACCGCAACGGCGACCGCATCGGTGGCAGAGGATATCTGCCGCAGTTTTTCCATTGAGCCTGAGGCCTACATCAACACGGGGTTTCATCGACCGAATCTAACGATGCGAACAGCGCCATGCTCCGCATCGGCCCGCGACACGTTACTGCTTTCCCTGTTAACGTCACGTCCGGCAGGCGCCACGATTGTGTATGTCACCCTCCAGAAAACAGCAGAACAGGTGGCCGCATTTCTCGATGCAAACGGAGTTGATGCCAAGGCGTATCATGCCGGTATGGTTGGCGAAGTGCGGCATGCCGTGCAAGATTGGTTCATGGCCTCACCCAAAGCCGTTGTCGTCGCAACGATTGCCTTTGGCATGGGGATCGACAAAGCGGACATTCGCTACGTCTATCACTACAACATGCCCAAATCTCTGGAAAACTACATGCAGGAAACAGGACGTGCCGGACGTGACGGGCAACCTGCCTTCTGCGACCTGCTAATGTGTCCTGATGATATCGCCACCTTGGAAAACTTTTCCTATGGCGACACCCCAACATCGGAAGCCGTGGCGGGACTGATCGGGCATGTCATTGATCAGCCGGACAGTTTTGATGTCTCGGTCTATGAGCTGTCTACAACGTATGATATGCGCACGCTAGTCATCTCAACACTGCTAACGTATCTGGAGTTGGAGGGGATTCTCGCATCCACAGGACCGCTCTACAATGAGTACAAATTCCAACCCAACCGGAGTTCTGCAGAGATGCTAGCGAGTCTTGATCCGGAGCGGGCTCAGCTACTGCGTGCATTATTTCGGAGAGCCACAAAAGGGCGAATCTGGTTTACCGTCGATATAGCCGCTGCGGCAGCCGCGCTGGGAGCACCACGTACCGAGCTTGTGTCTGCCCTAAATCACCTTGAGGAACAGGGCGATTTAACGTTGAAAGTTGCCGGCCTGCGGCACGGGTATCGCTTCGTAAGTCGGCCGGACTCTGCCGACACCCTCGCCCAAGCGATCCATGCCCGTTTCCTGGATTCTGAAGCACGCGATATCGAGCGGCTTGGACAGGTTGTGGCATTAGCTGAACTGGACTCCTGCACCGTGCGTGAGGTGCTGCACTACTTCGGGGAGTCTCTGGATGGTGACTGTGGTCACTGTGACCGCTGCCTAGGCGAAGAACGCCTCCCAATGCCGCCCATGCGGGATGCAGCAATTACGACAACCGCCCTCGCAATCATCAACGACTTGGTGAGCGAGAGACACGCCGACCTAGCATCACCGCGACAACTGACGCGATTTCTGTGCGGGCTACCATCGCCCTCTGCGTCACGCGCAAAGCTCACCCGCGACCCCCGATTTGGGCGGCTCTCACATATGCGGTTTGGCACGGTGTTGGAGGCCGTGAGGGCGTGTCGTGTGGAGAGTAAACAGTAGAGAGTCGGGAGTGGGGAACACGCACGTCTGGGTATGGCTGACGTGAAACTTCGTTTGTTTTTGTCGCCTCTTTGTGGGACTGGTAGACGCCGATAAGCGTGGGAAGCAGGTCTTCTACTCGCTTAGACTCCCGTGCACGCTCGGTTCTGTTAATTGTGTTGATAATGCATTGAAAGAGCGCAGTCACTGACGGTGCTCTCTTTTTTGATTTACACTTGGCGATATAGCCAAAAGAGAAATTAGGACATGACAAAAATACTGATATTGGGAACGGGCTGCCCGAAGTGCAAACAATTAGCCAAGAACGCTGAGAGGGCCGCGAAGACACTTGGGCTCGAGTACGAGCTTGAGAAGGTCACGGACATTAACGAAATCATGAATTTTGGCGTCATGATGACACCGGGACTCGCCGTAGACGGCCAGGTCAAGGTGTCAGGAAAAGTCCCCTCCCCCGAGCAGATTATGACACTGTTGCGGTAGACAGGGAGGAGGACTATCCCTACGATCAATTTATGGCATCTTAGTCTGTCGTTTGCTCTGTTTCTGCTTTTCAGATTTCACGGCTTTTGCATCGTGCTGTCGATTTTCTTTGGCCCTGTCTTTCTTGCCTTTCTTGTCACCCATGGTGTGGCTCCTTACTGACGTCGTCCGTTGCATCTAACTGCGAGCGCAGAAATGCTGGAACCTACTTGAGGAATTCAACATTCCGCTTTACCGGCAGCAGTATACCTGTGAAACGACCGCTAAGCCACATCTTATTAAGAATTCTGAGTTGTTAAGAAGTTGAATCACGGAGGGGGACTGTAGAGAGAGGACTGTAGAGGGTGGACTGCGGGGGGAGAGAAGGCCAGGGCGAATTCTCCCACTCTCTACAGTCAACTCTCCACACTCAACGTCCTCACGCGGGGTGTACTGAAAATGACATCCCAGATTCGCACTGTTACCCTTGGTCAATCACACAACGCAATCGCCTCTTATTGGCCATCTGCTTTGAATGCTTCGTGAAAAGCAACAGTGCCTTCAGGAATACGTCCATCGAAGGAGAGAGCGAGGAATACCTCCGGGGGGACTCCCTCCAAAACAAGTCCGGCAGGGTTCTCGAACCCAAACTTCCTGTAGTATTCCGGATGCCCCACAACGCAGCATCCTGCAGCATTCAGATGCTTTAGTCGGGATAGCCCCTCTTGCATCAGAGTTGTGCCGACGCCCTGCCGATGATATCCCGGTAATACCGAGATTGGGCCTAGGCCATACCAGTTCGATGTGCCGTCCGAAAGCGTTACAGGGGAGAAAGCCACGTGGCCAATCACGCGGCCATCCCGTTCTGCAACCAGAGATACAGTGAGCGCATTGACTGCCCGAAGCGCCATGATAATGAACTGCTCTGTATTGTTGCTTATCTCCAACGTTTTGAACGCAGCAACCGTCACCTCGGTTATCGCGTCAATATCGGCACGCGTCTCGTTCCTAATGGCGATGTTCGAATCCATCATCTCTTGCTCCTCGTTTTTCTGGCCAATCGACTCGCATCACAGGCGCGGCACGCGGCCCCTAAACGTGCCGCGGAACCGCCCGCTGGCGAGCGCCCGTCTAACGGGGCTGCCCAATGTAGGCTCCTAGCTTACTGACTGGGATTTGGGGGGTCGAGGCCCTTTATTCGCGTCTGCTGTGGGGAGAGAGGGTCAATGGGGAGCTCAAGCTTAACGGTTACCAAAAATCGAGCCACGCATGTCTATCTGCTTTGCCAACATTCAGCACTTGTATGCGGCACGCCCCCAAGGTAAATGTATCTCATGAAAAAAGACATACCGTTCAACGGCGACAAATGGCATCTTTCCGAACCGTTCTGGCGTTCAAAGCGTATATTCGGGGAACCTCTGTTCTTCATTCGGGAGAATTCTGACCTGCCCCCAAAAGCCCAGCTCATCTTTCGACCCACAAACGCGTTGCAAATCACCAGTGCATCGCGGGACGTGCTATATTCAGAAACGTCTGATTATATAGTCGATACCGACACCGAAACGGTAACACTGCCACAGGGCTCAAAAATTCCCTTCACGGACAAAACCGATCTCTACCGCAATCTGCAACAGGAGCGCACTATCGCTCATAAACTCGGAAAAGAAGAGGTTGGTCTCTACTTCAGCGAGGGCCGCTACTTCCACGACTTGCAGGCAGAGGCATCCTATGAGCACAACTCAATGTGGCAGCACTCTGAACCAAAGTTCCAGGGAGATCTGCTCCCGACAGCCGTGGCAAAACTAGAGGCGGGAGCACCGCTGACTATCTGTGTATGCGGCGACAGCATCTCTGCAGGAGGAAATGCGTCAGGGTTCACGGATGCCCCGCCGAACATGCCGCCCTACCCAGAACTGTTCGCAGAAGAGCTTCGCAGACGCTTTCAGAGCCAGATTACACTCAAGTCATTTGCCGTGGGAGGCAAAGGGGTGGAGCATGGACTCGAAGTCGTTGACGGAATGATCGAAGAGAATCCGGACCTGGTCCTAATCGCCTATGGCATGAACAATGTGAGCTACCTGCCAGCCGCTGAGTACCGAGACACGGTCGTACAGATAATGAACGGGATCAGGGCAGGCATTCCGACATCCGAGTTCATACTGGTCGCATCCATGCTCGGAAACCCAGAATGGGAACACACCCCAACGGAATGCTTCTTCCCCTTCAGGGACGTACTCAAATCGCTGTGCACGGAGGGTGTAGCACTCGCCGATATGACGCAGGTCTGGGCCGACTTACTACAATTCAAGTCGTACCATGACTTGACAGGGAATGGCGTCAACCACCCCAATGACTTCTGCCACCGTATCTACGCACAAGTCATTCTGGATTCGCTTGCTAAAGGGGTGTCACCAAAGAAATCCAATAGTCTAAAAGACGCAGTCTGAAATCTAGAATATAGAATCCACCATCTGCCGCCTGTTAACAACCGAAAGAGACGTCCCATGTTAATTGATCCTACCCCTCTTTATCGCATGCAGCAGAACCTGCAAGCACGCTGGCTAAACCCGGAAAACCCCAACGGGCAGAAGGGCGCCGCCGCGACGTCCAATGCCAGCCGAAAAGGCGCCCCTAACTACGGCCATCTTCCCGCTGGCGCCACAACCGAACTGCTTAACATCCAGGGCAGCAGCGGCATGATCCGCCATATCTGGACGACCATCGACAAACGCACCCCCACAATGCTGCGTGGCCTTCGTCTCGAGTTCTTCTGGGATGGCGCCTCCGAACCCGCAATAAGTGTACCCTACGGCGACTTTTTCGGACTGGGACTTGGGCTAATCGTCCCCTTCCAGAGCTGTCTGTTCAGCAGTCCGGAAGGACGCAATTTCAACAGCCTCGTTCCCATGCCGTTTCACAAGGGATGCAGGATCACCGTAACCAACGAGACGACGGCCGATATTGACACATTCTGGTGGCAAGCGGATCTGACATTGGGCGACGAATTCGACGATGATATGCTCTACTTCCACGCGCACTGGCGGCGAGAACAGGAGACTGTTCTTCGTCAGGACTATACTTTTTTGCCTCGCATCGAGGGGCGCGGCCGTTATCTTGGCGTCAACGTCGGCATCGTCCCCAACGAGAAGCGATACGGGCAAAGCTGGTGGGGCGAAGGAGAGGTAAAGATCTTTCTCGACGGCGATACCGACCTCCCAACCCTGGCCGGTACAGGGACAGAGGACTATATCGGCACATCCTGGGGACAAGGGAAATTCGACCACCTTTACCAAGGCTGCCCGGTACACAACCGCAATGCGAATGGCATAGACATCTGCTACTACCGTTACCACGTTGCCGATCCCATATTCTTCCACACTGATATCCGCATCACCATTCAATGCATCGGTTGCGGCAGCAGCCCTGACTTTCGCGTTATGCACGAAGCTGGCACACCCCTGGTCCAGAACAATCAGGAAGCAACACCATACGACACACAAAAACTGGCAGAAGCGGGTGAATACCGTTTCTTCGAGCGGGAAAAGGACGATATTTCAAGCTGCACCTATTTCTACCTCGAGCGCCCAGAGAACGGCTTACCGAAATTGGCGGAAGTGGAAGAACGAATCGCTGGACTCGCCATGAACAAAAGCATTCCCCGAGCTGATGTGGCATAGGCCTTCCCCGCTCGCGAACCCCTAAACGTCGACCACAGACCGACCGCGGCGCCCGCCCCTGTTCGGAAAAATGACGCAGAAAAAGTGCCCCACCGAAAGGTTTTTCAGCAGAATCGTATCTTCAGACGTGTCCCCTCCCCCCCTCTACTTTACGAGGCATAAACCTGGGATCTTCAACCGACATCGCGGGGGTACCGAATATTACAAAACGAAGCGGAGCCCCCGCTTCCGCCTTCAGCGAATGAACGGTGTCAGCGGGAATTACAGCCACAGCACCGGGACGTAACTCAAAGTCTTTATCAAGCATTCGGAGAGACCCTCTCCCGGAAAGAACATAATAAACCTCATCATATCCTGAATGAAAATGCTCCCCCCCCTCGGCAACCTCAATCACATGAACATTGGCGACCCCGCCAAGCCCGCCGGTTATAACCCTTACAGTATTTCCGTAAGGGCATTCCTGCGAGGCTGTCTCATCCTCATAACGAACCAGTGCTTCCTTGAAAGCCATCAATAACTCCTCAGCCCCAGGCTTCCTCTTTCGAGAGCTCCGGCTGAAGCCGGAAATGATCACTCTGTCCCAGAAAATAACATGGATTATTATAAAAAACAGTCTGAACCAGTGAATCCGGATGCCCCCTGCGACGCATCTCAAAAACAGCGTCATGTATCGTTCCGGGATCCGAAGGCCCCCAGTCTCCTGAAGCATCCACAAGCATATGATCAACACCGTACCGCTCAAGGGCATCGACAACCCTTGCAGGTGAATTCTTGGTAACCGGATAAATCGTCATCGCACTCCAGAATCCGGCATCACGAATCATCGGGATTGTATGCTCCTCACAATGATCAAATGTGACCCTCTCTGGATCAACACCGCCATGCCCTTTAAGATAATCAACCAGCATACGGGTACCCTTAAGCTTGTCGTTGAGATGCGGCGTGTGTATCCAGATAAGCTGATTATACTGTAAAGCCAGTTCAACCTGCGCCTCAAACACCTTCATCTCATTGGGGGTGTTCTTATTCAGCCCGATCTCTCCTATACCAACAACATTGGGCCTCTCCAGAAACTCAGGTATAAACGCCAACACCTCCCGCGCCAGCCCGAGGTCATCCGCTTCCTTTGGATTAAGACAGATCCATGCGTAATGCTGAATAAGATATTGCGCAGCACGTTTGGGTTCAAATGTCGTGATATGCGTAAAATAATCATAAAACGCAGCAGCCGAGGTACGGTCATACCCGGCCCAGAATGCCGGTTCACAGCAGGCAACCGTATGCATCCTGACCATACGCTCATAGTCCTGCGTCGTACGGGCAATCATATGGATATGCGGTTCGATAATTTTCATGAGGCCTCCTCCGAAAAAAGCAACTGAAACTGCACAACCCGGTCATTTTCCGGTTGAGTCAGTAATGCAGCAGCCTTGCGCAGACGCAGTAGCCGCGGATCAATAGTCACCTCATCGAACCCCGGAGCACGGGCAATACGATCCATCCCCGCCGCCGTCTCGAGCAACGCCGAACGCATATCCAGATAATACATCTCAAGCAGCTTATCCGCATCGAGACTCTTTCCAATTTTCATAGGACTTCTCTCCATTATTTCCCACGTAATACATACTCCTTTAGACGCAGAATTATACCCTCTGGTTCACTAAAATAAATAGATAAACTCAAAATAAAACCTTCTACCGCCAATACTCAGCCGACCTACTGAAAATGGTTCTCTACGTCAGAAAGGTCATTACAACTGCAGAGATCCAAGCCCACCTCGAACAGCACCACACCGCGACACTAGAAGAACTCCGACAAATTGTCCTCGAAACCCAAACAACCCCATCCTCCACGTAAGGCAACCGAACCGCTCGGGAATTGGCTCACACTGTCACCAATGCTCCTTTACTGGCCATATTGGCCAGTAAAGGAGCATTATTGACAGTGGGGCGTCATCAGTCGGACATACTTCAAGGGCAGTGTCCCAAATTCAGGCTTATTGTCCATCTGCATTGAATGCTTCGTGAAAAGCAACGGTGCCTTTAGGTGTAAATCCATCGAAGGAGCGCGCGAGAAAGACCTCCGGGGGAACACCTTCCAAAACAAGTCCGGCAGGGTTCTCAAACCCAAATTTTCTGTAGTAG
>Ga0307929_1001331_pt1 | contig 19102 bp, 12 predicted proteins | sample AceLakmetage1330_FD_203160 | JGI IMG/M metagenome (GOLD analysis project Ga0307929, IMG submission 203160) | Saline water microbial communities from Ace Lake, Antarctica - #1330 | ecosystem: Environmental > Aquatic > Non-marine Saline and Alkaline > Saline | place: Antarctica: Ace Lake...
GGGCCGAAGGGCTTCCCCGGCGCCGACGTGACTGACGATCCGGCACGCCGTTACGCCCGATCGGAGATGCGTCGCCTATGAGGCGACTACGTACATCTCTTGGCATACCAGATGAAATACCCCTGGGGGGGCGCCAAGAGCTTTGATCTTGATCTCGACATCGGTATGGATGATTTCATGCTTGGTGGTGATGCTTTGTTGGCACCGTCCGATCTTGGTTTAGTAAGTGCGGCGAGCTCGTATTTGGAGCAGAAACAGGCCGCTGAAGTGCATCGCCAAAAATTGCTGGATCAGATTAAAGAGAAGGGCTCATCTCAAGCAGAAATTCAGGAGCTTCGGGATCAACTGCTTGCAGCAGGTCTTACTGAAGCGGATTGGCAAGACCTCTTGTCAGCGAGTGGAGTTTCTCAAGGGGGGCAAGCGTCTCGCCCGTCGGGTTCGGATGATCGTGCGTCGGAGAAGCTGCAAAAGCTGCTTTCGGAGGTAGATGCTCTGACCGAGCGCGGTGCAGTAACGGCATCTGGTGAGAGTACAAGCGTTATGTCCAGCATCTTGGATGCCATTGGTAATGAAGTGCAGCGCATTTCGGCAGAAACGACTGAGCATGTTGACTCACTGGCTGATAAGGTGGATGCGGATCGCGAGACCGTATCCCATATAGAGGAAGAGGCCCGAGCTCACGGGATTGGGCTTAGTCTTTCCCGTGATGAGCTTCTTGCAAGCCTCTCGGAGATCAATCAGGAACTGGCGCAGCCCTTAACTGCCGCCACGGCTGTTATAGATATGCTTGGGGGTGGAACGCTGGGAGACGTAAGCGATGCCCAACGCGATGTGTTGGCGGTTGCCTCTGAAGGTATGAATCGTTTGGGAGAGCTTGTCGCCTATCTGACTCGGATCTCGGGCGTTCCGGATACGCTTTCTCCAGACCGTCAGATCTTGGATGATGCGTATGGCACACCAAACGCGTTGATCTGATGACGGTTTTTGGGCTCTTCACGGAAATGTGTAGTCCGTGCTGCCTGACGAGTATCAAGAGAGACCAAAGGTCGAGACTGCCTCAGCTCAGGCACTCTCTTTGAGCAACTGCGTCGGGACGCCACAGTCCACCTGGTTGTGAAGCATAAGTTGACTGCATGGTGGACGCCCGACCTCCGGACGGCGCTGATCAAGTCAGAGAGCCTGAACCTACATCCGGTAGCTGCACGCTTCAGTGAAGAAACTTTTTTGACTATTATCCTTCAATGTCCAACGCTTCACGCAAGACGTAAGGAAGAATGCCTCCGTGGCGGAAGTATTCTACCTCGATAGGCGAGTCGATTCTGCAGAGCGTTTCAAACTGTTTTGTGTCGCCATCGCCTGAGACCGTTACCGTCAGGAGTTTGCCCGGTGTAAGCCCCTCTTGGATGCCATCCACATGGTAATGCTCGTGTCCCGTGAGCTTGAGGGATTCGGCATTTTGTCCTTCCACAAATTCCAGTGGAAGAATTCCCATTTCGACAAGGTTACTGCGATGAATCCGTTCGTAGCTTTCTGCAATGACGGCTTTTACTCCGAGTAGAGACGTGCCTTTGGCTGCCCAGTCGCGGGAAGAGCCCGCGCCGTACATCTTGCCAGCGATGATCACGAGCGGGGTCTTTGATTCGGCATACCGCATGGCGGCATCATAGATGGTCATCTCTTCGCCAGAGGGGTGATAAAGTGTCTGTCCTCCCGTTTCGCTGACGAGCTTGTTGCGAAGCCTGATGTTTGCGAATGTTCCGCGGAGCATGACGTTATGGTTGCCGCGTCGTGACCCAAAGGAGTTGAAGAGTGCGGGGTCGACTCCCTTTTCAGCAAGATACAAGCCAGCGGGACCGGTCTTTTTGATGTCTCCAGCCGGGGAGATGTGGTCTGTTGTAACGAAATCCCCGAAGTAGCCCAGAACCCGCGCTTCTGAAATGTCGGTTAAGGGGAGGGGTGCTTCCAGGGCTCCGTCGAGCCATGGCGGATTTTGAATATATGTCGATTCGGTATCCCACTCATATACGGCATCGTCACCGGCCGGAAGCGCATTCCACGGGGGCATCGAGTTATAGACATCGCCATAGCGCTCGCGATAGAGCGCTGGGTCGCTTGCTATTTCAAGGTAGCTCTGAATCTCTTCTGCGGTCGGCCAGAGATCCTTTAGAAACACTGGCTTACCATCATTTCCTGTTCCGATAGGATCATTGATGAGATCGCTATCCACGCAACCTTTAAGTGCATAAGCCAGCACCATCGGTGGAGAGCAGAGGTAGTTTGCCTGCGTCAGCGGGTGGACACGCCCTTCGAAATTGCGATTTCCACTCAGCGTAGCGGCGACGACAAGATCCTCCCTTAAAATGGCATCGCTCACGTCTTCAGCCAAGGGGCCGCTGTTGCCGATGCATGTGGCACATCCATAAGCCGCGATGTTAAAACCGAGTTGCTCCAAGGGTTTCAATAAGTCCGCCTTACTGAGGTAGTCTTCGGCAATTTGTGAGCCCGGAGCAAAACTAGTTTTTACATATTCAGGTACGGACAGACCCCGGGCAACAGCCTTTTTGGCGAGGATTCCAGCGCCGATGAGCAGGCTTGGGTTCGAGGTGTTTGTGCAGCTTGTGATGGAGGCAATGACGATTGATCCATGCCGGAGCGTTCCTTTTCCAGGGATCTCAACCGTTTTTCCCAAGGCGGCCGAATCTAAGCCAAAGCCACGTGCATCTGGGGTTTTCGTGAGATCATCTAGAAAGGCATGATGCAATTGGCCGACGGAAATTCGATCCTGGGGGCGCTTGGGGCCTGCCACTGAGGCTTCGACGCTACTAAGGTCGACTTCCATGACATCTGAGTAGAGGCAGGACTCGTTACCTGTTCGAAAGAGTCCCTGCTCTTTGCTATAACGCTCTACGAGATCAACGTGAGCCTCGTCGCGTCCTGTCATTCGCAGGTAGTCCAGCGTGGCATTGTCGATCGGGAAGAATCCCATTGTGGCACCATATTCTGGAGCCATGTTGGCAAGGGGGGCGCGGTCGGCAAGAGAGAGTGTATCAAGCCCGGGTCCGAAGTATTCAACAAAGTGTCCGACAACGCCCTTTTCGCGTAGTATTTGCACGAGGGTCAGAGCCACGTCAGTGGCCGTAACCGTGGGACCCATTTCTCCAACGAGATGGACGCCGGTGACGATGGGTGAGAGAATGGGGATGGGTTGTCCGAGCATGGCGGCTTCTGCCTCAATACCCCCAACGCCCCAGCCGAGAACGCCCATGCTATTGACCGTTGGTGTGTGTGAATCGGTTCCAACGAGTGTGTCGGGGTGTGCGATGGCATCGGATCCTTTTCCAGAGACCATGACGCAGTGTGCCAGAAGTTCCATGTTGATCTGGTGGCAGATTCCCAGACCAGGAGGTAGGACGTTCAGGGTTTTGAATGCATTTTGTCCCCACCGGAGAAAAACATAGCGTTCCTGATTTCGTTTGAACTCCATGTCTATATTTTGTTGGAGGGCACCGCTGCAGCCCGCCACGTCAAGCTGTACGGAGTGGTCAATAATCAGATCAACGGGGATAGAGGGCTCAATCAGCGCAGGATCTTTTCCCCCTCGATGTGCGGCTGTTCGGAGGGCTGCTAGATCGACAACGCAAGGCACTCCCGTGAAGTCTTGTAGCAAGACACGCGCTGGCATATAGGGAAACTCGCGCCGTTTCGCTTCGGGTGTCCAGCGGGCAAGTGCTGTTGCATGTTCTTCCTCAAAGGCGAGATGATTCTGCATTCGAATCATTTGCTCCATGAGGACTTTCACAGAAAAAGGAAAGCTTGAGATGGCCCCCAAACCCTGTTCCTCCAGTGCTGCGAGGCTGTAGAATCCGACCGTGTTCCCTGCGCTTAGCCGCAGTTCTTTTCGTGCAAAATTAAATGGGTTCATGGATGCTCCTTCGTTTTTTACAGGGACAGGAGTGTAGTGAGAATGGGTCGAAACAAAAAGCAGAAATCGAATTCAGGTTAGCTATGGGTTCAGGATTGTTCTGAAGATGCTTCGAATTGAGCCCAAGCGGTAGGGCTTCTTCAGAAATCCGGGTGGGTGGGAATCCTGAACTTCGTCGACCTCGTTTTGCTTATTGTAGCCGCTTGAGAGTACGATGGGGATCTCAGCATCAATCTCTCGAATTTTTTGATACGCTTCGAACCCGCCAAGTATTGGCATGGTGAGGTCGAGTAGTATGGCATCAAATCGTCCTGAATATTCTTTGAACATGGCGAGGGCTTCACTGTCGTTGTTAACAGTAATCACCTCAAATCCGATATTCTCAAGCATCATCTTGGCAACATTGCGAACCGTCTCTTCGTCATCAGCGACTAGAACTATACCGCTTCCGTGCCACGTGTCTGACGTGGAATCTTGGTTGGTTTGTTTGAGTACCTCTCCGCTGGTTGTGGGGATATAAACCGTAAATGTGCTGCCCTTGCCCGGTTCGCTTTCGAGTGAGATGGCGCCTTTGTGGCTACGGATAATACCCATAACGGCAGCAAGACCTAACCCTCTTCCTGTAAACTTCGTGGTAAAGAAGGGATCAAAAACGCGCGCGCGTGTAGCCTCGTCCATACCGCTTCCTGTGTCGGAAACTTTAGCAAAGACGTATTCTCCGGCTGGGAGATGTCCCCCGAGGCAGGTGTCCTTGAAGTCGGAGGTGCTTCGGTGGGCGGATCCGGTGGTTAGCGTGATATCACCAGCATTATCCTCAAGAGCGTTGGAGGCGTTGACAATGAGGTTCATGATAACTTGGCGGATCTGTGTGGTATCACATTTGATTGGAGGGATCTTTTGATCAACGTTCAGATGCAACGTGGCCATTTTTGATATGGATACATCAAAAAGCCCCCTCATCTCCTCTGCGATTCGAGTGAGACTCACGGTTTCTACGATAAACTTTCCCTTGCCGGAATAGGCCAGAAGTTGATTTGCAAGATCGGCAGCACGTTGGGCGGATGCGATGACCTCTTCGATGTCGTTCCGAGCCGGTGCATCTTCTGCCAGATGTGTGAGCGCCAAATCGGCATGCCCGAGCATGCCCATAAGTAAATTGTTGAAGTCGTGTGCAATGCCTCCCCCCAGAACTCCTAAACTTTCTAACTTCTGTGTTTGCTGCATTTGCATTTCGATCTTCCGCCGCTCATCTTCTGCTTTTTTCTGCTCCGTGATGTCAAGGGAGATGCCGCCAATCATCGTGCGCCCCTGGGTTTGCGCTGGTATGGGGAACTTATAGGTCAGCATGGCGTGAACCCCGTCCTTGCGTGTCATTCGCGTCACATAGCGAATGTCTCGCCCCTCTTCGAGAACGCGTTTGTCCGACATAGAAAATTGCTCGGCCAACTCCGAAGGAAAGAGATCAAAATCGGTTTTCCCCATGCTTTCCTTAATACTCCAGCCGTAAAACCGTTCGTAGTATGAGTTCATGTAGACGTGTTTGCCATCGGCGTCTTTAACAAATGCACACCCCGGCAGATAGCGCATGAAGAGCTCGAATCGCTCTTCGCTCTCTTTTAACGCATCCTCAGTTTTGATGCGCTCTGTGATGTCTCGCATCAGGATTACAGCTCCTGGCTGTCCCTCGATGGTTCCGGTGATGATCTCAAGAGGGAAGGCGCTGCCATCATGTCGTTTGCCGGAGGCGTAGCCGACATGAAACCCAAACTCATCAAGCCGGTTCGCAATCTCTCCCTTTTCGCCCGTCAGGCGGCGGTCGTAGTAGAGGGTATCGGTTGACTTGCCCAGCAGCTCTTTTGCCTTGCACCCAAACATGGCTTCGATCTGTCCAGAGCACATGGTGATAACACGTCTGCGATTTATGACGACGATGGAATCGGGACTGATGCTTGAGAGCACGCGCTCGAGTTCCCGGTTATGGATGATAGTATACTTCCATTGGCGGTAGGCGATCCACAGCAGCGCAAGCAGCCAGAAGAAGAGAATGTTTGTAAGCGACTCGACAACAGGAAATTCAGTGTAGGCCTCGAAAAAGTCTTTGAGTTGTGTGAAAAGCGATGAGGTGAGGCGATAAGCAGTGAGCACGAAAATGATAGAAATGGCAATCCAGAGATGGACGGTCTCTTTTCCTGTCTCGCTCGAACTTACGGTCATGTTTTATTTCCGGAGCATGCTATATCGTGAATCATGCGCGCATGATACACATGCGGACTGGAACGTGTCAACGTCGTCGCCCTGATTTTGGGCTCTTCTGTTGTTTTGAGGAGTTTCGTGCAGGGCTCTGTTTTCGCAGGCAAATATTGCATCTGGAGTCGCTGCAATGTTGACACGTCTCACAATCGGAGCAGGGGTGCTTTTTGTCGGATAAGCGTTTTGCATCTGGTACGTAGACAAGTCCATCGACACCATCCATTTCAATGAAGGGCATGGGTTGATTCCTTACATTCCTGATTGACAAGGCGTTAAACGGCGTCGTGTTTCATCCGAGTTTGAATGATTTTATGGTGAACCATGAAGATGATGCTAGCCACCAGCAATCCCATTCCACAGAGCATAATCATGTGCGGAATGATCAGCTCGTGTACGAGCGTTCGAACCGTGATTTCTTTATACAGCGGGACGTTGTGCAGAAAGCGGAGCGTTTGTGTGCAGCCGCCCACTAGCATAACAACCCCTATGGCGATGAGGGTGGACCATATTGTCATAACTTTCTGAACTGTTGTGCGAATGCTCATCATTACTTTCCTTCTGTTCATGTTTAAGTATATCACAACAGGAGTGGGCTTCCAGCACTTTTGATCCTGCGCTTTTTGCTTGGTTTGTGATGGAGCCGCTCCTATAGTGTGTCGGTCACGGTTGGCGACAAGCTCTGTGTCTGTTGTTGGATAGCAGAAAAAGGGGGGTGTTATGAACGCGCATATCAGCAAACTAATGTATTCCGTACTCGTGGTTGCCAGTCTTTCAACCGCGGCTTTTGCTCAGGATGCCCGCCCCGCTTCAGATAAGCTCCGCGTTAGGAAAATTATAGGGCTGGGCAGTAAGGCTCGCGTTTTTACGCCGACATACACCACCGACGTTGGTCGCGGTGTTGAACGTGCTCAAGAGTGGCTGGCTGTGACGTTGACGTACGACACGGCACCAGAGTGGATTGATGAGCTGTTGATCCAATTCCACGTTTTAGCGAAGCGGCCTGATCCCAAAACTCCGAAAAACCTCTATTCATTGTACAAAACAGCGGTTCGGTACGTAGATATTGAAGCGGGACGGAAGCATATGGCGACCACATACCTTCGCCCTTCCGCCATCGTCCGATATGGCGAAGCGGTTGCTGTTGCGGCTGTAGTTACCCTAGATGGTGCTGTTGTGGCTGAAGTCAGCGACGAATCCATGCAGCTCCCAGAAAAGTGGTGGAAGAATCCGTTGGTGACGGATAGCGATGCTACAACGATACGGGATGGCTATTTGCTCGACCGATCAAAGTCTCCCTGGGCGCTGATCAACACTGACGATTACGAGGTCATTAAGTAGTGGCAATGTTTGATAATGATAGAATTCTGGCGCTTGATTTGGGGGCCAGCAAAATTGTCCTTGCGGAATTCCATATTTCCAAGAACGGAGGGTTGGAGCTGTTGCGCTATGGAATCAACCCTACGGGGGCTGATACCAAGAGCGAGAGTGATAAGCTTGCGTATATTGTCACCGCAATTTCCGACATTATGCGAGAGCAGGGGATTCGCCCCGCGCCCATGTTGATGACGGTATCTGGCCAAGCCGTCTTTCCGCGCTTCGTCAAGCTTCCTCCAGTAGGGCGCGACAAGCTCAAGCAGATCGTCCAATATGAGGCCGAGCAGAACGTTCCTTTCCCCATTGACGAGGTGGTTTGGGATTATCAGCTGATTGGCGGCGATGAAGGCGAAATGAACGTCATGTTGGTGGCGGTCAAGATTGAGAACATCAAGCGCCTTACCGATTGCGTTCAGGCGGCGGGGCTGGAGCCTGAAATTGTAGATGTTGCGCCGATGGCCCTCTATAATGCGGTTCGGTTCAACTACCCCGATCTGGATGTCTGTACCATGGTTTTGGATATGGGTGCGCGTTCATCCAACCTTGTTTTTCTCGAGCATAATCGCATTTTTAGTCGCAGCATTCCGGTTGCCGGGAATACCATTACGCAAGAGCTCATGAAGGAGTTTGATGTCACGTTTGAGAAAGCCGAGGAGATTAAACGTGAACATGGCTTTGTGGCATTCGGGGGGGTGTATGCGGGACCGGATAATGAGACTGCCGAACGTGCCTCTAAGATCATCCGTTCGGTTCTAACGCGCTTGCATGCAGAGGTGAATCGCTCAATCAACTTCTACCGAAGTCAGCAAGGGGGTGGTACACCTGCCGTTGTGTTGTTGACAGGTGGTTCTTCGGTGATTCCGCACGTTGACACGTTCTTTCGCGATAAATTAAAGGTTGATGTTGAGTATCTCAATCCGTTTGCGAATGTTGCGGTTTCTGAGACGATTGACGCTGATCAAGTCAATCAGGATTTGCAGAATCTTGGTGAAGTTGTTGGGTTGGCTTTGCGTCGTGCGCTAGCATGCCCCGTAGAAATTAACCTGATGCCTCCAGATCTTGTAGCGCGAAAAGTATTTCGCCGTCGGCAGCCCTTCTTTGCTATGTCCGCCGTTGGTGTTGTGCTGGCGATGCTTTGTTGGTGGGTCTACTTCCATCGCATGGGTCTTATGTTTGCGGAGCGTGTGGCCTCCGTCCGTACAGAGGTGAAGGCATTTGAGTCGCTGAAGACAAAGTTGAAGCATGCGGCGGCAGAGCGCACCACGGCCGTCAAGCGCTTGGACACAGTCTCAGATGTGATAGCAATCCGTACCCGCTGGAGTGAGATTCTGAATGCCATCCAGAGCTGCATGCAGGAGGGGATGTGGGTTGTGGAGTTAACGCCTCGTGTAAGTGGAAGCACGATTAAACAGATTTCCCTGACGGTACAGGGATTTTCAGATCGCTTAGAAGATACCGAAGCGGGGACGGCAACGGAGCGGTTTCGTAACCGCTTGCGTGCGACGCCTCTGTTTGGCGAAAAATCCGATATTTCCAGCGAAATGGCCGTGGGATCGGGGTATCTTCGTAAATTTACGATTAATCTCGAACTGGATTCCCCTTTGTCGACGAAGTAGATTCATATGAAGACATCCAAAATAATCATTTTAGTAGGCTGTGCGGTTGGTGGGGTGTTGTTTCTGATTGCGGGCTTCATGCTTTATCGTGGCATTGACCGCTTCTACACATCCAAAGCCGAACTGGAAAAAGTGAAGGGGGACTTGTCGCGTTATTATAAAGCTCCCATCTTTCCTTCCATAGAAAATGTTAAACAAGAACTTGAGAATGCGCGGCAGGTGGATGCCTGGTTTGATGGTCTAATGGCAACACTTTGCGAAGGTAATGTAAATAGTGACGAGCGAAGCCCGTCCAAGTTTATTGGCATTTCTGAGGTCGTACGGAAACGCCTTGTTAGTGAGGGGCAGAAGGCGGGAACTGAGTTGCCGACCCCTGCGCAGAGCTTTGCTTTCGGCTTTGATCGCTATTCGGGGACGGGTGCACTTCCGAAGCCTCAGGATGTTCCCCGTCTGATGGAACAACTTGTGATCATCAACCGCCTGAGTCTTGTTATGTTCAAGAATCGAGTCAAATCCATTTCCAGCATTACGCGCGATACGTTTGAAGATGCACCATCCAAGGACAACACCGCTGCGGAGGAGAGTCATTCTCGTCGTCGGGGTGGCAGGCGCGGAGACGATACACCATCCACAGTCAATTCACAAAAAAAAGCTGGCATCATTGGTGAGAATGCGCTGTTTGCTAAGCTGCATTTTGTCTTTGAATTTCGGGCTAAGGAGAGTGCGTTGGTTTCCATCCTGAATGCACTTTCAGCCCATCCCATGTTTATTGTTGTCACCTCGCTTTCGGTTTCAAAACCATCGCCGGAGCTTGTTCCCACGTTGGTGATCCCTGACGCAGATCGAACCGCTCTGTCAGAGTTTGGTGAGACCCATGCGGCAGAAGCGACTGCTCCGCCGTCGAATCTGGGGCCAAATTTCCCCATCTGCGGTATCAAGATGGAGATACCGATGGACGTTCGTCTCGAACTCGATGTCTACAAATTCAGGGAGGTCGACGTTGATTCTGGGGATTGATCAATTTGGTGCGCGACTCAAGGAGCAATATGACAAGGTCATTGCCTTTGTGGTGTTATTACTACTGCTGTCGTCACTACTCTATCTTGGTGTCAAAGTCGGGTTGATTCGACAGATGCAGATGGATTTTGATGGATGGCTTCGCAGCCGTTGTCCATTGCACCCCAATGCTGTCGTGGTTGAACCCGATGTCTTCCGCGCTGGAAAGCAGGCGTTGAGCCAGCCCTTTCAGCTGCCAGAGTCGTCCGAAACGAATGGGTTTATGTTTGTGCCCGAAACGCGATTCAACTGTCGGGAATGCCGTTTGCCGGTTTATATTGATGCCAAGGAGTGTCCCTTCTGTCACGCTGAGGTAGCCCCCCCCACACCTCCTAATCCGAATGCGGATGACGATGGTGACGGGATGCTTACGGGCTGGGAGAACCGTTACGGACTAGATCCTTTCGACCCTAATGATGCTGAAAAAGACAATGATGGTGACGACTACAGTAACTTGATTGAATTTAAAGAGGGGTTTGATCCCACGGATCCAAAAAGTCATCCGGCTGCGGTTGAAAAGCTCCACCTCGTGAACATCACCGGAGAACGATTTGCATTGCTTCTCAAAAGTCGGCTCAAAACACGTTCCGGAGACAAATTTGCGATTAATTATCGACTTCCGTCTGGCGAGACAAAAACCGATTTTGTTAAAATTGGTGAGACGATCGCTGGATTCAAGGTTACCAACTATGAAGAGAAGGGACGGATGGTCGAGGTTCCCTTCAAACATCGTGAGGATGTGTCTGAATTAACGCTCATGACGAAAGATGATGAGCCGATTGTTCTTGTTATGAGAAAGGCCCGGTTACATGTTGAGCTTACAGCCCACCTTTCTTTGTCATTACCAGATGGCACGATCAAAGTTCAGACGGTCAAGAAAGATGCAACGTTCAAGATCGATGGAGCTTTGCATAGGGTTATTGCCATTGACGTTGCCAAAGGCCATGTGGTAATACGAGACGAACGTAACAAGAGAGAAATTGTCGTAGAGCGTGCCGTTGCGCCGAGTGCAGATGCACTTGGTAAGTAGGCGGCATACAGAGCTGTTAAGCGGAATTTATCGCATAGGAGATTCGCCACATGAATGGGATTTTTAAGCACGTTTGGCTGATGGCCGTGATAGTGCTTGTTGTTGGATGGGGAGCGGTTGCTCAGGACGGCATTGACGAAGACAGCTTGCTTGCAATGGAGGATCTGACTCTGTCTGACGCTGTTGAGGGGGATCTTCCGGTTGCTGAAAGTGGTGATGATGATCTTCTGGCAGAGTTACTTGCTGGCGGAGATGATAGTGAACTTGAAGCTGTTCCAGCGACAGAGGCTCTTCCTGAAGCGCTTCCAGATGAGGCTTTCGGGCTGGATGAGCCAATGGCCGATGAGCCTGACTTTGTAATTGAAGAGCTTCCTGCTGAAGACCTTGCATCAACTATTGAGGGCATAGACGCTGCACCGGCTGCTTTCGAAGTTGAAGCGTCTGCCCTTTTTGAAGTGCTTCCTGCTGAAGATCTTGTGTCAACAAATGAGGACGTGGACGCTGCCCCCGCTGCTTTTGAATTTGATGATACAGGGGATGCTCTTGCTGCACGGGAAGTGGGAATGGATGTGGCACCTCTGCCTCCGGGGGAGACCATTTCTGACGATCTTGACCTTGGGGCTGCTATCGAGGAACTTGGTCTCCCCGCCGCTGAACCCGAGGTGTCGGTGGATGCAACGCCACTTGCAGAGAGTGTTGATGTTGCAATGCCCCCTGTCGAAACAGACTCGTTGGATGATCTTCTGGGTGAATTGGCTGGTGAGGAGCTGACCGCTGACATGCCGTTGGAAGAGGAGGTTGATCTTCTTTCAGATTTGGACGGTGATATGCCCGCAGTAGTGGATCTGCCGATTGAGGAAAAAGGGCTTGATGGAACGTTAGATGACCTTGCTGACGCTCCAGAGCCGGATCTCGATCTTAATTTTCTTGCCGGCGATCTTGAGCTCACCGACGATGTCGTTGAAAGTCCGGTTGTTATTGAGATGCCCGAAGTCGTTGAGCAACCCACCACGCCAGAGACGCTAGTTGAGATAGTCGAGGAACCCAAACAGGAAGCATATGTTGACGACATGGCTCTCGACAAGGATTTGTTCGAGGATTTAGTGAACGAAGCGGAAGGTGATGTTGCAGCTGGAGACGCTGCATTAACTGAGGATGCAGGTGGTGTTCGTAGGGATCCTGCTCTTGATATGTCCCCTCCTTCATCTGTCATTGAAGATTTAGCAGCAGATGCCGAAGCGAATTTGGGATTACCTGTTCAGACGATGCCAGGACCTCCGTCCTTTATGGATATGCCCGACACGGATGCCGTTCCAGCTGAGGTCAAGGTGGTCAAGCCGCGTTCGCCAGCCCCTGTTCGACTAACGGGCAAGGCTGCTAATGTTGCTGCATTTGACATGGCGGAACGGTTGAAACGCATTGCGGGTGAAGCTCACGGTGTTGAAAGTCTTCAGAATGCCGAGAAGGCGCTTGCCGGGCGAAACTATTTACGTGCCATTGGTCTATTTGATGAGGCGATTGAGTATTTACCACGCCGTCCGGAATTTGATGAAATGCGAACGCGTGCTCGCGAGGGTCTGGGGGGTTCCTATTATCTTCGTGCTCTCTCACTTGAGCGCATGAACGAACTGGAATCGGCTGTTGCGGCGGCCCGCAATTCTGTGAAGTATGACTATAGCCGTGGCGAATCTGCCGTGAAGCGAATTCAGTCCAAAATTGATGCGCCCCCCCCCGAGCCGGAGCCAGAACCGATCAACCGTTGGGATATGCCTGAGTTCACCCAAACTCAGGATCAAATTGCCGAGTGGTTGAGGCGTGGACGTCAAGCTTATCTTACTGGTGAGTATGACGGTGCTATTTTGGCTTTTGAATCCGTTCTTGCCCGTGATCCAGAAAACAAAGAAGCTATCCGCCTTATGCGAAGCGCTGCACAGAAGCAGTATGACCGTTCCTCTGCAGAGTTAGATGCCACGCGAACGCGCATGATTTCAGCGGTTCGCGACACGTGGAATCCACGGCAGTATGGTCTTCATGAAGCTCCTACGGATTCAAAAATAAATGTGGAAACGAAAACCAGTAAGGCAAATGTTGACCGCGAGCGAATTATACAGAAAATGACCCAAATCCGCATCCCTGAAGTGGACTTCCGTCAGGCGAATATTCGCGATGTTGTTGATTTTCTGCATAGTCAGAGTGTTGAATTTGATCCCTCTGAAAATCCTGATGCGCGTAAGGGAGTGAACATTATCCTTAAGCTGGACGAAACCTCCGGTGGTGGTGCTACAGAAGACCTCGCTCCCCTTGATCCCTTTGCGGCTCCTTCTGATGCCTTTGGTGGTGGTGCGGGGGCGGGTGGTGACGAAACGCTGGTGACCTTCAGCGCTCTTGATATCACACTTAAAGAAGCACTCGATATTGTGGTGGACGTTTCTGGTCTGAAATATCGTATTCGGGGCAGCGTGGTTATTATCCTACCTAAGAATGCTGCGGAGGGTGAAATCGAGCATCGCATGTATGATGTTCTGTCCACTGCAATCACCCGACTTCAGGATCTTAGTAGGGCCGTGTCCTCAGATAATAATCGTGGTAGCGGAGAATTTCAGGCGCTTGAGAGCGATGGTTCGGGGGCTGGAGAGGAAGTTGACTTGAAGTCATTCTTTACCGAAATGGGTGTGGAGTGGCCGGATCGTTCCTCCATCAAGTTTGTAAGGGGCATTGGGAAACTTGTGGTTGCAAACACGCTTGAGAATCTTACTGTATTTGAAAAGGTGCTCTCAATTCTCAATGTCGTGCCTTATCAGATTGAAATTGAGGCTCGTTTTGTGGAAGTTGCCCAGACGGATGTTGATTCTCTTGGCCTCGAATGGCTACTGAATGATAACTGGGAGTTGCTTCAGAACACCGGGGCTTCGAGTTCTTCTTCTTTGGCGGGACGTCAGCGCATTGTGATGAATGCAAATAACTCTGCCGGCGGGTTTACGCAGGGGAATCGCTTCCTTTCAAGTACAGGTGTTGGGGCTAACACCATCCCGGATAGCATCTTGAGCTTGAGCGGCGTGTTGACCAATCCTGAAATGACCGTTGTGTTGCATGCCCTTCAGCAACGCGGCCACACCGATTTACTTTCCGCACCTAAAATCACGACGCAATCTGGACAGCAGGCCACGATCAAGGTGGTTACGGAGTATATCTACCCAACTGAATTCGAAACCTCAGGAATTAGCAGTGGGAACGATAATGGCAATAACAACAATGGTGGTGCTAATCAGGTTGGTGCCGTGGTGACACCAAGCTCATTTGAAACGCGTGAGGTTGGCGTGATTCTCGAGGTGATGCCGGAAGTGAGTCCTGAGGGGCAGATGATTAACCTGACACTGTCTCCCGAGGTGGTTTCCGAACCGACGTGGAAGAACTACGGGTCGTCCTATACCTCCTATGATCCGAACGGCAATCCGGTGGTGCAGGAGCTCAACATGGAACAGCCGTTTTTCCACACACGCCACCTCAGAACCAATCTTTTGATCTATAATGGTGCAACGGTCGTTATGGGTGGTATGATTACTGAGGTTCGGGTTGATGTGGATGACAAAATTCCGATCTTGGGTGATATTCCGATTCTTGGACGCCTGTTCCGAAGTCGCTATGAATCTAGCGAGAAGCGCAATCTTCTTATTTTTGTAACGGCTCGTCTTGTAGACCCGTCTGGTCGTCCGCTTGACAGTTCAAAGTTTGGCGTCGACAAGAGCATTGCCGAGAAGATTGTTGGCAACACTGGCGACGGCAACGCTGAGTAGTGGTCGCCGCGATGTATCAGTCAACACTGCTTCTTGTTGATGGCATGGCTGTCGTCTATCGAGCGTTCTTTGCAATCCGTAATCTTAGAACGGCAGCAGGGGAGCCGACAAATGCCATCTTTGGTTTTATCCGAATGGTCGAGCAGCTCGCTAAAGTTTGGCATCCTACGCATTTGGTTGTGGTTTTTGATGGTGGGAGTCCTCCGGAGCGCTTGGCGTTAGTTCCAGATTATAAAGCCAACCGCTCACCCATGCCGGAAGAGTTGCGTACGCAGTTGAGTGGAATTAATGATTATCTTACTGCTGCTGCGATTCCAAGTGTGCGGTTTAATGCTTGCGAAGCGGATGATGTGATGGCGACGTTGGCTGTACGGGCAGCTGATGAGACGACGCAGGTGCTTTTGGCTACGCACGACAAGGACCTTTTCCAATTAGTAAATGCACATACGAAGATTGTTCCTGTCGCAGGAAGTTCGGATGCGATGGGGGATGCTGAGGTGTTGGCTAAAACAGGAGTGGATCCATTGCAGATTGTGGATTGGCTGGCCTTGATTGGTGATAGCGCCGACAATATCAAAGGAGTTCCTGGGGTTGGTCCGAAAACGGCGACAAAGTTATTGCGAAAGTATGGTGACGCCGCGACTGTATTGTCCAATCTTGATGCAATAGATGGCGATAAGTTACGACAGTCGTTGGAAAGCAGTCGTGACATTGTGGAGCGAAATCAAAAGATGGTGAAACTGGACACTGCGGTTGAGGGGGTTCCCGAGTGGTTGCGGTTTCCTGTAGCACTCCCCTCTGTGACACAGCTTCTGGACTTTTATGAGAAGCATGAATTTCATGCATTGGCGCGGGCTCTTAGGGAACCAGAGCTTTTCTGATAAGCTTTGACAGCCATGTGATAAGCTGATAGGGTCACCCAACCTTTTCAATACTACTCATGTGGATGTTGCGTTGAGCTGCGATGAGTCAGTAAAAATCACGATCCGTTATTTCCCTTAGAAGACGGTTGAGGTTATCTCTATTTTTCACCCCGAGGACGCATGATAAGAATTGCGGTTACAGGGGGTATCGCTTGTGGTAAGAGCCGTGTAGCAGCATACCTTCTGGAGTGTGGGATCCCTGTGTGTGAGGCGGATACATTGGCACATGCCGCTTTGGCTCTAAATGGCGTGGTATATTGTGAGGTCGTGAATGCTTTTGGAGCGCAGATCCTGACAGATGCTGCCGAAATTGATCGTACAAAACTTGGGCAACTTGTGTTTTCGGATGCAACGCAGATGGCGATATTAAACCGGTTGGTTCATCCGGTTGTAAAAGCCGAAGTGGATCATTGGTTGAGGTTTCGCGAAAGAGAGACGCATCCGAGGGTCGCAGTTGTGATTCCGCTTCTCTTTGAGACGGAAATGGTGCAGGGGTGGGATGCTGTGGTTTGTGTGGGATGTTCTGCAGAGGTACAGAGGTTTCGTCTGAGCGCTCGGGGATTTGATGCCGGCGAGAGTGAATACCGTATCGCGGCACAGATGGTGTTGTCAGAGAAAATGAAACGCTCTGATTATGTGATTTGGAATGATGAGAGTGTTACGGCGCTCAAACAGAAGGTTGATGACGTATTGAGGTTGATAGAGGAGAGGAATACATGACAGAAAACACCGTAAATCCAGGGGCTCAAAAGCCTGTGGCTCAAAAACCCGCAGGTCAAAAGCCCTCAGGTCCCAAAAAGAATCGCTCACGCTCACGTGGGCGTGGCAGAAAACCGAATCACGACGGTAGTGATCATCACGACAATCGTCCCCCTGCCATTCGGTTGGATGAAAATGGAGAGCCTCTAACGCAGCCCGAGGGTATCCCAGAAACGTTGAGCTTGTATGATCTTCAGGCGGCACAGGTTCCTGATCTCAGCAAAATGGCGGATATATATGGTTTGGTTGAGCTGGGTGCTTTGCGTAAGCATGAGCTTATTTTTGAGATTCTCAAGGTGCATGCACGGCATAATGGCAAGATCATGAGCCGGGGTGTGCTTGAGATGCTGCCGGATGGCTTTGGATTCCTGCGTTCTGCTCACAACAACTATCTTCCTTGTCCTGAGGATGTCTACGTATCTCCCTCCCAGATCCGGCGATTTGCTTTACGCACAGGTGATCTTGTTATGGGACAAATTCGTGAGCCCAAGGAAAAAGAGCGTTTCTTTGCGCTGTTGCGTGTTGACAAGGTGAATGAATCTGATCCTGAAAATTCTCGGAGTAATGTTCCATTTGAAAATTTAACGCCTCTTTTTCCTGATGAACGGCTGAATCTGGAGGCCGAGCCTGCTGGCGTCTCAATGCGGATCATGGATATTTTCACTCCGATTGGCAAAGGACAGCGCGGATTGATTGTGGCGGCACCTCGAACAGGGAAGACTGTTCTGCTTCAACAGATTGCCAACAGTATCTCTGAGAACCATCCGGACGCATATCTTGTCACGCTGTTGATTGACGAACGCCCTGAAGAGGTGACCGATATGATGCGCAACACGAAGGCTCACGTGTTGAGCTCTACGTTTGATGAGGAGCCAACGCGGCATATTCAGGTTGCCGAGCTCGTGATTGAGATGTCGAAACGGATGGTGGAAAGTGGACGCGATGTTGTTATTCTGTTGGACAGCATTACACGACTGGCGCGTGCCTATAACACGGTGCAGCCGCACAGCGGAAAAATCCTTTCTGGAGGTGTGGATGCAAATGCATTGAGCAAGCCCAAACGCTTCTTTGGTGCTGCCCGAAATATCGAAAATGGTGGCAGTTTGACAATCATTGCCACGGCTCTCGTTGAAACGGGGAGTCGCATGGATGACGTCATTTTTGAGGAATTCAAAGGGACTGGAAATATGGAGCTGTGTTTGGATCGCTCGATTAGCGACAAGCGTATTTTTCCGGCGATCAACATCGACAAATCCGGAACCCGAAAAGAGGAGTTGTTACTCCATCCCGACGAGCTCGGCAAAACGTGGATATTGCGGCGTGCCATCAATGGAGTGCCTCCGGTTGAGGCTATGGACATGATTCTGAATCGTCTAAAGAAGACGAAGAGTAATGCGGAATTCCTCATGTCCATGAAGGAGTAGTACGCTCAATCCGATTTTGCAGTTTGCAATTCGGAATAGCATTCGTATGATGGTCCCCCTTTTGTTCCGTGGAAGTGGTGGGGTTTGGTTATTGAGTGAAGCCACTTGGTTTTATGGTGGCGTTATTCGTGTCGTCTGGCATTTAGTGATGATAAGGAAGATGTAATGAAGGTAGCTATTGAGAAAGGCGCCGGATGTCGGCGTGTGATGAATATTGCAGTGCCTGCGGATGCGGTTTCTGGCGATTACAAGGCCATCGTCAATCTTTTCTCCAAGGAAGCAAAAATCTCCGGATTTCGTCCGGGGCGTGCTCCTGCCGGATTGGTCGAAAAGCGTTATGGCAAGGCGATCGTGCAGGAAGCCAAGGATCGCCTGATCCCCCGCTTTTATCAAGAAGCACTGGAGCAGGAAAAAGTGGCTCCGGTTGCTGTGATTGACGTACAAGATGTAGAGTTTAGTCGTGCTGATGGTCTTCAGTTTAAGGTGCTTGTTGATATCACTCCCGAGTTCAAGACCCCAAAGTATAAGAAGATTAGCCTGAAGCGCGAGAAGTCCGAGGTTGCCGATAGCGATGTTGATCGAACGCTCAACGAGATATTGGAGCGATTCTCTCGCTTTGAAGATGTTGAAGGTCAACCCGTTGCGGTGGGAGATATGGTACAGGTTGATTATGATGCAACCTCCGATGGCAAGCCACTTGCTGAAGTAGCCGATGATGCCAGTGATATTGGAAGTGGTCAGGATTTTTGGGTTCCAACGGGCGAAAGCGAGTTTGTTCCAGGCATGAATGCGGCTCTGGAAGGAGCCTCCATTGGAGACGCTTTGACGGTTGATGTTGCGTTTCCGGATGACTACCATTTGGCATCCGTGGCAGGAACAACGGCCGTCTATACGGTGGCGGTGAAAGGTCTTCGGACACGCAAACTTCCGGAATTGGACGAAGATTTTTTGAAG
>Ga0307929_1001332_pt1 | contig 19101 bp, 17 predicted proteins | sample AceLakmetage1330_FD_203160 | JGI IMG/M metagenome (GOLD analysis project Ga0307929, IMG submission 203160) | Saline water microbial communities from Ace Lake, Antarctica - #1330 | ecosystem: Environmental > Aquatic > Non-marine Saline and Alkaline > Saline | place: Antarctica: Ace Lake...
TTGTAGAATGAGTGAAGACGTCCCGAAGGGTCGGGATCTACGCTTCGCTTCGAGAGGCCTGTAGCCGAGATTCGTGTTTTTCACCGCAGGCATTAGAACCAGCAAAACGGGAGTGAAGATCTCGGTTTCCCATGCAAATTAACGCCGCAGATGTAAAAATGCATTGCAAAACAACGGCAGTCATGTATAAATGCACGATATGAAGACAGAGCTAGAGAGACTTCTTGAGCCGATTGAGCGCTCTTTTTTCCTGTTTGGTGCCCGCGGGACAGGAAAAAGCACTTGGTTGCGACAAAAACTACCGGATGCGGTTCGACTGGATTTGTTGGATACATCTTTGCAGCAGGAGTTGACTGCTTTTCCCTTTCATCTTGAGGCGTTAGTTGGAAACCACCCGCCTGAAACCTGGGTGATCCTCGATGAGGTGCAAAAGGTTCCGGCTCTCATGGATGAGGTGCACCGTCTGATGGAAACAAAGAGGTGGCGATTTGTACTGTGCGGTTCGTCCGCACGAAAACTTCGTCGGGGCGGGGCGAATTTGCTGGCCGGGCGGGCTTTAACATTAAAGATGGCTCCGTTTTCATTTGCGGAGTTGGGGGAACGGTTTGATTTATCTCAGGCGTTGGAATGGGGGCTTTTGCCCGTGGTTTGGAGTGACCTCCCGATGGCTCCGGACATATTAAGTGCATATCTCGATACCTATTTGCGGGAGGAAATTCGAGAAGAGGGCGTTGTTCGTAAACTGGCTCCGTTTCTTCGTTTTTTGACCGTTGCCGGACAAGTTCACGGACAGGTGTTGAATTTACAGAACATTTCGCGAGAGGCAGCTGTGCCGCGTTCGAGTGTGGAGGGATATTTCTCAATCCTGTTCGACACATTGGTGGCGCATCAATTACCAGCCTATCGACCGGCTCTAAAAGTGAGAGAGGCGGCACATCCTAAATTTTTCTGGGTAGATTCTGGAATGGCTCGTGCCGCCGCTGGGTTGCTGCGAGATAGGCCCGACAGAACCTGGCTTGGGGCCTCTCTGGAATCGTTGATTTTTCATGAGTTGCGTACGTTCAATACCGTTCATGGATGCCATCGTCCACTGGCGTATTACCGGACAGCCGCAGGAGCGGAAATTGATTTTATTATAGAAACCGCCCGCCGACGGGCGAGTTCTCCAGCATCGGTCGTATGTATCGAAGTTAAAATGGCGGAACGATGGAATCGCAAGTGGGAGCGGGCGATGCGCGATCTAAATCGTTTGTCCGGGATTCATGTTGAAAAAATGATCGGAGTGTACACAGGGAGCCGGGCGTATCATTTTGATGGGTTGGATGTGCTGCCCGTAGAACAGTTTTTAAGGCGGTTGCACGATGGGCTGGTTTTTTAGATGAAGGAGCCAGGAGTTGGGTTTATGAAGTGTGCGAATCAAGTGGTTGCCTTTTTGAGGAGTCTGGATCGTTTTGAATACAGACTCTCGGTGATGGATCATGTCTGGGATCTCTATTTCCCAGACCGGCAGGAACGATGGAGCCATCTGCAAATCGTGAAGTACGGAGAGACCTTTTATCTGGCTCATATCGACGGCGAGACTCCCGGACTAGAAGTGGTTCCCGGAAAAAGCGTTAGTATGCTGTCGGATTTCGGTCGCCCCGTTTATATCGACGAGGAGTCCGCCATTGAACAATGGAGTCTTCTTCTGAAGAATGCCGGTGTTTGGCTGAAAAAAATGGAAAAGGATTGGGTTCGGTCGAATAAACAGGTGCAGGCCGAGTATCCTCTGGCTCGCCGATACGGCATCGTTCCGCATTCTCTTGTCCGGGCTTCGTTGAGTGAATTCTTCCGTTTCGACGAAGAACTTGGCAAGCGACGCTGCCGAAAATTTATTCGCCTCGTCGAAGAGGGTGCCTTTTTTCACGACCGACGATTCAAAATCGAGACTCTCACCGCTGCGGATTATTTTGAGTATTGCCGGATCGCATACATCGCAGCAAAACGAAAAGACGACCCCGTCGATGAGGCTCTGACTGGGCGTGAAATGTATGAACGTTATGCCGACGGCCGCCACGAAGGGTTGCTGGGCATTGATGAAAACTCTCCGCAGGAATTTGCAGACTGGATCGACGGAACGCATCCGAAACGAATCGGAGGCGGGCATCCGTGGGAGATCAAGCGGGGCGGCAACACGACGCATATCAACCTCTCGGTGCGCCGTCCGCCGTATGGCGCGAAAGAGGGATATATTGTCGAGTTGTGCGGAGAGTCCTTCACTCGACTGGCGGAAACCGTGAAAATGGCACTGGCACTGGTCGACGCAGAAAAGCCGATCACTATTGCCGACCCCGAAGGAATACGAACTCGACTGCTGGCGCAAGACAACATCGGGATCGTCCCGGAGCAAAACTCCCTGCATCGAGCGAATCAGCGATTCCCGAAGCACCAGAATGTTTATGATGTGTTGGATTATCGTTCCTTAGGGCGTTACAAAAGAAGGCTAATCCCGTTCATTACATGGGAACCATTACCCCTTCTGAAACCGAAAAAATGAAATTTTCAATCATAACGCCTAGTTTCAACCAGTTGGACTACCTGAAGCGCTGCGTCGCTTCGGTTGCGGATCAGCAGGGGGTCGATGTGGAGCACATCGTAATTGATGGCGGGTCTACCGACGGAACGGTCGAGTGGCTTGCTTCTCAAAATCAAATCCAATGGATCAGTGAACCCGATCAGGGTATGTACGACGCGCTGAACAAAGGCTTCTCCCGGGCGACGGGCGACGTTTTCGCCTGGCTCAACTGCGATGAACAGTATTTGCCGGAAACCTTTCAGAAAACAGCACGTCTTTTTGAGAAAAAAACGGACGCAGACCTGGCGTACGGGGACACATTATTAGTGGATCCAGAGGGGCAACTTCTTACTTATCGAAAGAACCCGCCGTTACGCCGAGCCTATGTGCTGGCGGATCACCTCTATACCCAGAGTGCCGCCATGTTTTTTAGACGCAGGGTTTTTGACTCCGGACTCCATTTTAACAGGGAGTGGAAGGCGGTTGGCGATTGTGATTTTATTGATCAGATGCTCAGGGCGGGCTTTTGCCCGACACAAATCCGTGATCGCTTGGCCGTTTGTGTGATGACGGGAGAGAATTTGAGTCGTAAGCAGGCCGGAGTGGAAGAGCTTCGGGCGTTCCGCCAACAGACGCCCTTCTTATACCGTGCGGGTCGCATGGGGTTTAATCTGTGTCGTCACCTAGAGAAAGCGTGGAGAGGTGGCTATTGGCACCTCGGATCCTTCGCGTACGATCTACATCTTGATGAGTCCCGTGTCCGAAAACATATAGAGGCGGAACGAGTGAGTTGCCGGTTCAGGTGGGAGCCTCATGGCTGAAAAGAGAAAGCTAATTGTTGTTGGGCAGACTCCGCCCCCGTATAACGGGCAGGCGAAGATGATTCAACAGATGATCGAGGGCCTCTCTGGGGCCCTGGATCTGCTCCATATTCGGATGGCGTACAGCGACTCGGTTTCCACCGCCGGGAAATTCAGTCCGTCAAAAATATTTCATCTTTTTCATTTGATTAGAGAGACTCGCCGAGCACTTAAAAAATATCCCGATTCGGTTCTCTATTACCCCCCCGCGTCGCCAAACCTAATCCCGGTTTTGCGCGACATCATTTATCTCTGCGCCGTGCGGCCGCTGGCGGGGAAAACCGTATTTCACTTTCACTCGGGAGGGGTTTCCTCTTTTGTTGCCCGGCACAGGGGATTGGCTGTTCCAGCTAAAAAGGCCTATGGGTATGCCGATGCGGCGATTGAACTGGGCGCATCCTGTCCTCGCGACGGAATCTATTTTAATGCTCGGCGGATTTCCATTGTTCCCAACGGAACGGATGTGGAGGCGTCTTTTTTAGAAGTAAAAGAAGAAAGGCCGACAGCGGTCGGAATCAAAATCCTTTACGTCGGCATTCACACCGAAAGTAAAGGGTTGTTTGATCTGTTGGATACTGCCCGGGAGCTACAGACGCGCGGAGTCAATTTCGAAATCCAGACCGCGGGGTTATGGGTTGACGACCAAGAACAGGATCTCTTCGAAAAACGCCGCGCTCAATGTGGGCTTGAAGAGCAGGTGCGAACCCTTGGCAGAAAAACAGGATCGGGGTTGTGGGAACTCTATGGGTGGGCTGATATTTTCTTTTTCCCAACTTTCTATCCGTGGGAAACATTTGGAATCGTTCAGTTGGAAGCAATGGCGCACGGCTTGCCGATTGTGGCATCGGATTGGCCGGGTCCAAAGGATGTCGTGCGGGAGGGCGAAACCGGCTTTCTTTGCCCGGTTCATGATATTGCATCATATGCAAATGCCCTGCAGTCTCTTGCCGAGTCGGAAGGTTTATGTGAGCGGTTGGGAGCTGCAGGCCGGAAACGCTATAAGCAGAATTTTACTGCGGACTGTTTTATTGAGAACGTGAAGAAGGTTTTTAGAGAGGTCATGGAATGAAAAAATGTTTAGTGACGGGCGGGTGCGGGTTTGTCGGGCGTCATTTGATTGCTCGGCTTCTCAAGGCAGGGCACGAGGTCCATTGTGTGGATGTGATGGAGCCGTTGAGCGGCGCGATCACGCCCGCAGATTGGCCGCTTTTCCCCATCGGCCAAGCTCAGGGCGGGCACCCCTTGGAATTTGAAAACTTCCATTTTGATTCGGAGGATTGTCGCGAGTGGTTTAAGCGCAGGCAGGACACAGACTTTGACTATGCATTCCATCTGGCCGCGATGGTCGGCGGCCGCGCGATGATTGAAAATAACCCGCTGGCTGTGGCGGATGATTTGTCGATCGATGCCGAGTACTGGCAGTGGGCGGTGAAGGCGAAGCCCGCAAAAAGTATCGTCTTCAGTTCCAGTGCCGCCTATCCGGTACATCTGCAGCGGCCCGATCATTACCTGCTTTTGAAAGAGGATATGATTTCGTTCGATGAAGGGCTGGGCATGCCCGACCTGACCTATGGATGGGCCAAGCTAACGCACGAGTACTGCGCGCGCCTTGCTTATGAAAAACACGGGCTGAAGTCGGTGACGTATCGTCCGTTCTCGGGCTACGGCGAAGATCAGGACGACACCTATCCGTTTCCCAGCATCTGTAAACGGGTCTTAGAGAATAGGGGCGCTGCTGAAATCGGAGTGTGGGGAACCGGTCGCCAGATGCGCGATTTCATTCACATCGACGACTGCATCGAGGGCGTACTCCACACCATGGATCAAGTGGATGATGCGTCTGCTATCAATCTCTCGACAGGAATCTTTACGAGCTTTATTGATTTCGTTCAGACGGCGGCCGACATTCTCGGCTTTCAGCCGGAGGTCACGGGCACCTCAAATACCCCCGAGGGCGTTTTTGCCCGCGGCGGCGATACGACCCGCCAACGCGAGCTCGGCTTCGAGCACACCATCAGCTTCCGTGACGGCATCGCAAACGCACTGAAATACTACGACGCATGAAGCAACGGATAAACATCATCTTACTCGTGGGGGTTGCTCTGGTTTCCATCTGGTGCACCGGCGACCTCATGCGCAAAAACGATCAGGCTGCAATTTTGGCCGGGGCGTACGATTTGGCGCATGGGCGCGTGCAAGATTGGACTGCGTATTATCAGTACGACAAAACCTATGTGCTCTATTGGACGACGGCAGCCATCTTCAAGGCCCAGCAGTGGGTTCGGTGCAATGCGGATCCCGTCGCCGCGGCAAACATGGGGATCGCCCTCGCTTTCTGGTCTGCACTCACGGTTTTCGTTGTTTATTTTCGTAAAAAACTTTCTCCCCTCGCTCTGTTATGCTTTTTGACGGCACCCGCCGTTCTTCTCAATACGCTTTATGTGAACAGCTCGGTTCTGTCCTCGGCTTTTCTGTTGTTAAGTTCCGTTTTTCTTTTACAGAAGGGACGGAAGGGCGGTTGGCCGGGGGCTTTGTTTTTCGCGCTGGCCGTCGGCTCGCGCGCCGATATCATTCTTCTTCTCCCCTTGCTTCTTTGGATCATTACGCCGTTTCCAATGATTGGAACTTTTCTCTCCAGTTTTTCCAAACCCAGGAAAAATAGGTGGCTCTTGCCCCGCGAAGCGCTGAAGGGCAACGCAGTTGCTTCCAAGCATTGGACGCTGATTGGCAGCGGGCTGCTAGCGCTGGGGGCAGGGCCGCTTTTGTGTGGGGGGCCGGGCGTGTCGCTCGATTTGCTTTTTAATGCAAAAATGGTCGCAGGTTATTTGGTGTTCGGGTTTGGCGCTGCTGGCCTCATCTTTCTGGTCTATGCTGCTCAGCTTTTTCTTATAACCCTTCGCACACGGGGTGGACTCGAGAAGGTGTACACCCTTGCGGGTTTGGCGGCGCTTTTATTGCCCGTGTTGTTTTTTCTCCCGCAACTTCATTCCCCCCGCTATTTCTGGCGCGCTTGCGAGGCTCTTCTCATTTTGTCCGCTTCTGGACGTCTTCCCTCCGGAAATCGTCGCGTGACGGTCGTTGCCATTTGTCTTGCTGCGGTGTTGCCGCTTATCATCGGGGTTCGTCTTCCCGCGCTGAACCGGCCGCAGATTTCAACAACGAACCCAACGCTGTTCCCTAGTGGGGATGGGCATTATCCAATGGGTGGAACGTTACCTTTTATGTTCAGATTGCGGAATGCTTCAACCTGTCCCGTGGATCATAACCAGCGGATCTGGAAGGCCGTCCGGCAAACAGAGTTTGAGGTGGATGAGCAGGGTACGGTTCCCGTGCTGAGTACCCCCATGTCCGGGCAACTTCTTTTTGGGGCGTCTCTGCAGGGCAAAACGGTTCGGCGCGCATCGTTCGCGGCGCTTTCCGGTGCGACGTTCTATTCGGATAGTCGAAGCTTGATGCGTGACGACCCTAAAAGCCCGGTCGCCGCTCTGGCTGAGCTTTTGGCTTTGCCGACGCGATTTGCTTCCCCCGCGTTGGAGGGCATCGGCGTGCTACAGTTTGGCCAAGGGGATGATTGCTGGGGAAGGCAGACCCAGCTCTTAAATCATCTGTTTGCCGGGAATGAATATCGGGTTGTTTCCGGGGCGGGTCTTCTTCCGTCGAACCGGAGGATCACACATTTTTCTGAACAGCCCTTTGATGGATCTCGGGTTCATGAACGGACGGGGCTGTATTATTTGGAGGGTCGCTCGCCCCCTTTGGGTGCTGGAGTTCAGCGGGCAGTCTCCGTTTTCCCGTCATGGATGTCACTTCAGGCCTTCAAGGGTTCGGGTCAATAAAATCGGCTTGACTCATCCGGCCTTGTGACCGCGCCGCGCACGATAAGCGCGTTAACGATTTCTACTGGCGGAAGCTCGGCATTGAGCTGCGAAAAGAGGGCCTCTATGAAGAGGCGATGGAAACATTCCTTTATGCCCAGAAGTTGGACCGTTTCAATAAAACCGTGAAGCGAAATATTCAATGGCTGAGAGAGATTGTGGAACGTGAAAAGTAGGACCCTCCTTCGCCGAAGGCTCCGGCGCGGCAAGTTGTGGGGTGTGACTGTAGCCGCGGACTGCTTGTAGAATGTGAAATGTGGGATGTAGCATGACTGAAGGCGAAGGCGGATGATCGCGGAGATGTGTTTTGAACTGATAACCGATAACTGATAACGATGAACTCTGAACTCCAAACGATTCTTGTATTTGAACCGCAATCCGGCGGGCACCGTGCCAATTTCATTCGCTGGCGAGAATCTACGGCCCGTTCCGCGTAGGCGTTGGCAAAAACCTTGGATGATTTCAATAATGGAAAAAATTAACATACTCGGCATTCCCGCGGATGGGATTGATCGTCCGCAGCTACTGGAAGAGATCGATCGATTGGCAGAAATTAAACGGCCTGCGCTGGTTAACAATGTGAATGTGCATGCCTGCAATTTGGCCTGCTCGGATCCGGAGTTCCTCGAAATCCTCAATCAGTCCGAGGTGGTTTTTTGTGACGGGTTCGGCGTCAAGCTCGGTGCGCGTCTGCTCGGTAGAAAACTCGGCCAGCGCATGACGCCGCCCGACTGGATCGATGAGTTGTTCCAGTTGTGCATTCAGCGGCGTTACTGTGTTTATTTTCTGGGGGATACCGCCGAGGGGGTCGCGTTGTTTTCCCGGACCGTGAAAGCAAAACATCCCGGACTCCGGATCGTCGGCCAGCATGATGGTTTTTTTGCCCCGGGCGAGGATCACGAGATTCGGGTGATGAATGAGATCAACCGGCTGGGGCCGGACATTATTTTGACGGGCATGGGAATGCCTCGTCAGGAAAAATGGGCGTGGCGTGCCAAGGGCCGTTTGGGCAAGGGCGTGATGATTGCAACCGGCGAGCTTTTTCGGTGGTATACGGGGGTGGAGAAGCGCGCGCCGCGCTGGATGACTCAATATGGCCTCGAATGGTTGGCGCGGTTGGTTTGTTCGCCCCGCACGCATTTCAAACGCTATGTGATTGGGACTCCGCTTTTTTTCTGGAGAGTTTTTTTGCAGAAGCTGGCGCGCAACGATGATGAAGCGTAGACCATTTTATATCTTTTTTGCGGTGCTGGCATTTTTGATGCTGAGTGCCCCGCAAAACCATTGTGAGGCGGAGGATGCCTATTATTACGCCCGGATGGTGGAGCAGGGGGCCTGGAGTGAAATGTTTCATCAGCATCATTTGCTCTATCTGCCGATTGCGCGCGGGGTGGTTCTGACGGTTCAGCAGTTTGGGGTTTCCGTACGCGCTCTGCCGGTGCTGATCGCGATGAGTATGGTTTCTGCGGCATGGGTAATTTGCTTTTTTGCGGCGCTTCTTCGCCGGAGCGGGCAATCCCGACTTTGGGTTCTTCCGCTTCTGTTTTCGTATGGGTTTTGGCGCTACGCCTGCGCGGCGGAGATTTATCTGCCAGCCTTGGCGGCGGTTTCGGGTGCGTGGTTTTTTGCCTTGCGCCCGAAGGGAATGCCTTGGGCGATTTTCTGTTCGGTGTTGGCCCTTTTATTGCACTTGGTTTGTCTCCCCGCTGTGGTTGCGGTGGGGTTGTTGTTTATTTTCCAGAAACAGTGGAAAAGGGCTGGGCTCTATTTTGTCTGCACTGGGGTTGCGGTTGCGGGGGTGTATGGCCTTGTTTTAAACAGCGTTGGAGCGGTTGTGTTTCAGGATGCGCAGTCGGTGCGCAGTTCGTTGTTTGAAGCGTCGACCTGGCTGAAGGGGCTGTTCGCGTTCGGGCAGAATGTGTTGTCCGGAAATTTCCTTTTTTCGATTCCTCCTGTTGCGGAGAAGCTGGCGGGGTTGTTTCCACATCACATGTTGCAGGAAGAATTTTTTATGGGCCGTCAGGCCGGGGCGTTTTGGTCCGTTTTGTCGATGGTCACTTTTGCGGGTGCACTTCTGCTGCTGGGGGCGGCGGTTCGGAAATGCTTTCGGCTTTCTTCGTTGTTCGACTGGGCGTTGGCGGTGTGGCTGGGTGGTAATGTGGCGATGGCCTTGTTGTTTGAGCCTGCAAATCCAGAACTGTGGATTTTTACGCTCCTGCCATTCTGGTTTTTAGTTTCCAATGGATTCGGCCGTTCGACTTCGCTCACGACAGGCAGGCTCACCACAGGTGGTTGGACGCGGGCTTCCGCCTCCGCCACGGCGGACAAGTCGGCGGACAAGGAGCCTGCACCTCATGTTGCGTCCAAGCATTGGAAATTTTTGTTCCCTGCATTGGTTGCTGCAATGCTGCTGCACAACGCCATTGGCGGAATGGCTTTTGTTAAAAGTAAAAAGGGAGACTATTGCCGTCAAAAGGCCGCCTGGATTGTTGAGCATGCTTCGGCGGAAGATCAGGTGGTGATGGCCGACTCTCACAGCTTTTCTACGTATGTACAGTATTGGAGTCCGGTCCAGGTCATCGACGCAAAGTTCCAAGGGTTGGAAAATCGTCCGTCCGGACAGGTTTTTGTGTATGGCGATGTCATGGATCCGCTTCCGGCGGTATTGCATCGAGGGCCGGAGTCGGTCGCGCGGCTTCGTGCGATTCGCGAGAAACTGGGCGCGGGATTAATTCCGGTTCATGAGGCCGACGAATGGAAAATCTATGAATGGTGCCTAACATCTCATCCAAAAAGGTTCCGTTGATTCCCGTCGTCGTTTGTGGGGCTGTCGCGTTGCAATGTGCGGGTTGCTTTTTGAGGTCGGTTTGATACAATTCTTGGCTGATGCAGAATAAAACATCCATTAAAGTTTGGAGCGAGCGATGGCGGCTCGGGGCGCTGGAGCGACCCGAGTTGATTCAAATTGGTCTGGTTTCGGCCGTGATCGGACTCATTTTCGTCATGTTTCACATGATGGGAAATACCGTTGAAAACGTGGGCTCTCGCTCGGCGTTCGAGTGGATGTTTTCCCGCTGGCGTGACACACTTTCCTTTGGCGCTGACTATTCACACGGCTATTTCATCCCGTTTGTGAGTCTCGGAATCCTTTGGTTTAAGCGGAAGGAAATTTTCTCCGTCGAGAAAAAGGTCGATGCGCGGGGGTTGGCGGTGGTCGTTCTGGCACTGGCGATTCATTGGCTGGGAGCAAAAATGCAACAGACTCGCCTTTCTTTGATGAGTTTGGTGCTTCTGAGCTGGGGCATTCCGTTTTATCTGTTCGGATGGCAATTGGCCAAGAAACTGATTTTTCCCTGCACCTATCTTGTTTTCTGTATCCCGTTGAACTTTATGGATGTGATCGCCTTCCCCTTGCGTATTTTCTCAACGGTCTTGGCAACCGGCATGCTCAACGGAATTGGCATTGCTGCTGTTCGCTCTGGGACTGCGATTTATTCGGCTGTAGCAGGTGGGTTTGAGTTCGATGTAGCCGACCCGTGTAGCGGCCTCCGCTCGCTACTCGCGATGACCGCGTTGACCGCCGTTTATGCCTATTTCACCCAGCGAACGATTGTTCGGCAATGGCTCCTTTTTATGGCGTCTATTCCGCTGGCGGTTGCAGGGAATATTTCGCGAATTGTGACCGTGGCCATTGTGGCTGAGGCGTTCGGAGGAAAGGTCGCCTTGGGGCTTTATCATGACTATTCCGGTTACATTCTCTTTACGGCATCGATCACCATGATGGTGCTGATCGGAGGGCTGTTGAATCTTAAATTTAGTGAGGTTGCAAAAAAATGGAAATCCGCTCTTTTACACCATACATAGTCCTCATCGGCTTGATGATCATCACAGCGCTGGCCTTGGCTTTCACCGTGGACGTGGAGCTGAACGACCGGCCGGGAGTCCAAATGGATCTTCCGCCCACGATGGAGGGGGGATGGCTCGGTGATGAATTGCGCTATTCGCATGATCGAGAGGATCCCAAGCAGTATCGTGTCAGCGAACTGGAATTTCCCAGCATTGACCCAGATACTGGAGAAAAACTTTTCACAATGAGTTATGCGGAGTACGAAGCCCTTCCTCATGACACCCTTTTTGTGAAATCAATTTATACCAACGATGTGGCCGATCAGGTTTTCGTTTCCATCGTGCTCTCCGGGAAAGAACGAAGCAGTATTCATCGGCCGCAACGCTGTCTCGTGGGGCAGGGGAATACGATTGCAGCAACCAAGCATCTGAAAATCCCGCTGCAAGGGCGCGACCCACTCAAGTTGTGCATCCTGGAAACGGTCAAAAACTATCGCGATCAAGAGGGGAATCCGCAGGCCTATCTTGGGTATTATGCCTATTGGTTTGTCGGGCAGGAACGCGAAACTCACAGTCACTACGAACGTATGTTCTGGCTGGCATGGGACCGAGTTATCCACAGCGTCGCCCATAAATGGGCTTACATCGCGGTGTCCGGGGTGCGAGACGATGGCGGAGAAGACCTCTACAACGAGGAAATCATCGAATTTGTGCAAAAGCTCTACCCGTACCTTCTGATCGAGCTCGAGTCGGACGAGGGTTGACTGGGAGATTGTAGATTGTCGGACGTGGAATGTAGGATGTGTACAGTCCTTCCCTCCTTCGTTCCCTTGCTTATCTCTATGTGAAACCTTTCATTGACAAAGCCGACCCAAAGAGTCAACATTTCCAACCAGCAACCAGCAACCAGCAACCATGCGTAGCATCATCAACAACCTAGAACTCCTTCGACTTGCCAGCCTTGAGCTCGCAGGGGTTTTGCGTATGTTCTGACAGATTGTCATACGACGTTAGCTAAACCTCTCTGCGAGCCGCAGGGAGGTTTTTTATTTTGAAGAACGAATTCATACGGGAGAATAGAAGATTTTTACACAGAGAAAACGAAGATCACGAAGAGTGAAAAGGAAAACTTCTACGAAGGACCCCTTTGTTTCCTTCGTTTCCTCTGTGTAAAATATCTCTGTGAAAAAGACGACGATGAATAGAAGATAAAGGAGAGGCCATGCATTTATTGTATAAGAAAGCTGATGCGCTGACTCATGAGGTGATTGGCGCCGCCATTGAGGTCCATCGGGATAAAGGGCCGGGGTTAATAGAGTCCATTTATGAAAAATGTTTATTGCGTGAGCTAGAGTTGCGCGGGATACCGGCCGTAAGCCAAAAGTGGGTGCCAATCGAATATAAAGGGTTGGTGTTTGATGAGCCGTTACGGCTGGATGTGTTGACAGACGACTGTTTGCTTTTAGAGTTAAAGGCGGTCGAAAAGATTTTGCCTATTCACAAAGCCAAGCTGTTGACCTATATGAAACTTATGAATATTCCCCTCGGATTGGTTATGAATTTTAACGAGATGATACTGAAAGACGGGATTTTCCGCATGATTTTACCGGGCTCAAATATTTAATCTTGGTTTTCTTCGTTTCCTCTGTGTGAAAATTGATTATGAAAGGTTCCCTATGAAAACAGAACCAAAATATAAAGTACCGGAATCGATCGATCTGCCTGCGCGTCTGTGGCCGTCGCAAACATTGTCGGTGAGCCCTGCATGGTGTTCAGTGGATCTGCGCGATGGAAATCAGGCGCTGCCCAATCCGATGGACCCTGACCAGAAGATGGAATACTTCCAGCTGCTGTGTGAGATCGGATTTAAAGAAATTGAAGTTGGGTTTCCCTCCGCCAGTCAAGATGACTTTGATTTTTTCCGGAATCTGATCGAAAATGACCATATCCCAGAAGATACGTTTATCATGGGGTTGACTCAGTGTCGCCCGCATCTGATTGAGCGGACCTTTGAGGCATTCAAAGGGGTGAAACAAGGGATTGTGCATGCCTATATTGCCTCTTCCGACCTGCACATGAAGCAGGTGTTCGGGATGGATCGGGCGGGAACCTTGAAGGCTGCGGTCGAAGCCACTCGGCAGATCAGTGAGCTGGCCGACACCATGCCCAATAGTGATATCCGTTATGAATTTTCTCCCGAAGAGTTCACAGATACCGACCCATCGTTCTGTCTGGAGCTGTGTCAGGCCGTGTTCGAGGCGTGGGGAAAAGCCACTCCAGAAAAACCGATGATTCTGAATCTGCCAGCCACCGTTGAGCGCCGACCGCCCAACCACTACGCCGACATGATCGAATGGTTTTGTGCGAATTTCCCACAACGTGACTGCGTGAAAATATCCCTGCATTCGCATAACGATCAGGGCATGGCCGTTGCGGCCACTGAGCTGGCGCTTATGGCGGGGGCCGACCGCGTCGAAGGAACTCTGTTTGGACACGGGGAACGTACCGGGAACGTTGACCTGGTCACCGTGGCCAGCAATCTGTTTTCGCGCGGCATCGAAACCGGATTGGATTTTTCCGATCTGGGTCGTGTGGCCGAGACCGTTGAACGCCTGACCAGTATGCCGATCTACTATCGCCAGCCCTACGCCGGAGAATACGCCTTCACGGCCTTCTCAGGCTCCCATCAGGACGCCATTAACAAGGGAATGCACCGTTTGGATAAAGCGGGCGAACTGTTTGGAATGAAATGGAAGGTCCCGTACCTGCATGTCGACCCCTCCGATCTGGGTCGTAGTTTCGAGCGGATGATCCGGATCAACTCCCAGTCTGGAAAAGGCGGCATCGCCTGGGTTCTGGAGCAGGAATACGGAATCGAAGTGCCGAAGGCCATGCAACCTCAACTGCGCGAAGAGGTCCAGGCGTACAGCGATGAGGCCGCCCGAGAAATTACCGCCGAAGAGGTTCACACCATCTTCCAGGAAAAGTTTGTTAATCCTGCCGGGCCGTTCGAACTCATTGCGTATTGGCCGCGCCCGGATGATCAGGATCCCACCTTTATTCATGGCGAAGTCAAAATGAGGATTCATGGGGAGGAAACCACCGTGACCGCGGACGGGAATGGTCCCGTCTCCGCCTTTGTGAATGCGGTTCAGAAGGGGGTTGGAATCGACTTTGGTGTGGACAACTATCACGAACAGGCCGTTGGAAAAGGGGCCGATGCGCAGGCGCTGGCCTATGTCCCGCTGAAGCTGAAAGACAACGGCATCGTTTTTGGGGTGGGGTCCGATTCCAATATCGATCAAGCCGCCGTCAAGGCCATCATCGCGGGCCTCAATCGAATTGCAGTAAAGTAGGACAGGCTTCCAGCCTGTCGAATACTCACATAGAGATAACGAAGGAAACAAAGCAGTGCGCCGAGAAAGAAATACTATTGGAAATGTGCAGATAGTTCATGGGTTCTTTTCCAGCTTGCTCCGTTCTCTTCGTTTGCTCTATGTAAAATGATTTATGTTTAGGAGCTATATGAAAAAACTCGCAGTTCTAGGTCACCCAATTGGCCATACCCTTTCGCCCGTCATGCACAATGCCTCCATCCAGGCGATGGGGCTCGCAGACGATTATGAATACGGCAAACTCGATGTGCCACCCGACCAACTGATGGAGCGCCTCGCGCAGCTCCCCGCCGAAGGCTACGCGGGCGTCAACCTGACGATCCCGCTCAAAGAGGTCGCTTTCCAAGGTTTAGAAAAACTCGATGTCAGCGCGGAAATCCTTGGCGCCGTAAATACCATCGAATTTTCCGAAGAGGGGTTGATCGGCCACAACACCGATGGCTACGGTTTCCTCAAAGCGCTTGAAGAAGCGTTCGGAAAATCCGCCGAGGGCGACAACGTCTTTGTCCTCGGTTGCGGCGGGGCAGGGCGCGCCGTGGCCCTGATGGCCGCGCTTGACGGTGCCAAAACCATCACACTGGCCGATGTGGATGCCGACCGCATTGCCGCACTGGCTGTCGAGATTTCACACGGTGCGCCGAACGTAGAAGTTATTCAATCCGTGGGTGGAGGCTCAGCCTCCTGCCACGCGGCCGATCTTGTCATTCAGGCCTCGCCGGTCGGAATGAAAAAAGACGATTCGTCGCTGATGCCGCCGGAAGCCTTCCGCGCCGGGCAGCGCGTCTTCGACCTCATCTACATGTATCCCGAAACCGCATTTTTGAGTGCGGCCAAATCGGCGGGAGCACAGATCGCCAACGGGCTGGGCATGCTCCTTCATCAGGGGGCGAAAGCTTTTGAAATCTGGACAGGAAAACAACCCGACATCGCGGCCATGCGCGATGCCCTCGAGCAGGCCGTGTACGGAGAAGTTTTACATAGAGGTAACGAAGAAAACGAAGTAGAGAAATGATGGTTCCCCTTTCTTTCCTTTGTTACCTCTGTGTGAGCTCTTCATATTCACCGAGCCTGCAAAGGAAATGATTTGAACCGTTCCCTCCGGTCTCTATTTCCTTTCGGAAATTATCCGTCGCTTCGCTCGGGGCTGTCCACTTGTCCTGCATAGCCTTGGCGACGCATGGATGATTTTGTAAATCTCTTCTTCCGCATCTTGCATCCCGCATCCCGCATCCTGTAACCTCCCCTCATGAATTTCTGGGACATTTACTGGTCGGCGCTTGTCTTCATCCTTGGCTCCTGTCTAGGTAGCTTTCTTAACGTTTGTATCTACCGAATTCCTGCTGAAAAATCGGTCGTTCATCCCCCTTCGGCTTGCCCAAAGTGCGGCATGGGCATTAAGGGCTACGACAATATTCCGATTCTAAGCTGGATTCTCCTGCGAGCCAAATGCCGTGGATGCGGTGTGAAAATCTCAGCGCGCTATCCTTTTGTCGAAGCACTCACCGGCGTTCTTTTTCTCGCACTTTGGCTTCTCTACGGGCCCACTTGGGTTGCGGCCTGCTATGCCCTGAGCATCTTTGGGCTCATCTTCGGAACCTTTGTCGATATCGACGAAATGTGGATTCCAGACCGCGTCACCATCGGCGGAATGATTATTTTTCCGATCCTTAGCTTCTTCGTTCCTGAGCTTCATGGCGAGGTCACTCGCATGGGCGGCTTGATCGCCGGACTCATCGGTGGGGGGGTTGGGTTTGGCTCCTTCTGGCTGATCGGTGTTCTGGGAAAACTCGCCTTCAAAAAAGATGCCATGGGCTTTGGCGACGTCAAACTCATGGGCGGCCTCGGCGCGCTTTTGGGTTGGCAGTCTGTTTTGTTTATTCTTTTTGTCTCTGCACTCATCGGCTCCGGGGTCGGAATCAGCCTTTTGAAATCCGGCAAAAAAGAACTGCAGAGTCAGATCCCTTACGGCCCGTATCTCGCCGTGGCCGCAGTCTTTTGGATGCTCGGCGGCTACCGCCTATGGGAAGCCTATCTCACCGCCATGAACTTCTGATTCTCCCCGTAGACGCGGTGTCCCCACCGCGTTACCGCCGATGGCGGCATGAATTTCCAAGGTTTGGAAAAATAGGGGTGCAGGCTCAGCCTGCTCCAATGCTTGGAAAAATAGGGGTGCAGGCTCAGCCTGCTCCAATGCTTGGAAAAATAGGGGTGCAGGCTCAGCCTGCTCCAATGCTTGGAAAAATAGGGGTGCAGGCTCAGCCTGCTCCAATGTCTGGAAAAATAGGGGTGCAGGCTCAGCCTGCTCCAATGTCTGGAAAAATAGGGGTGCAGGCTCAGCCTGCTCCAATGCTTGGAAAAATAGGGGTGCAGGCTCAGCCTGCTCCAAGGTCTGGAACTTTAGAGCAAGGTTAGAAAAACTGTAGCCGCGATCCGTGATCGCGGAATCCCGGGGTCACCCTTCGGTTTCGCTCAGGACAGGCGGCCCCCGCCCTACAGAAAAACCGAACGGCCACGGGTTTCCTTAGAACGATCTAATCGAGAAAGGCCCCGCTTCGCTCGCCGGTTAATTGGCCATCTTGGATCGTCAGCGTTCCGTTCACCACTAGCGCGGTAACGCCTTCGGAAAGCTGATGCGGCTGGGCGTAGGTGGTGTTTTCTTTGATCGTGTTCGGATCAAAAATTACCACGTCGGCAAAATTCCCTTTTTTCAACACGCCCCGGTTTTTCAGACGGAACTGCTCGGCGGGCAGGGCCGTCATTTTTCGGATCGCTTCGGGCAGAGCGACGGTCTGTCCGTCCAATGCGGCGCGCAGGAATTTAGTAAAGCTTCCATAAGCGCGCGGGTGCGGATGGTCTTTGCTCAGAATGCCGTCCGGCGCGCGGAGCGACGCATCGCACCCGATCATCACCCACGGGGTTTCGAGAACCCGCCACATATTCTCCTCGCTCATTCCGAAGAATATTCCGCCGGTTCGCAATTCGTCTTTTTCAATGATGTGCAGCAACGCATCGACCGGTTCCATCCCCAAAACATGTGCAGCCTCCTGTAAAACCATACCTTGCAAGGTATGGTTTCCCGGATGCTCCGTTGAGCCGATCATGACGGTGTCGAAGCCGAATTCGCCGCGCGCCTCGAGAATTTCATCGCGGATTTTTTTCCGAACCTTGGAATCTTTCAGGCGTCCGAGCACCGCCTCTTTGCCGTCGTAGAGCGCCCAGTCGGGTAGAACGATATCGAGATCGGTCTGCGCGGCGGTGTAGGGATAGCGGTCGGCGGCCACTTCCATCCCTGCGGCGCGGGCGGCCTCGATCTTTTCGATCGCGGCGTCGAGCTTGTGCCAGTTGGCTTTTCCCGAGGCTTTCAAATGCGAAATCTGAACCCGCGCACCGGACTGTCGGCCGATGTCGAGTGCTTCATCAATCGCTTCGAGTAGCTGCCTGCCTTCGCTTCGCATGTGCGAGGTGTAGATTTTTTCTTTCGCCGCAACGACCTTGGCAAGTTCGACAATCTCCTCGCGCGGCACGGTCGAGGCGGGCGGGTAGATCAGCCCGGTGCTCATTCCACATCCACCTTCGTCGATCGCCTGTTCGATCGCACGGCACATTTTCTTCAACTCATCGGGGTTCGCGCCGCGCGGTTCGTAGCCGCAAATTCCGCGATGTAGCGTGTTGTGACCAATCAGCAACGCTTCGTTGACCGCAGGCTTCGCCTGTTCGAATAGCTTCCGATATTCCGCGACCGTGCTCCATGTGCCAGGGAAGGACTTGTCCTGCCAGTCCGACGGTAGTTGCGCACCGCCAAGCCGCGGCGCGACCGATGCACCGCAATTGCCGCACACTTCGGTGGTGATGCCTTGAAACACCTTGCTCGAAGCGCGCGGCTCAATCAGCAGATAGGCATCCGAGTGGGAGTGCGCATCAATAAAGCCGGGGCAGACGATTTGTCCGGTCGCATCAAGGATCTGTTGGGATTCTGCGTTCGATAAATCACCGATTGCCTCAATTCGATCGCCGCAGATTCCGACATCCGTTCGAATCGCTTCCGCGCCCGTTCCATCGAGCACCGTTCCGTTTTGGATCAGTAAATCAAAGTTCATGTCGCGATAGTAGCCAGACTTTCTTTAGAGACCGAGCATCTGTTTGACGTTTTCGCGGCAGTGGAGGATGTGGTGGTCGGGCAGGTCGACATCCCCCATCATGTTCAGGAGGGTCTCTTCGTCGACATCGAGCATGGCGACGATGCTGATGATCTCTTTTTCGTGCACACTCTCGGTGGAGTGGAGCAGTTCGAGGGTTGGCCGGTGTTCCACGTAGCGCTTGTCGACCCAGGGCTTGAGCTCCTCTTTGGGGATCTGGCAGAAACAATGGGTCGGATGGGTTAATTCATCGTGTTCACTCATGTTAGGCCTCCCTTCAGAGCCTCGACTATTTTAGCCGCGAATTTCGGTTCATCTCGGATTTGCGTTTATAGGAACAACTCATGTCCCACGGATGAAGAGCGTCCGGTTTTGTTGAGTTAAACGATTATCGACGAAATCAACCCAGCAAGGGCTTAAGACTTTTCAGTAGCT
>Ga0307929_1001335_pt1 | contig 19054 bp, 14 predicted proteins | sample AceLakmetage1330_FD_203160 | JGI IMG/M metagenome (GOLD analysis project Ga0307929, IMG submission 203160) | Saline water microbial communities from Ace Lake, Antarctica - #1330 | ecosystem: Environmental > Aquatic > Non-marine Saline and Alkaline > Saline | place: Antarctica: Ace Lake...
AATCGCGCCCCTGGTCAAGATCAACCAGATCCTGCAAGAAATGCGGGATGAACTGAGAGCCCAGATTCCATCAGCCATGGAAACACGCATCCTCCTAATGGACCCTGACGCGAAAGAGTACACCCGGCCCCTCCAATGCATCCTCTATGACAGGCCGGTGAACTGTTTATCCTGCAAAAGAAGTCGCCCGGTCATAAAAAAAGCATTGGAAAAGAGGCGGATGGTGGTAGTTCCCGAGAGCGATCCCATCGAAAGGCAAAACGGCGCCATGGTTCGTGTGGGGCCGGAGGCTGCGGTACCGGCATTCATGGGGGATGAAGTGTTGCTGGTGGTGAGCGTGGTGGGAAAACCGGGAACCCGTTTTACACCCAAGGATTTCTTTTTGATCGAGGACTTTGCAAAAACAGCCCGTAACGTGGTACTGCACGCCAAAAAGCACTGGGAAATGACAGAGGAAAAACTGCGCATCGGCAAAATGCTGAGTCATATTTCCCCCTTTGTCCCCCAATCGGTTCTCAAAATGGCTGAAAATGATCCAGCGCTTCTGGGACAGGATAAGGCGGAAAAAGAGGTTAGCGTTCTTTTTCTTGACCTTGAAGGCTACACCCGACTCAGCACCAAACTGCCGGAACAGGAAGTAAATCAGGTTGTTGAAAGGCTGTTTTCCAGGTTTGTGGATCCCATCCATCGATCCAAAGGGGACATCAATGAAACCGCCGGAGACGGCCTGATGATCATCTTTAAAGAGGATGACATCAAAACCAATGCTATAAATTCCATCAAGGCCGCCTTTGACATTCACCAGCAAAGCCTGGCGTGCAACCGGGAATTGCCGTCCCATATGGACCCGTTGAAGGTCAACATGGGAATTCACTGCGGCACGGCCCTGCTGGGTATGACAAGGTTTAAGGGATCCATCGACACCCGAATGACCTATACGGCCAGCGGAAACGTGACCAATCTGGCTGCCCGCCTGGCCGGTCACGCCAGAGGGGGCGATATCCTCATCGCGGAGGAAACCCGGAAACTCATTAATGGTCTGTGGCCTGTATTCGACAAAGGAACCGCCATCTTGAAAGGCATCGAAAAACCGGTGCATGTCTATTCCTTGCTAAGGGCTCACCCCGGTTCAGAACAACGCCAACAGACAAAGAATGAGGTTCAATAAGGAGTCTGATCATGCAAATCAGATGTTTTGGGGCAAGGGGATCTATTCCCGTTTCAGGCCGGGAATACATCAAATACGGGGGCGACACCACTTGCATTGAAATCCGCAGTAAAAATGATGAAATCATTATTGTGGACGCCGGGTCGGGAATTCGGCGCTTGGGAAACCACCTTCTTGATGAAAAAAGATTTCACTACCATCTCATTTTCACCCACTCCCATCTGGACCACATTCTGGGGTTTCCCTTTTTTAAACCCATCTACCATAATGAAGCAATCATTCACCTGATGGGCTGCCCCAGCACCCAGGGAAATATTCAGAAACTGCTCAGCAAAGCCATGAGCGCCCCACTGTTTCCCATACAGTTTGATGCCCTTCTGGCCACCATTGATTACGATGTTGAGTGCCGACTCGGCTATAAAATCGACTCCATCGAAATCTTTCCCATCAATCTCAATCATCCCAATGGCGGAATGGGATACAAATTCGTGGAGGAAGGAAAATCGTTCGTATTTCTGACGGACAATGAACTGGGGAGCAAGCATCGAAACGGACGTCCTGTTGAAGAATATGTCGAATTTTCAAAGGATGCAGACCTGCTCATTCACGATGCGGAATTTACACGGGACGAATATCACATTACGAAAGGCTGGGGGCACTCCACCTATCCGGACGCCCTGCGCGTGGCTCAGGAAGCCCATGTGAAGGCATTAGGTCTCTTCCATCACAACCAGAACCGCAACGACGAAGACCAGGATATGATCGTCCAGGAATGCAAGTCCCTAAACGAGGACAAACACATCAACATGGATTGTTTTGCCTTGACCCAGGCCACGACGTTGACCCTTTAGGGTGTAGCATTCTACCACGCCTCGCTCACCTTCTCCAGATCCGGTTGAAGTCGCTCGGGAGCCTTGTCCATAATCGTGCGGATCAGTTTTCGCTTGGTCGCCTTAAATCCAGGTTCAACCAGGCTCGAAATGCCGTCGGCGGTCTTAATGGTCAGCTTGGTTTGTACCTTCCGGGGTATCATTGTCCCTCCGCGACCCACAACCGTGTGACTATCCTTCAAATCAAATCCCTGGATATCCTCCCAGGTTAACACCGTAGCCCCACCCGGATAGTGGAGGATAAGACCATCTTCTGCGACCTCGACACTCTGGCTGAACTGATTGGCGGAAAACAGGGCACAAAAGGCCGCTACGGGTAAATATCCAATAGAACAGATTCCCAGCACTGCCTCATCACCCAGGAAAGAAGTCATGCCAAAACATTTACCCATTAAATATTCAACCAAACAATAGGCCCCAAAACCGATGAACAGGATGAAGATTCCATCTCCAATAATAGCAGTCCATCCGGGATTGAGGTTTATACCGGGACGCTTTCTGTAAACTCCCCTCATGGAAAAAAGTCCAAAACCTAGAAAAACCGCAGCAAAGAGATATCTTCCAACTCTAAACCATCCGATATCTATGGTGACATTTTCAGGAATAGTCTCTGACGCGCCAATAATCAGATAATCTCCTATTCGAAAAACGGCATTTTCTTCACGTGTGCCCAAAGCCCTGTTCAGACTGACCCACTCATCCCAGCCCAACGCTGTACGTTCCTTTTTGTAAAAGACGCCCCTTTTGACAGCTGAGGGGGCCATACTCTGTCTCTCTACCTGACGTTGTATTTGTTTGAAACGCCTCATTGCGTCATCAATAGTCTTCATACTTTCACCGGACCGGGAACTGGGCGGCACTGCCTCTTTTTTCGGTTCGGGGTCTTTTAGCGATTGTGCCGTCTCCTCCAGATTCTTAAAATAGAACGCCATCCCGGGGTATTCAGAAAGTTTTGATTCGGCAAGGGAAGGAACAGGAGGCGGTTCACTCAGGCCAACCAGATATAATGTTCCCATATCCCGGATGATCAACCAGACAAGTTTAAAAGTTTTTCCGCCGTACTCAAAACAGAACGCTCTTTGAGATCGGCCCAGCTTCCGTTTGATAAAAGCCTCCAGATTCCCGCCGTAAAGACTCACCTGGTTGGTCTCTAAAAGAGAATGACTCAGAAACGATACGGCCTTTCTTATCTGGGGAAAAGGCTTCAGGTCCTCTTCACTGACACTTTTCAACCCTTCTGAACAGGCAGCTCTTTGTGCTGAGTTGCTCAACGCCACAGCCGATAGATAAACAGCCGGCTCGGTCTTCGAAACCTCCTTCTCTGCGGTATAAGGACCGGCAACAAAAGCAAGAAAGAGGCTGAGACAAATATATCCCAAAAGCCTTCCGGTGAATGGATTCAACTGGTTCTCCTTCCGAAAATTCCCAAGATATGTCAAAGTGTAACCACAAATTATCCTGTCCGGGATGATAAATCAAGCATTAGGGGTCTTGCCCGCTTTCAGATCGCTTAACAGCTGCTTTAATGCCTTGAGTTGATCAGAGGCTCTATCCTCACCACCCCTTTCATACCAAATCCAAAAAGTTCAAATAGTCTCGACAAAATATTCGGATTTTACTATTATTCCATCTATAAAAGAGGCTCAACAATTCTGTATTGGAGAAGACAATGGAAAACAATCTGATCGAAAAACCCGGCCCGAATATCAACGGCGGGGCGGTGAGAATCGTCCGGACCACATCCACCTTCGACTGCGGTGGCAGATGCCCTCTCAGGCTGCACGTTAAAGATAACACAATCATCCGGGTCGAAGGCGACGACTTCTCCGAGCCCGGTCAACTCAGAACCTGCCTCAGGTGCCGGGCCTACCGCCAGATGGTCCACCACCCGGAACGGCTCATGGTTCCCCAAAAAAGGACGGGCGCCAGGGGTGAGGGGAAGTTCGAACGGATTTCCTGGGACGAGGCCTATGACATGTTAGCCGGTGAGTTAATAAGGGTCAAGGAGACCTACGGGAACGAGGGAATCTTTCTTGCTACCGGCGGTGGTTACTTAGCCAGTCTTCATAACCCGGGGTTTGCTGCTTCTCGACTTCTGGCCCAATTCGGAGGGTATGTAACCCATTACGGAAACATTTCTTCCGAGGGAGCGGTCTGGGCCTCACTCGTCCAATACGGCTCGGTCATGGTCGGTCACAGCAGGGAAGACATGCTCCACTCAAAATTGATAATCCTCTGGGGCTGGGACCCTGCCCGGATGATTTCCGGCACCAATACCATGTATCATCTGATCAAGGCCAAAGAGAACGGCGCCAGGATCATCTCAATAGATCCGAGGTACCACGATACTGCGGCAACGGTAGCTGATGAATGGATTCCCATCTTTCCCGGCACGGATACAGCTATGATGGCGGCAATGGCCAACGTTATGATCCGGGAGAATCTCCACGATCAGACCTTTCTCGATAAATACACAACAGGATTCGACAAATTCGAACAGTATGTCATGGGCCTGGAGGACGGGGTCCAAAAGACCCCCGCCTGGGCTGCCGAAATTTCGGGTGTAAACGCATCTACTATTGAGCGGCTGGCCCGAGACTACGCTACCACCCGTCCGGCGGCGCTGATGGACTGCCAGGGCCCGGCCAGGAGTGCCATGGGCGAGCAGTATAACCGGTGCGCAATGACATTGTGTGCCATGACCGGAAACGTGGGCCGGCGGGGCGGCAGTGCAGGGGGCGGTCTGATGGGCATCCCGGTGGGACATATGTTTCGCATGTCTGCCATACCTCCGGGGAAAAACCCTTTTGAACTGGATGGGCCTAAAGTGAAGGGCACCCTCGACATCGGCGTCAGGGTGGCAAAACGGGTACACATAAACAAGATCTTTGACGCCATCCTCAAGGGCAAAGAGGGAGGGTATCCATCGGACATCAGAATGATGTGGTCCATGTGCAACAACTACCTGAATCAGACAGGGAACAGCAACAAGGCAGCGCGAGCCCTTAAAAAGCTTGAGTTTTTTGCCGTCAACGAGCTGTTCATGACCCCACAGGCCAAGTACGCCGACCTGGTCCTGCCGGTAACCAGTGCGGCCGAAAGGAGCGACCTGACCCGTCCGTGGCCCTCGGGCCCCTACTACACGTTTGTGAACCGCGCCATCGAACCACTGGGCGAGTGCAAGTCTGATTTTGATATTATAACCGACCTGGCAGAACGGCTCGGGGTGAAAGATTTCAACCCTTATTCTGAAGATGAATGGCTCAGGATGTTTGTGGAGAAAAATCCGGAGACAGGGCCCCAGATTACAGACTACGAGAAGTTCAAAAAAGAGGGGATTCATCGCGTAAAACTCCCTGAGCCTGTTGTAGCATTCAGGGAACAGATAAAGGACTTTGAAAATAATCCTTTCCCTACACCATCGGGCAGGATCGAAATATTTTCGCAGCGGGCAGCAGATCTGAACAATCCTCTTTGCCCACCCGTCCCCAAGTATTCGAATACCCCTGAGGACCGCACGGACCCCTTGTTCAAGCGGTACCCGCTTCAACTTCTGACTCCCCATCCCAGAAACAGGGTGCACTCGGAACTGTACAAAGTGGAATGGCTCAGGGAGGTGGAACCTCACCGGGTCTGGATCAACCCGGTTGACGCAAAATCACGAGGGATCAAGGATGAAGACGCGGTTCATGTTTTTAATGCCCGCGGCAAGGTGGCCATCAAGGCCTGGGTAACGGAGAGAATCATTCCGGGGGTAATTTCCATCTTTGAGGGTGCCTGGTATAATCCGGATGAAAAGGGCATCGATCGCGGCGCATGCGCCAATACGCTGACCAAAGACGCTTACTCGGGTGGTGGAGCGGCTGTTATGAACACAAGCCTTGTTCAAGTAGAAAAGGGAGATTAAACCATGCAAGTCGGTTTCTATTTTGACCAGACCCGTTGTACCGGATGCAGTGCCTGTAGAGTTGCCTGTAAGGATTGGCATGACATTCCCGCCGGCCCTGAGAACTGGATGCGCGTCATATACACGGAGAAAGGGAAATTCCCTGATCCGTTTGTGAGCTACATGATTGCCCCCTGCTGGCATTGTTTAGACCCCGTCTGCATACCGGCATGTCCGGTGGGCGCCATCACCAAACGGGACGGCGACGGGATTGTACTCGTGGATAATCAGGTTTGCGTTGGCAATGTGGAATGTGACGAGAAATGCCTCAAGGCCTGCCCCTACGACGCCCCCCAGTTCGGCCCTGAAAAAGGCGCCAAAATGCGAAAATGCAACTACTGCCTGGACCGTTTTGCGGAAGGAAAACTTCCCAACTGTATTGAGTCCTGTCCGGTCAGAGCTTTGGATGCCGGGCCGCTCAGCGATCTGGAAAGAAAATACGGCAAATCCAGGGAAGCTGAAGATTTTACATATTCACAAAGGACCAAACCGGCCGTAATCATCAGACCGAAAAATAGACTCAATAAAGCCTAAAAGAGCTTGCCAATGCGGATCTGATTACAACAGAACGGCAGGGGAAATTCCTGGTTGCAAGGATAAATGAAGAAACTGCGAAAGAAGCCTGTGCCGTGCTGTCCCTTGCAAGAAAATGAGGCCTTCGTTTTTGCCCTGTTTTTTTGTCTATACAATTCGATATTTGTCAAATTCACAAACTGTAAAGGTTGAACATGTTCGGCTGCCATACAGTGGAAGCCAACAGGAGATTAAGTAATGGAAAGCAGACGTTCCTTTATCAAAAATAGTTCCATGTCTCTGATGGCATTATCCCTGCCCATTAGCGGCCTGACAGCATGTACTCCCCGGCAATCCCAGGAACCCTTCACGCCTCTGAAACCGAAAAATGCGCTGGTTTTCTGGTACAGCCAAACCGGCAATACCGCCCGGACCGGAAAGGTTATCGCCCGGGAACTGGAAGCCAAGGGGCTGGTAGTCGATGCGGGGGAATATCGGCAAATCGACAAGGCCTCTTTAACCCGCTACGATCTGGTCGTTGCCGGGTCTCCTGTGTATTACTATGATGTACCCGAAAACTTCCAAACCTGGCTCAGTACGATTCCGGAAATCACCGGAATACCGGTTGCGTCATACGTGACCTTTGGCGGAGAAGGGGGGAACACCCACAACACGGCCTGTACACTTCTGGAACTGCTGATCAGCAAGGGAGGGATTCCGGTAGGATTAAATACCTTCGGAAATATGTCGGCCTTTGCCCTGACCTGGTCATACGGAAATGTGGAAAGGATACTGAAATACAGCCACTTGCCCAATCAAGATTCGTTCTCAGCAATGAGACAATATGCCGTCTCCATACTGTCGCGGGTGAAAAAAGGCCAACCAGTGAATATCAAAAAGGAGGTTGATTTCCGAGAACTGATAAAAGCCAACCCTTCCATCTGGTTGACCAAGTTGTTTATCGGGAAACACGAGATAGACGAAGAGCGATGCACCGGATGCGAGACCTGCCTTGACAAATGCCCTGTGGATGCCATTGATTTGCCAAACTATCAGGTGGACACCGATCGCTGTCTCGCCTGCCTGGGCTGCGTGAATAATTGTCCCGAAGGAGCGGTGGACATGGAGTTCATGGGTAAGAAAGTATACGGGTATCATGAATTTCTAGAGAAAAACCATATCCGGGTTGCCGAACCCGTCTGACGGGTTCATGAAAGAGAGAAAGATGCAAATTGTTTTTCCAAATACCAATCAAGTATTTCCGTTTTTATTGAAAAGTAGCTCTAAAGAGTCTGTCGGGAAACCCCTGCCTTAATTGATATTTCAGACTGTGGAATGGCGGGTACGCCTCTGGGACTCTGGAACTCTTTAAGAAGAAGGGGAAAAAAAGAATTTGCAAACTTACAGGGGAACGAGGAGGATGTGAGTACGGTCGTTATTGATAGTCTGTTTTGATATTCCTCTTTAATGACATCTAAAAGCTGCAATTGGCTTTTACATAGCCGTTAGCTTAGATATCTCAATCATTTGAATGACTTTTTTCATGTTGGTATTCTCACTTTTTTATGCTTACCCATTGCGCCGTAAATCACTGATTTTGTGCGTCTAATAGCTAATGGCTAACCGCTAATTGCATCCTTTAAGTGACATGAGGGCCATGGCGTTCTCAAAAGGGACATTCTTTGGGTAATCACATCCCAGTGTCAGAACATATCCCCCACCCTCGCCCCAGGCTTCAATACATGCCTTCGCCTCAGCCACAACCTCTTCCGGTGTTCCGCGAAGAAATGCCCCTGTCGGCGTTACATTCCCGGCCACGCAGACTTTACCCCCAAGAATCTCTTTGGCCTTCCGCAAATCCACCTTGGACTCAAGACTGAAACAGCTCGGGGCAATCTCAGCAATATCCTCCAACACCAGGGTCGTGTCCCCACAGATGTGTATCATCGCGTATTTCCCTTTCCCCTTGATTCTATCGACAAGATCCTTCAAAAACGGAGCCGCAAACTTTTTGAACGAATCGGGTGAAATCAAATCCCCGGAAGCTACAGGGTCAGCGAGATTCACTCCTGAGATGTCTTCGTGTTCAAGGGTTGGTTCGATAATCGACCAAAGCAGATCTGTTGAGAACTGGATTAGTTGTAACAATTTATCGGGTTCCAGGATGGTTGCAAGCGCTATCTCTTCCATGCCTAAAATCCGGCTCGCCAAAGTGAACGGGGCCCACTGGGCCGGCATGGCCATCGTCTCCTTACCGATGGCATCGGCAACGATGTGGTGCGAATGAATAATCCCCTGCATGATCGGATGATCCAGGACCTTTTCCATTCTCAGTTCACCGAAATCATCCAAGCTTTGGATGACTGTTTTGGTGAGGACTGGTCCGTCCGAAGAGTTGTCTTCTATGGGGCAACCTAAAAAATGGACGGGATAGTTGACGAAATTGGAACCCGTCCACATGAGATCGTGCCCTACCTTTCGAAAGCCCTGGATAAAAACATCTGCAATTTGTTCCGGATTCTCTTTAATACCCGCGAAGGTTTCTCCTGCCATGTCCACAAGCCATGAACCACCCCCTATAAGGGTGACCGGAACTCTTTCGGGTTCCTTTAAATCAAAAGCCATCTTCGTAATTTCTCTTCCGTTCATGACACTCTCCTGAATCTGTTCAACCGGACGGACCAGCCCTTTCAAGGTGACTCCTAACCTGACCGATTTGGAGATAAGGCTTAGGATATCAACCTATTATTGCTGTTTGAGGTGTCAGGTGTCAGTGTTCAGGTTTCAGGAATGAAGCGATTCTATCCATTAATATTTGTTGAAACACCCTATTGTTGACACCCGACACCTGAAACCTATATGCTCCGAACCCGATTTTTATCTATAATCCCTAACTATTACCCAGTTTCAATAACCACCTTGAAAGGGCTACCGGAAAGACTCCTAATGATCTACTTCCATTCTACTACAGCCGGTTTGCGGTTCGGCAGGCGGTGGTATTTGAAGGAGCCATAACCTAGCATCATCGCCCCGGCGATTTTGCGGCCTTCCGGCAGGGGCAGAGCTTCGACCAGGGGCGGATAGTTTTTGTAGGCGCTCGTGAAATAGCCCGACCACGTTGCTCCCAGGCCCAGGGTGGGAGCCATAAGCTCTAAGTAAGAGAGGGCCAGGGTGCAGTCTTCGGTTGCCCAGCCCCAGTCTTTATCGGCGTGGCAGACGATTAAGCAGGGGGCATTGCGCAAGGTCTTATATTTACCAGCTGCCGCCAGATCGATAGTGCGCGGGATTTTCAGGACTTCGGCTACCTGGGGCTGTTTTTCGGCGATGGCCTTCATCCAATCCAGGATCAGAGCGTCAAAAACTTCGGTCTGCGCTTTATCGTTGATAACGATCCACTCCCAGGGCTGGAAGTTTTTGGCCGAAGGGGCGTGGCAGGCCACATGGAGCAACCTTTCTATCTTTTCTTTCTCTACCGGCTTGTTTTTGAAGCGGCGAATTGATCGCCGGGCCCGGAGAAAGGCTTCTGCCGTATCGGCATCCAACATAGGGGCCGCTTCCGGGCAATCATCCGGGGTGAGCCAATCCAGGGATAGGGCTCCAGTTGGGCAGACAGCTACGCAGTGGCCGCACTCCAGACAGATCCCGTCAAAGTCATCGCTCTGGAAAGGCAGGACATCTTTACCAGGTTTTTCTATTACCCGAGCCGGGCACTCCTCCACGCAGAGCCCATCGTGGTTGCATTTGTCCACATCGATTATCAATTGAGCCATTAAGTATCTCCCTGTAAATGATTAGAATGAGCAATAAGCATAGAGGAAATGGTCTTGTGTATCAAGCAAAATATGACCGCAGGATGTTGTGGAGGCAGCGGACTGACCAAAAATGAAGGTAGGGGTTGGTAAGGGAACCTTTCATGAACCTGTCAGGGATTTAACATCCGGACGATTCCCGCCGAATCGTCCACTTCCACTCGCATGCCGTCGGCGAAACGGTTCACCGCGTCGGCGATTCCCACCACGCAGGGTTTGCCGTACTCCCGGGCCACCAGCGCGCCGTGTTGGAGGGTTCCTCCCACTTCCAGGATAATAGCGGCCGCGTTGACAAACAGTGGAGTCCACCCCGGATCGGTCGCACTGGCAACGAGGATTTCCCCGGGCAAAATCGGCTTTTCATTGGCGGTGTGCAACACCTTGACCTTTCCCCTTGCCTTTCCGGAAGACACGGGCTGGCCCGAAATGGCGCCTTCTTCCGTGACCCGGGCCTCTGGTTTCAATATCCAACCCCGGGAATCAATGACCGGGGGGAGTGCACCGGACCGAAAAAGGGCGTTGATTTCATCCAGGTGCGGTTTTGCCGCTTCAGAAGCGGACGCGCCGTTTTCCATCACGGCCCTGATGTCTTCAAAAGTCAGGTCGAAGATGTCCTCCTGGTTCTTCAGAAGGTTCCGGGCGCAAAGGGTCCCAGCAAGATCCATCACCAGCATCCTGATTTTTGCGACACCCCGGATCAGATAATATTTGTGGTTCTCCCGATATCCGCCGAAGTGCTCAATCACCCGGTAAAGAAAGTGAAATTTTTTCTCTTTGAGCCATCCCCCGGCCATTTTTTCCAGCTGGACGGCGGCCCTTTCCCATTCCCAGCCACCCTCTTCAAACCGGGCCACGGGATCATTGCTTTCAGGATCGTTCCAGAGCTGCCACACCTGGCCCAGGATGGGTTCGGGGTTATCCACATACCGGGGCGACGCCAGATCCAGCTCTCCCGGCCCCCGGAAACCATAGGCATGAAGGAAGTCCCGCCAGGCCTGCATGAATGTCTCGGGGCTGCAGTCATTCTCTAATGTTCAGGCTCCCACGCTCGCTAGACCCCCAGATTGCACCCACCGCTGGAATTTAACCTCAGGGCGGCCGGGCCGTTTACACCACGCATAGCCCGGTTGGTTACCTGCCCCGGGATGTGGCATCACTACGTATCCGATACGAGCAACTGATACGGCTGGACTTTCACCAGCTGGATTGCAGCCTTGTCGGCCGCTCCGACGTCCATCATTAAGTAATTAACTCAACCCATGAGGCTATAATTGTTTTCTTTAGCGATTCGCTCCCCCCTTCGCACAGAATATCCCACACCTTGACCAATCATGCCAATAAGTCTCGCCTAATCTGCCAATGAATACCCCGGCTCCACAACCGCCAGGTAACAATACAACCCCCTTGTTTCCGCCCTTGATTTTTGACGGCTCTTTATCATGTCAAATGCCTAATTGTTTACTTAGTGATGAACGTCCACGGCCCTGTACAAAAAACGAAGCAAGAGTCAACGGCAGACTTGACCCTCCCCCCTAGACTTGCAGTCTATATTGTCCAGGCGGAGTGTTGAATAAATAGTACATCCCGTCACTCAAGATGTTTATCCTCTTTATCGCTTGTGATGGTGACGTTCTGATTCGGCTTCCAGAAATAGTGCAAGCATTTAGATATTATCAATAGCAATGATCCAATGACAAATATCCGCGGGTGTATTGAAGAGACAATGGGCTGAAAGGCTATTTTCCGACAGCCTACTAACGAACCTTTTCGACTGTTTTTGCTACGTCCGTCCACCACTCCTTCCAACTTGTATCGTTTTTCAAAAACCGCTTAATGATCGTTTGGACTCTGCCGTCATTCAGAAAGAATCCATGAGTGGCGCCATCGTACCACTTGCTCTCGACTGCAAGCGTTAGGACATCGTTTTTATAAAACGTCGCGCTCTCTAAGGGCACAGTACCGTCACCGTTATGAAAATCCTGCTTGAAGTTGAAAAAGTTGTCCGATGCGCCGTCAGGGGTTTTTTCCTCAACCACAACCCTTCCTTTGGTTTCCTCACCTTTACCCACAATGACCACCATGCGATCCCTTATTTCTTCATCCAGTGTCGACAAATCCACCATCGCCGGGTTATCAACCCTGAATTCCTTTAAATCCGACAACCTTGTCTTGAACATTTTCATATTTGAAATGTTGGATTGCCAATGTTTCCGGTTGTAGAGATTGAAGGAGGACCTTGGTTTATATCCCTTATCAAAAGCAATGGCCTGGTCGTAAACAGGGCAGAGTTCATAAACGGAAGGGAAAGTGCGTGCTATTTTCCGGAAGATATCATTTGAGTTTAAGAGTGGGAATTTGACGCCGCCCTCTCCAACCAGAAGTGCGACTAATGCGCTAATAGACCCTTGAAACGGGCACACTGTCATCACGGCATGAGCAATATGATCAAAATTTGCTTTGATTTCATTCAGATAACATAAAAAAATCATTCCTCCCATACTGTGAGTCACAAAATTAAATGTATCCTTTTTGAGTTTTTCCTTGAGATACTCCACATAAAGATTTAAGAGTTTTCCATTCTCTCTACAAGATTTCCTCCAGTCATAGCCAAAAATATAAATGGTCGAGTTTACTTCCCTTCCCAGAATAGCCACGGCTTCCCTATACGCGAGATCCTCCACATCGCTCCGCTCGATAATCGCCTTTTTCTCGGTTTCAAAGCGGGGATCAAGCTGTAGTTCCAAGTCAAAGATCGTTTCGAATTTGCTTTGTATACCGGACCAAATCGTATCAAAATCAAGGGTATTCGAATTGGCTAGGGTGGTTCCCTTTATCCCGGGCACCAAAATTGTTGGAATTTCCATCGTCCTGTTCTCCTTTCAAAAAAAATAAACCCTTGGGATGAACAATTCATTAGTAAAGGCAAACCTTGTTAAGAACATACCTGAACAGATTACAGATTATGCACCGGTCTTTGGTTGCCTTCCATTTGCGTGACCCAATCGTCGATGAATTGACGCACCTGTTGGGGCCTGTCCGTCATAACGCCATCCACACCCCGATCCAATATTTCAAAAATTTCCTCCTGTTTTGGATTACGGTCTATGGAAGGCCAGAGCCATCCAAACCCCGTCAGAAAGACAAATGTTGATCCTCCTGCCCGCCTGACTTTCCTGACAATACTCGTTGAAGATAAATTCTCATCATGAGATGTTTCCAGTGCTCGATTCTTCATATTCAGGCTATAAAACCAAAAACACATCTGTTCCTTTATGGAGAGCCCTGTCGGATATTTATCGCCGCTTATCTCGCGGAACTCATCAATTCTGTTGTCGGATGCACTTACGACGAGAATCTTTCTATCGCTCGCATTCTCCAGTATATCCATAAATACTCTCAGATTGTCTTTGAGGCCTTTTCTGCTTGTATCGTTCACTTTTCTTTTGAAGGATTTTTTTAACTCGATATTCAAAGGAATGTCTTTGAACTCGGACAAGAAGTCTGGCAATCTTAGAAGGCACCGGTCCTCCTCCTGCGGCACCTGAGAAAGATCTATCTCGTCTTCATCGATTTCCATAACATCAGGGTCCGCCACCCAGGCCTCTGTCAGCAATCATACGTCACTTGCAATAGCTGTAATTGCTGCAGCATAGGCTTTGACGAGAGCATCGCGCTTTTCATTTGCCACCTCGAAATCACTGTCGTTGTCGATGAAGAACGGCTCTGCGATCACACAAGCTGCAACCGTATTTCTTAACAAATAACCGCCGCGATCTTCCGATGCTTTTGGCTTTACCCCCCGGTTGGGGAGGCCCAATGCTTGAACAAGGTGTTCATTTAGAATCTCAGCGAAACGGGTACCTTTTACCGACCTGTGATAGTACAATACTTCCGTTCCGGACGTCTGAGTATTAAACGCGTTGCAATGAAGGCTAAGGATAAAGTCGGGATTGAGCTCATTAATGTCACCTGGAAGGGCGTTGTAGGTGCGCCGATAGACCCGCTGAACAAGCACTCCCGACACCTCGGGTTCGATGTCTTGTGCCAAAGCATCGTTAAACTTGAACTCGCTCACTCCAGACTGCTTATTGCTCGCGCCTGGCGACGTTTTTTTATGGCCAATTACCAAAGCACATAACTTCATTGCGTATCCCTCCTATAATTCCCCCATTACAACGTCGCCTTCACCCGTTCATCGGGTGAAAGGCGTGGTTGGGACGTTTGGTTAAAAGGGCATAGGTGTCAACTGTGTAACCTGCTGCCCCATGCCTTTCTATGGGTCAATAGTAGACTTGACCCCAGTTCTTTACACTCACACGAACCTCAATCGAAAAACGTGGTCTGTCTCCTATTATTTTGATGCCTTAATCGAGACGTGACATCATATTTCGTTTTGCCATTTTATTTATGCAACCAAGGGGTTAATTTATTTGGTAGCAATCCGTGAGTGCCTGCTTGATTTTATTTCTTAGTTCGTCCTTCTCCTTCTCGCTGGGATTTTCAGCTTTCTCGAATGCATCCACTGCCTCACGCACCTTTTTCATCGGATCTAAGGAGACCTCATTTCCAAGATACAATGTATTGCTCAGCCCCATAAGGACAATGAGCGAGTCCGGAATTTCAGGGAAATTGAAACTCCTGAGCAGTTCCGAAAAGACGATGGCTCCGGTGATGAGCGTAAAAACCACCATCTGAAATTTATATATGTTGAGCCGGCCTCCTATCGATACCATGTCCCGAAGCCTGGGAATGCGGTCCTCTTTTTGCACCTCTTCCTTGACCTCCTTCATGATATCTTTCGGCACCCCCACATCCTTGTTGAGGGCGTTGATGCGAGAAGCGAGGGCCGTACCCCCGGTAATTCCCAGCAGGACCAGTATCTGAGCGGGAATCATGATAAAGTCGCATTGTAGCAGGTACACATAGACACAAGAGAAACCCACAAGGAACGTCCAGAAAAGGGCTTGCGTTTTGGAAATACTGTAGGTCCCGATGGGTGTCATTGAGAAATCAAGCGGTGAAAACAGAAACCTTTTCAGCCATTTATCTTTGTACGTTTTTTTGTATTTTTCGTAAGAGATAGTTCCCTCATCGAAAGGACTCCAGTTTTTGGTGATATGCATGATAAAAAGGAAAGCGATCACCAAAAAGATAGTGCCTCCCATAAGACCCCATCCCCGCCTAGAAACATGAATGTCGAAAGGTTCGGTTACGATATCCGTATCACTCAATTTGGCAGTCACTATCATTTTTATTTCCGGTGGGTATGGACAGTACCAGGGTGGGGTCACATGACTAAGCTCACCAAGGGATGGAAGTTTGGCTTTCACAACATAGAGTTGGTCTCCCACCCTTTCTTGTTCAATGCCGGAAATATGTGCCAGGAATACTTCTTCCTCCAAATCCGAGTCCGCATGATCAGTCCAGAATCCGACGGCTAACTGGGATTCTTTTTTATCGTAACCGGCCATAGGAATGATGATGCGCACTTCCTCTCCCTCAGATACCCATCTATCGGGCACCTTAAAAGTCCTTTTTATGAAAGGCTTGACACCAATAGTCTTCTTCGTCCTTGCGATCGCTGTGTCATCGAAGAGGAATGATACCGATTGAGAGGACGAACCGGAATCCCCGTCTAAGGGCGCAATGCGACCCCCTTTTTTTACTTCCAGGCGCAAGCCCCCTTTTCCTGCATATATCATCCCTTGGCTTCTCCCGACATCCTTTCCAAGCAGGCTGTCCACAAAGACAGTTTTTCCAAGGTATACCGGCGCGTTCATCACCCCTGTCACGGTTTCGGCAAGCCTGAAGACATCAATGTCCTCCCTAATCTTGACCTTGATCGCTTCTCCTTCTTGGAGCGTTATCGTCTCTTCTGAGACCTTCCGGTTTTCCATTTTGTCGGGTAGAACCAGAAAATAGTCTGCAACATCTCGAAGCTCGATCCTGATATTCCCCTCGATCCGGACATACAGGGTATAATCACTTCCGGCCGCCGCGCTGGCGTCGTCCTGCCCAAAGATCAACAAGACCATCAATAGAGCCGCACCAAAAACCGCACCCTTCCTGAAACGACCTGATATTGATTCTTCTCTTTGCATGGCTACATTATCCTCCGCTCTTTTGAGTTCGGACTAATCTTGGGATACACTCACTTTCCTGGTCTTTTGTTAACTTATGATCCTGAGGGCGTCTCTATGTACACTTTACCCTATCGTTGCAAAAGTCGCTGAATGCCTCAGATCCAAGGCGCTACGGATGAAGCTGTAGCACTTTACCGCGAACCCTTGACAACGAAGGAGATGGGGTATTCAACGGCTTTCCCGGAGGGCAAACAAAAAACCGGAAACACACTTTCCCAAGGATTGCACACTCGGTGATTTCCAGGATACGGATCGAAAATAATATAGCTATTTGATATTAATGCCATTTATCCATTCTCGGTGTTTTTTTTGTGCAACCAATGGGGGTTACTTTTTCATCAATTCATGAAATGAATTCTAAAAAAGTGTTTTTCATTTTGCTTGAAGATTTCTAAAAAAACAAACAGGATCGTATCTTAATTATTAATTATTGGCATTATCATCCAACCAAACTATCCAGCTAACACGTTGTTTTTCCCAATTCTTTGAATTTTTCAGCAACTGGCTCTTTACAAAAAAAGAGGTGAATAGTTAATAATTAAGATGCGACCCCTTATCTTTCCCTTACCATAAGCAAAAATTCCAATGTTTCGAATTTAACTTGGCACGAGCATTTTGATGGTTAGACGGCCTTTAGCCCGCTATTATCTTTCGATCTCATCCAATTTTTTTCTTTCATTTCCTCCTTCTTACTTCTTCTGGTTGCGAGAATTAAGTAAGGTGTCCCTGGAACTCCCGTGACAAAAATTACGCGATAGCGCCTACAATTCCCACGATCTCATCAATGAACCCAACAATTTTAACCACATTTTTGGCTATATTTACATCATTCCGAATATCGTTAATTGAACCCTGAACTTTTTTATTGATTGATTTCACGTCCTTGATAATTATTTCCGCGTCTACCACCCAGTCAGACATGGTTTGTGCAATCAAACGATCAATCTTTCTCGACAATTCCTTGCCATGAGTTTTCACTTCATTCGCTTCATCAGGCTTACGTTTAAGCAATAACTTGACCTCGGCCTGATACGCTTTAGTCTTAGCTGCCAACAACTGCTGAATAATTTTTTGTTTTTCTGTCATAGAAACAGGCATAATTTGTCTCCTTAGTTAGCTGTAATGCTGTTTTTCACTTCGTTTGCACTTTCTTGAATGGCAGTCGCGGCCGCTCGTAGCGCAACGGCTGATTCTTTTAGTTTGTCCGCATCCAGCCTAAGCTCATCGGCCATCGTTTTTTTGTCTTTAACGTCTTTCTTCTTCACCGCGTTGTCGGGATCTGCATTCAACGCATTTTGGGCTAACGTATAGTCAAATTGTGCCTGTGATGCCTTAAGTTCAGCCTGTTGATATTTGAGCTCTACGACCGTTGCTTCACTGCTGGCAGCGTCGGCCTTCGCCTGCACAAGCCCAGCTTTGTTCACCTTAGCCTTCGCCTCATAAGAAGCATGCATCTGTACGCCCTTTTCTAGTAACGCCGAAATGGCAGCTATAGATGCATCAGATTTTTTCAAACGCTTCGCCAGCGCTTTGTGTGCTTCAGGGATTTTTCCGTATGCAACATGTAAAGCCTGTAACGAGGCCATTTGTGAAGAATGCGTACGCTTAACTTCGACTATATCACCCACAGCTTTTTGTATCTTCGCGTCTTTCTTACCATCGGCATTGTTGAGAACAAAACCAATAAGCCCTCTTTTTAGTTCTTGTTGTTTCTCCGAATGTTCTTGAGTGCTACTTTGCGCCATTGACACAATCGCACTCTGCATAAGAGCAACATAGCTTTCGATGTTTCTCTGGTTTTCCATGATGGAATCGGTGAGCTTTGTCTTTATCTTTGTCTTGATAAATTCTCTTGCCAACCCAACTGCAACCTCAGAAAACAGTGCTGTATTTTCTGCAGACGCATTACTCGGATCGTTGTTAAACGCTTGGATCGCATCCAATGCGTGATCGTTTAGATCTGTCGACATTTGTATAAACTCATTTTCATCCACAAGTTCTTTGGAGGAGAGTTGCACCAACAATTTTGAGTAATCCAACCAAACCATATTGGTTTTGGAAATACCCAGTTTGAATTGTTGGGCGACCAAAAAAACAGGTGGGTCTGAAATATAGAATGGGTCAGTTGCTTTTTGTATTACTGAGATTTCTTCGAGCAAGCCATCCTTTCCTTGTATTATTTCATTCACAAGTTCTTTACGGTAACGACTTTCCGCCATAGGGATTGTTACATCAAGAGATGACGTTGCCCCTTTGTCTAGCTCCACCAGCGATGCGTGAAATTTTTCAAAGGGCTTCGGGTCAATCGAGGCACACCCGACCATGAAAAACAATGCGGCTACCACAGGTAAATATTTTCCTTTTTTAAGTAAATTCATCTAAACACTCCTTTCTGATTTAAATAATCCGACACAATCTTGACAAACCAATATCAAAATTACATTTTGACCGTCAAACTGTTGCGTAACTAAAGACTCATAATCGCGGTGCTGACCGGACACCGTGCTCCGTGCAAGCAAGCGAAGCTTGATTGTGCGGTGCACGGTGTCCGGTCAAGTACCTTGTTCCGGCGCGTAGCGCCGGGG
>Ga0307929_1001336_pt1 | contig 19049 bp, 16 predicted proteins | sample AceLakmetage1330_FD_203160 | JGI IMG/M metagenome (GOLD analysis project Ga0307929, IMG submission 203160) | Saline water microbial communities from Ace Lake, Antarctica - #1330 | ecosystem: Environmental > Aquatic > Non-marine Saline and Alkaline > Saline | place: Antarctica: Ace Lake...
CCACCTTTTTTCTTGCTGTTTTCTCTGGCGTATCTGCCGAACTCTACTATCCGTGTCTTTTCTAAAGATAATTCCAGACCAAACTTTTCCAACCGTTGGGTCAAGTCCTGCAACAGTTGATTTGCTACGTCTTTGCGTTGAACGCATATGACAAAATCATCACAGTAGCGCACCATACCCATATAACATCCAAATTTATGCTTCTCAACCCTCTCAAACCAGAGGTCAAGTACATAATGCAGGTAGATGTTCGCCAGCACTGGTGAAATCAATCCACCCTGGGGTGTACCCTTTTTTGAAGATGAATATTTACCTTCTTCTATGATACCTGCTTTAAGAAATCTTTTAAGCAAGCGTAAAAGGTTTTTGTCACTTATTCTTTGTTCAACGCAACGCATGAGCCAGTCGTGTTCCACATTATCAAAGAATCCTTTAATATCAGCATCTATTATGTGATTAACCGGGTTCTTCATTATCATCTTATCCACAACATTCAATGCCTGATGACAATTGCGTTTTGGTCTGAAACCGTATGATAAGTCAAGGAAATCAACCTCAAAGATAGCCTGTAAAATTTTAGTGATCCCCATCTGTACTATTTTGTCCTCAACAGACGGTATGCCCAAGGGACGTTTCTTACCATTTGCCTTAGGGATCAACACTCTTTTAACTGGCTTGGGTCGATAGCTGAATGTTTTCATTCTTGCTACCAGGTCTTCAATATTTGCGCCCAGATTCTTTTCATACGCTTCAAGGGTAACACCGTCAACTCCTGATGCCTTCCCTTTTTTCAGTTCACAGAAGCACTCCTGTAGATTACTTTTGTTCAGCAGACAAATCAAATTATTGAATTTGCATTTGCTGTCTGTTTTGGCCATCTTTGTTATAAAGTTCAGTTTTGTTTGCATGTATCCTCCAACTCGATGGTTAGTACATGTTTCCCTTTGCCTTTGCATACTAACGCTAATCCCTTCGAGTGGATTACATCCTCACAGGGCATTACCCCTGCTACGCCTCTACTATGAATTAGTCCGACTCCCGTACAATCATCCCTGAATCCTTTCCTCTTCGGATTGTTTCCAAGTATCTGCTCACGCAGAAACTGTACGGGTCTCCCAGGTCCCGATAATTTCCTTTCTGTATCATACCACGGCCTCAGACTCCGGAAGAGTAAACCACGCCTTGCCATTGCGGTGCAGTTTATACAGCCTTCCAGCAAATGAAAACTGTCGGCCTCTTCAATGTTGAATATTTCGGAGCTCAATACCTTCACTTGCGTTGCGGTCTGGAACATCCCGGCAGGTGGCTTCATTTGCTTTGTTACCTCCACAAATGCACCCTTGGTGATAGCCCGGTGGCTAACCTTTGACTATGTCGGACTTTAACCGACAAGAAATTAACAGCTTTGCCTGGCGCACTCACTTTGTTTCTCCCAAGTATTTTATTATCTTCTCTGTAACAGCATATTAACCATACCATGGGAATGATGTTTACGCTAAAAAAAATTGCCCGTTATCTTTCATCCGTCGGTCAGGATGAATTCCTTAACGCATTCAAGAGAATTGTTCAGGTGGCCCATCATGAAGAAATCATTTATGAACCGGGGTGGGATGCCCAAACCAATTAATCCATTAGTTTTTTTTCAAATTGTTTGAGCAACAGGGAATTGCCCACAACAGATAATGAGGAGAACCACATGGCGATGCTGGCGAACTCGGGTGTCAGGATTAGTCCATAGCCGGAATAGAAAATTCCGGCTGCCATTGGGATCATGAGCAAATTGTAGAAAAAGGCCCAGAAAAAATTCATTTTAATGGTTTTCAATGTCTTTTTGCCCAGGCGTATGGCCCGTTCCACATCAAGGAGGCTGTTTTTGACCAGGATCACCTCACCTGTTTCCTTGGCCACATCGGTTCCCGATCCGATGGCAATACCAATATCTGCCTGGGCAAGGGCCGGGGCGTCATTGATGCCATCCCCCACCATGGCCACCTTTAATCCTTTGGCTTGCCATTTTTTAACCGTATTAATTTTGTCTTGGGGTAACACTTCGGCTTCCACCTGGTCAATCCCCACCTCATTGGCAACATTAAGGGCTGCCATCTGGTTGTCGCCTGAGATCAGGGCGGTTTTTATCCCTGCTTTGTGAAGCCTTTCGATGGCCTTTTTGGAATCTGGCTTGATGACATCGGCCAGGGCAATAATACCGATCACCTGGTTATTTCGGGCAATATAAATGGTTGTTTTGCCTTCCCGGGAAAAACTTTTCCCCCTTGACTCAATTTCAGCGGGGAGCAGGTCTCCCTTCATTAGTTTAAGGTTCCCAGCCTTCAAGGATTCACCATTTATAAGACACTGAACGCCCAATCCTGAAATTTCCCTGGCCCGGGTGGTTTTGTCCGGGGCAATATTTTGATCCCGGGCCATTTTTATAACCGGTATCGCCAGAGGGTGAGAGGAATTTCGCTCCGCACTTACCGCAAATTTTAAAAGATCGGACCGGCTGATGCCCTTTGCCGGGTAAAGGTCGGTCACCTCTGGTTTGCCTTTGGTGATGGTGCCGGTTTTATCGAATAAAACAATGTCTAGCTTTGCGATATTTTCCAGTACAGAGCCTTTTTTGAATAAAATACCCCGGTTCAATCCCACCCCGCTACCCACCATAATCGCAGTGGGAGTGGCAAGGCCCAGGGCGCAGGGGCAGGCAATGACCAGCACGGCAATCATTCGTTCAAAAGAGAAGAGAAAAGGGTCGGTGCCGATAATGGCTTCCAGGCCGGCCAGGAAATACCAATAACAGAATGTGGAAAATGCAATGGTTACGACCACCGGAACAAATATATTGGAGGCCACGTCCGCCAACCTCTGGATGGGCGCCTTGTCCGCCTGGGCATCTTCCACCATTCTGATAATGCCAGCCAGAACCGTATCATTGCCGGTTTGTGTGGTTTTTATGGTAATGGTTCCGGACTGGTTGATGGTGGCACCGGTAACCGCCTGACCCGATAATTTTCGGACGGGGAAAGATTCTCCGGTGAGCATGGATTCATCCACCTGAGTTTCTCCTTCCAGGATTTGTCCGTCAACAGGGATTTTTTCCCCGGCAAGCACCCTGACCACATCGTTTTTTTCTACCATGGCGGAAGGAACCATATTTTCCCGGCCGTTTTTGATCACCCTGGCCGTGTCTGCATTGAGTGCCAGCAGCTCTTTTAATGCCTGGCCAGTCCTGCCCTTGGCCTTGGCTTCAAGCATTTTCCCGATCATGATAAAGGTGATGAGCATGGCGGAGCTGTCAAAAAAAACAGGTTTTGCAGGGTCAACGAACAACAGGGAAAAGACACTGTAAAAATAGGCTGCTGAAATTCCCAGGGAAATCAAAACATCCATGTTGGCGGTCCTGTTTTTCAATGAATAATAGGCTCCCTCATAAAAGGCCCTTCCCGAGACAAACTGAACCAGGGACGCCAGCACAAACATTATATAATTTGTGACGGCCATGTCAAAGCGTCCAAAATGCATGATCCCCATCATGGGAAGGGTAAGGCTAAAGGCGAATAGAAACCTGAACTTTTCTGTATTGCCCGGGGCCGAAGCATCCTCTTTTTCCAGGAAGCCCCGGTAGCCCGCCTGTTTAACAATATCCAGGATGCCATTCTCATCCCAAATTTTTGGATCATAGGTGATAAACCCCTTTTCCAGGGGCAGGTTGATGGAGGTAGCCTGAATTCCCCTGGTCCGTTTAAATACTTTTTCCAGGGCAAGAGAACAGTTGGCGCAATGCATACCTTCAATATTAAAAGAAATGTCACAAAGACCGGCGTCATCGTGTTTTACCCGGGGCGGCTCCGTGGGCGGCTCCGTGGATGGCTCCGTGGATGGCTCCGTGGATGGCTCATCCTCCGGGAGTGCTTCAGCTTTTTGGGGCTCCAGGAAATAGCCTTCCGCCAGGATGGCTGTTCGTAGATCCTCCAAATCACTTTGCTGGGTATCCAGGGTAAAGCTCACACGTTCATTTTCGAATGAGGCACTGACTTCATCTATGCCCGGATGTTTCCCCATTGCGGTTGTCACGGCTTTTTCACAATGATTGCACATCATGCCGTAAACCTTTATTTCGTGGTGTTTTCTCATTTCAGACCCGTATCATTTAACTTGTTTCTTTTGCCGTGAAACCAAAGGCCGTGATCGCTTTTATAGCGGTTTCCATATCCATATTCGCCGCAGCCTTGAAAACAGCTTCCTTATTTTCCAGATCCACATGGACATCGGACACAGTTTCAATGGCCTCAAGATATTTTTTTACCCGACCCACACAATGCTGGCACGACATGCCTTGGATGCTTAGTTTTTTTCCCATGATCTGTTTTCCTTTATTTCCGGCTGTATTTATACACCGTTTCAATGAGTTCATTAATTTTTTGCTGTCCTTCGCCCTTTTGGATGGCCGAAGTTACGCAAGATTCCACATGACGTTTCATGATGATTTTGCTAACCCCGTCAAGGGCCTTTACCGCTGCGGTAATCTGGTTGATGATATCAATGCAGTATTTCTCATTTTCAACCATTTTTCCGATTCCCCTGATCTGGCCTTCAATTTTTTTCAGGCGGGTGGATGCATCCTTTTTAACTTCCTGGTTGATCATATTTTCCCCATATCATTGGTTGTTATACTATACCCGGGTAGGGTATAAAAAATGGGGTCGAATACCGGGTTTGTCAATATCAAAGATAATAATATTAGGCTTTCAGCAAGGGCCACCCTCCCCCAGGAAGATCCGGATAATTTCCATTCAAATTATCTATTTTTTTTGATCCGATTCTCTTATGGGGAAGCTTTTTGGCTAATACGGATGGGAGTGCCGAAAATACGGAGGATCTCAGCCCCCATCGACTTCACCGGTGAAAGTTCGTGGTTTGCCATAAAAATGGTCAGGCCCGTGTTAAAATTCAATTGTTTCAATTCCAGGGCGATGCGCTGCTGCCAGGAATGATCCAGAAAGGTAAAGGGCTCGTCCAAAAAGAAGAGCTTAGGTCTGGTGATAAGGCTTGCGGCAAGACCCAGTCGCTTTTGCATGCCCCCGCTCATTTCATGTGGTTTTTTATGGGCCGCTTCTGTTAGCCCCATTTTATCCAGCCAAGTGTATATTGTTGATTCATTTTTGTCACTTTGTCCGGACACAATAAATCGTAAATTATCCAGGGCAGATTTCCACGGCAGCAAAACGGGATTTTGAAAGGCAACCCCAATCTGCTCAGAAGAGCGCTTCACATCTCCTGTATCCGGGGAGATAAGGCCTGCAGCAATATTTAATACAGTGGATTTCCCGATACCAGAAGGCCCAGATAGGCAAAGCATCCCCCCTTTTTTAATGCAGATATCCACGGATGCTAAAATGAGTTTTGTGTCAAAAAATAAAAAAAAGAGATTTTCTACTCAGCTACTGAAAAGAAGACCTATGCGGGGCAATTACCTGCTGAGGTTACAGGGGAATTTGGTCCAGGATTGCGGTCATTGGTATGCACGCTTAAATATGTGGCGAATATGTCGCAGCCAAAGATTCTGGAACTTTTTGAAAATTGCGGAATATTCATATCACAATCAACAATTTCTCGAATTTTGACAAATGATGCGTCTGGATTTAATAAAGAGAAAGAAGCTATTTTCCGTGCTGCTCTTGGAACTACGCCATTTCACCAAATTGACGATACCACGGTAAGGGTCAATGGTAAAAACCAATACTCACAAATTTTTTGTAATCCTTACTATACCGCTTTTTTTACTGTTCCCTATAAAAATCGTTTGACGATCCTTGACATATTGCTCTGTGGCAAAGAAAGGAAATACATCTTTGATGCTCATGCTTTTAGCTTACTTTCAAATTTTAATATTTCCAAGAAAATCATCAATCAAATTTTTGATTTGGCTTATGATAAAGAATTCTCAGAGTTCGAGATGCAGAAGTTGTTGAACTTATTTTTTCCTAAGGCAAAAAAGGGGAAAAACACCAAAACGAGGATTCGAGAAGCGGCGGCAATCGCCTACTATCATCGCCAAGCAGAAATTCCAATTGTAAACATTCTTTTGAGTGATGATGCTCCTCAATTTAAAAAACTTACTTTGGAACATGCACTTTGCTGGATTCATGAAGGAAGGCATTATAATCGTTTATATGGATAAAAACGAAATGAGGAATAAATGATAGGTATGAAACAGAAGGTACTTACCATTGACAATCAGACTAGACCAGACTAAACTATACAGAGTTGATAATGGTTTATGAATATTCAAAGGAGTCTGTTATGCAAATAACCAATATTTCAGAAGCAAAGGCCAATTTGTCTTTTTTGATAAAAACAGTCCAGGAAACAGATGAGCCTATAATAATCGGTAAGGCAGGAAAACCTGTGGCGATTCTTTCCGCTTTTAAGGAAAACAATTCTCCCCGTCAACTTGGTGGAAGCTGGGAAGGGAAGGTCAAAATTAGTTCAGACTTTGATGATGTTGATCAGGAGATTGAAGACAGTTTTTACAAGTCATCTATTTTTCCGGATGAATCGTGAATATCCTGCTTGATACCCATGTATTAATATGGGCGTTGGAAAATAATCCCACGCTGACTAAGCTTGCTGTAAATGCCATTGTTGATGGCAACAATATAATTTTTGTCAGTTCTGCCTCGGTTTGGGAAATAAGCATTAAACAGAAACTTGGAAAGCTGGAAGCCCCGGACAACCTGCTGGAAGAGATCAGAATGCATAGATTTACCCCGCTCCATATCAATGCAGATCATGCACAACTTGCGGGACAACTACCCTATATTCACAAAGACCCCTTTGATCGGATGCTCATTGCCCAGGCCATTATAGAAAAACTGGTGTTGTTGACTCGGGATGAACCAATAGCCAAGTATGATGTAAACATACTCAAAGCATAGTCACGCTTGGTGACGACGCCGGTGATATGCACCCAGTGCTCGATATGACTGCTATCGAGATTGACAATGTACCCCAGCACCTTTCGTGCTTCCTGGGGTTTTCTAAACATATCAATTTCACCCAAAACAACTTTTCCTATAGCGCTCACATAAATTAATACAGTTTCGCTCTGATAAATTGAGACGTTGGTTCACAGCAGAATCCATTCAGAAATCATTTTTTCTTTTCCAAGTATAGTACTCCCCATATGACTTGATACTAAAATCTTGACAATTTGTTTGCCAAAAGATAACATCTCTATTGTGAGGCGAAAGAATTTTGTCAGCTCAATTTAGGGAGGGTATCATGGCTTTTCAAGGAAAAGAGTTCACTCCAGAAATGAAACAATTGATCGTGAACTTGAAGTTACATTTTGATGAGGAAAAGAAAAAAGGGAAATCAGTTTTAACAAAAGATGCAACAGGAAGAGTTGCACACGGATTAGGAATTGGAGAGGCTACCGTTAAAAGAGTAATGGCAACTCATAAACAGGGCTTCCCTTCTGAGGTTGAAGAAAAAGCAAAAGGGAAGCCGCCTTATCGAATGTCGCTTAATTTACAGCCCGTTATCCGAGAATACATTCGGCAAAAGAATCTCAAAGGACAGAAAATAAGTGCTGAACAAATTCAAAATTATCTTTTGCAAAAGCATGCTGTCGAAATTCCAATGTCAACTCTTCTCAGGTCTTTGAATCGTTTAGGATTTACATATGGCGTTGGTAAACGTCGCACAGCTCTTAAAGAGCGAGATTATGTGGTCCTTGCAAGAAGGCGATATTTAAGAAAAAAAATAGCAAACCGCAATAATGATGGTTCCTTAAAAAGACCCGAAGTATATTTGGACGAGACTTACATAAACAAAAATCATTCAAATCAATTTACATGGTATCTTGAAGAAGATGGGCCTTGGGTTAACAAACCGTCCGGAAAAGGACCACGTGTTATTGTAGTACATGCAATTACCGTTAATGGATGGGTAAATAAGGCTCAGTTGGTTTTTGATGCAAATAGGCGCACAGGTGACTATCATGGTCAAATGAATTGGGATAATTTTTCGAAATGGTTTGAAACTCAACTATTGCCAAATATTCCAAAAAATTCGCTGATAATATTGGATAATGCCAAGTATCATAACGTTTTTGCTGAAGGCACATTTCCTGTTCCCGCAACTCGGAAAAAGGCTCTTTGTGGTTGGTTGGAGAAAAATAATATCCCATGGACGACTGACATGCTGAAACCTGAACTTTATGAATTATGTAAAAGGCTTGCTCCTATACCAGAATACAAGCTTGATCAAATAGCCGAAGCTGCTGGGCATTCTATCCTACGAACTCCACAATATCACCCGGAGCTTCAACCAATAGAAACATGTTGGGGAGTTGTAAAAAACTATATGGCAGACCATTGTGATTTTACAATGAAAAATTTTCGGGAACAGTTGCCCGCAGCATTTACAAAGGTAACAACCAGAACATGTAAAAGCTTGATTGCAAAAGTTGTTACGCAAGAAGAAAAATATTGGATTGAAGACACTAAATTATATGAAGAAATTGATGAGGATAGCGAGGTCTTAAGCTAAAAAATAGTATCAAGTCATGTGAGGACACCTATAAATGGATACAAACCTAAACAACAAGATAGAGGTGATTCTTTTGCGTCAATTATTATCATATAATAGTTTCCTTGAAGTCAAGGATTTTGGATTTAAAGGTCAAAAATTTATTCGTCGACCAGATTTGTCTATCTTAGATAGAATTCATATTGCTCATACAGCACTTATGGCAAAGCAAAATAATTACTGGGGTATAATAACCGCTCTATCAGAGCAGTATATGATATCTCGTACATTTATTTATACGATAGCAAATAGGTTATGGGAAACTGGCTCAGTCATTTTTGGAGACAAAAATTTTGATCGTTCACCCATTGATAAAAAACTGCCATTTTATCACATGCTTTCGTTGAGAATGGAAGGTCGATGCAGCATTGGAGCAACATCGACAATTATGAAACGGTTCAATATTGATCAGGCAGCAACCGGGTCTATTAGTCAATATTTAACACGTTTCGGCTCATTTTTACCAAATACGTTAACAACACAAAACGATGAAATTCAAATGGTTGTTTTTTTGAGTGATGAAATATTTTCAAAAAGAACCCCTATTTTAGTAACTGTGGATCCAATTAGTTCAGCAATTTTAAGAATAGAACTTTCCGACACGCGCAATGCTGATGACTGGAAGAATCATTGGGAGTGTCTGGAAAAAAATGGTTATTATGCTGCATACCTGGTTTCCGATGAAGGTACAGGGTTATGTGCTGCGCAAAAAGAGGCATTATCAAATATTTTCAGACAGCCAGATACTTACCATGCGATAGCTCATCGGCTTGGTAATTGGGTTAGCAAATTAGAAAACAGTGCATATGCGGCTATCGAAGCAGAAGATAAGATATTTAAAACTCTTGATTCCGCAAGAACTGACGTAGTCATAGAGAAGAGAATTGAAAACTACGAAAAGGCCAAAAAGGTATCTGATCAAAAAATTGAATTGTATGAACTCTTTGATTTCCTTTATAAAAGCATTGTGGAGAATCTCCAAGTATTCAACAATAAAGGGGGTTTGCGTGATCGTAAAGATGCGGAAGGAAATATTGAGATCGGGCTTAACCTGATTGAATCATTAGGAAAAACAGGGCTAACCGATGCTGTTAAAAAAATACGCCGTACGTTGCCAGATTTACTGAATTATTTTGATGTAGCAAAATCAGTTGTCACCGATCTCAACCAATTGCCTATCGCTCAAGAGGCTTTACAGGCGATTTGTTTGGCATGGCAATGGAATAAAGCCACCATCAAATCAAAAAAAGCCCATAGATCCAAGTACTGTAAAGGCAAGGAACAATTCTGTTCTGACGTAGCAACAGGATATCTTCAAGAAGACTTAGATGATGTCATGAAACTGGTATATACGAAACTCGATAATATCGTTCAGAGTTCGGCCTTGGTGGAATGTATTAATTCTATAATTCGTCCTTATCTCAATAGTTCAAAGAATCATGTTACGCAAGAAACTTTGAATCTGATTATGTTTTATCACAACCATCGACGCTATAAAGACGGTAAGAGAAAAAACAAAACGCCTATGGAAATATTAACAGGAAAAAAACAGGAAAAAGACTGGATTGAGCTTTTGTTTGATCTTATTGCAAAAAAAGATCCATCTTTTTTTGCAACCTGCAACTAAATTTTATGGACTTAGCGCGCTAACGCGCGGGCTTTTTAATCTCTCACAAATTCCATGGTGTCTTGATTACAACCAGGACAGCCCAAGATCGGCATAAAGCCTTCATAATATCTGCCTTCGAATTCAGCTATCCCTATCTCAACATCAATAATCGCTTCGTTAACGTCCATTTCACATTGGCAGTGGGAACAACGATAGCTGTACTCCTCCGGAGGAGTACCGAACGGTATGTCCTCCCCTTCTATCAACTTTTTCTTGCTCATTCTTAACTTCCTCTAAATTCGGAAAAATATCATATAGAACACCATATTTAGGATGCCATATTGACATCAATTCCATTTCATTTTTACAATATTGACATCTCATGGGATCTATCCCACTAATCTCCTTATATCTTGCTCGATATTTTTTCTGTTTTACTATTTGATAGGCCCCTTTGACTACTCGGCCTATTCGCTTTATCCCGTTCTGAATCACTTCAGACCATTTCTTATATGTTCTGGTTGCCTCCAAACCGTAATACCTTACACGTTGGAAACCTTTTGGCGTAATATGCTGAACCATACGGCCAATAAACGTATACACAGGTACTTTCTCAAATTTCTTCGACTTGGTTCGATGGTCTTTATACCAGTATTCCACAGTCTGCCCATCGTAATTTACTATCCGCCTGACTGCTATCGGAGGAGACGCCACATACTTGGCCAAATATCCTGCTAAACCTCTGCACGATTCCGGTACACTCCCTTTGCTGACATTTGCAACAAGTCCTTTGGGATATTTCTTCCATAACACGTTTAAAAGCTGATTGATTTCTGATGATGCTTCAAAATATGTTTTCAACCAGTTGAACAAATGGTATTGCCATTTCTTATGAATCATCTCATACTTAAAATAGCCTAAATCATGCCAACGCTCTTCTTCGGCACTTATACCACCGCTTGTCATTATAATATGTAAATGAGGGTTATATCGCCCTGACCGCCCATGGGTCTGAACAACGACTATAGTACCTATTTTTAACTTTTTTCTTTTTACCACACCGACAACATCTTCCAAACATTCAGCCCCACATTTCATAAAACCTGACAGTAAATCTTTATTAAAACGCTCTTTGAAAAATACTGGTCTTAATTGTTCCGGCAGCGTTAATACTATGTGCCTGTATATCACACCAGGATGCAGCATCCTACTTACTTGGCTGACAAAGTTGTCTACGTATTGCTTGGCGCATGAAAGACAAAAACAACTTTTACAACTGAATGGAACTTTCCTCCTATCTCGGCCACAACACTTACAAATATACTCACTATAACCGTTGGAAGCATCTCTACATCCAAGCATTTTTTGGACCGGTATCTCGTATTGGTCAATGTCATATCTTGGGTGTGCTTTTTTGAAGTTTTCCCAATGATCGCTGAAAATTGATTTAAAAACATCATTATCTGAAAAATTTGATTTCCTATCCGATAACCAGCTCATGACATCATTTAAACATATTTTTCCCGATATCACCATAATTGAATGATATAATGGGACAAAATGGAAATTCCTATACTTTTGAATTAAAAACAGTTCGATCAAAAATTAGCGCAAAATTTTAACGCCGGAAAAGATAGAAAATTAAACGGCAGGACAAAAGATATGTGACGTATATCCTTTGTTTTTCAATCCCGATTTACCTGGGGCTACCCTGGACTCCCCACAAAGAAACTTGACTTTGAAAACTTAATGTTTACTTCATATAGCCAAGATTGGTGTATAAAATCAACCCCAAAACAGGGATATTTAAAAGTGAACAATAAACCGGATTTGTGTTTAACAGATCCGGTAGAGCCATTGATGCCTAGGGTACTGCCCTGGTAGAGGGTGTGGCTGACACAAAAAGAATGTCCAAATAAACATAAATTTTTAAGGTCCCATGAAACCGTCACCTCTGTACATTTATAAGGGAAGCAACAGGAGAATATGAAAAAAAATACAGGTTCCAATGAAAAATTAAGAAACATTGCCATAATTGCCCATGTTGACCATGGCAAAACCACCCTTGTGGATGCAATGTTCAAGCAGAGCGGCCAGTTCAGGGAAGGCCAAGAAGTGGATGAGCGCCTCATGGACAGCATGGACCTTGAGCGGGAGCGGGGCATTACCATTTCTGCCAAAAACTGCTCGGTCACCTGGAAGGATGTAAAGATCAATATCATCGACACCCCGGGCCATGCGGATTTTGGCGGGGAGGTGGAACGGGCATTGTCCATGGCCGATTCTGCCATTTTGCTGGTGGATGCGTCTGAAGGGCCCCTGCCCCAGACCCGGTTTGTGTTGAAAAAAACCTTTGAGGCCAAACTGCCGGTAATGGTGATCATCAACAAGATTGACCGCAAGGATGCCAGAATCGATGAGGTTCTGGACATGGTCTATGATCTGTTCATCGACCTGAATGCCACGGAAGAGCAGCTTGATTTTACCTATCTCTATGCCATTGGCCGGGACGGAATTGTGAAACGGGAACTGGAGGATGATGTGGACAACCTCACTGTTTTGTTTGACCTGATTGTCGATGAAATGCCCCCCCCGACCTATGATCCGGAAGCCCCTTTTCAGATGCTGGTATCAGATCTTGGATATTCCGATTACCTGGGCCGTCTGGCCATCGGCAAAATATTCAACGGATCTGTCGCATCCAATAAAAGCCTGGTCTGCATCGGTGAAGAGAACAAACAAAAAGCATTAAAGGTTTCCAAACTCCAGTCCTATGACGGCCCTGCCCTTGTGCCGGTGGGCGAAGCACAGGTGGGGGATATTGTGGTCTTGTCCGGCATTGAGGATGTCAAAATAGGGGATACCATCTGTACCCGGGAAGCACCGGTAGCTCTTCCCAGGATTGCCGTGGATGAACCCACGGTCTTCATGCGATTTTCCATCAATACCTCTCCCTTTGCTGGCCAGGATGGTAAGCTTGTCCAGTCTCGAAAAATCCGGGAGCGGTTGCTCAAGGAAACGTTGCTGAATGTGGCCATTGAGGTGGAAGAAAGCACCACGGATGAAAGTTTTGTGGTCAAGGGCAGAGGAGAGCTCCAACTGGCCATCCTCATTGAAACCATGAGAAGGGAAGGATTTGAAATCTGTGTGGGGCGTCCCCGGGTTATTTACAAGGAACAGGACGGAGTTCGGCTGGAACCCATTGAGCATCTGTTCGTGGATTGTGGTGAGGATTTTATGGGGGTTGTCACGGAAAAGCTTTCCATTAGAAAAGGCAAGATGACCAACCTGGTCAACAACGGAAAAGGCCGGGTCATGATTGAATTTTCCATTCCCTCCCGTTCGTTGATCGGATATCCGGATGAATTTATGACCGACACCCGGGGAACCGGTATTATGAATTCCTACCTGTCAGGGTATGAGCCCTTTCGCGGGGAATTTCCCATCCGGTTTACCGGTTCCATCGTGGCGGATCGCCAGGGAAAGGGAGTGGCCTATGGCCTGTTCAACCTGGAACCCAGGGGTCAGTTGTTTATTATTCCGGGCATCCCGGTCTATGAGGGCATGGTGGTGGGTGAGCATAACCGGCATTCCGATATTGACGTTAATGCCTGCAAGGAAAAGAAACTGACCAATATGCGGGCCTCGGGCAAGGATGAAAACGTGGTCTGTTCCCCCATAAGGGAGATGACCCTGGAAAAGGCCATCCATTTTATTCGGGATGATGAAATGGTCGAGGTGACACCCCATTCCATCCGTATTCGGAAAACCATTTTACCCGCAGGAAAACGTCATTTGGCGGCCGGGAAATTAAAAAAACAGGATAAAACCTAACCCTATAAAAAAAAAGACCATGGGAATCAAAACGACCGGCCTGGAAGAAATCTTCCAGGCCGGTCGTTTTAAAAGCTATAATCCATAGTCCTTTCCATAGGTTTCAAGGACAAAATCAATGTCCTTGTCCCCCCGGCCGGAAAGATTCACCAGAATGGTTTTTCCTTTGCCGACTTCCTTTGCCAGTTTAACGGCATAGGCAACGGCATGGGCGCTTTCAATGGCAGGAATAATGCCGTCGGTCCTGGACAATTCAAAAAAAGCATCGATGGCTTCAACATCCGAAGCCGTTACATAGGTGACCCGGCCAATATCCTTGAGCAGGCTGTGTTGGGGACCGACACCAGGGTAATCCAGGCCGCTGGCAACGGAATACACCGGCAGAGGCTCTCCGGCTTCATTCTGGAGAAGATAGGAATGAAACCCGTGGAGAACACCGGGTTTACCCAGGGTCAGGGTGGCGGCATGGTCTCCTTCCTTAAACCCCCGCCCGGATGGTTCCACCCCAAAAATGTTAACCTCCTTATCTCCCAGAAAGGCTGTGAACAATCCCATGGCATTGGAACCGCCACCTACACACGCGACCAGGTTATCCGGAAGTTTCCCGGTCATTTTCTGGAATTGCTCCCTGGCTTCCAAGCCTACAATTTGCTGAAAATCCCTTACCATCATGGGAAAAGGGTGGGGACCCACCACAGACCCAATGGCATAAAGCTGGGTGACGGGGTCTTGAAGGTAGGCTTCAAATGCGGCGTCCACTGCATCTTTCAGAGTTTTTGTCCCCCGGCCGACCGGTACCACCCGGGCACCTAGGATTTTCATCCTCACCACATTGGGGTGTTCCTTTTGAATGTCTATTTCACCCATGTAGATATCGCATTCAAGTCCCACAAGGGTGGCGGCCGTGGCCAAGGCCACCCCGTGCTGGCCTGCCCCGGTTTCGGCGATGAGTTTTTTCTTGCCCATGCGTTTGGCCAAAAGGGCTTGACCCAGGCAGTGGTTAATCTTGTGGGCACCGGTGTGGTTCAGGTCTTCTCGTTTCAGATAAATATCTGCTCCCCCGGTTCGTTCAGACAGATTTTTTGCATAAAATACTGGGGAGGGCCTGCCGGTGAAATGCGTGTTCAAATCCCTTAACTCGGCAATAAAGATGTCGTCGTTTTTAATGGCCTCATAACTTTGGGTAATTTCATCTAAAACAGACTGGAGCTGTTCGGGTACATAACTACCCCCGTATTCTCCAAACCGGCCAGCTTTATCGGGTAATGCCATCTTCTCAAGGTCTCGTGTGCTCTCAGTCATGGGAAATTCTCCTTTGTCATATCACAGCAATTGGGTTCATTTTGTTTCTAAACACAGAAACATATACAAGGAGCTCCTTGAAAATGCAAGGGATTTTGCCAAAAAAAAGAAGTCCCTGAAAGAGGCGTTTCTTTCAGGGACGACCAAGAAAATTTTGAAAGAGAGTGAAAGGGATAATAAACAAGCAAAAAAAAAATTATGACCCAATAAGTTTAAAATCAGATCCTTTGGGGTGGTCTCTTTTAAATTGAACCACACGATTTTCAAGATCCTGGAACCGATCCTGGCCTGTAAGGGAAACACAGGCTCTTAACCCTTCATGGCGATCACTGCCCGTGGTGGTCAGGGAGATGGCGCTGATCCCGTAATAGAGAAGTTCTTCCACCAGCTCCACCCCGGTAAAACCGGGAAATGAAATGGTAAAATAAAACCCATCGGCAATCTTTTCGCCTTCATCCATGTCATAAACAATTTTGAAGCCGTTTTCCACAAACAAGCGTTTCATGACAACAGCCCTGTCCCCGTATTCTTTGACACTGTCCACAAAATTATATCGCCCATCGTTAACAGCCTTTAGCAGCCCGCAAAGTCCGTATTGGTTGGAATGGGACACCCCGGAACTTGTGGCGTACATGGCACCGAATATGTAGGCATATCCGAATTGGTCACTGCCAAACCACTCCTTTAAATTGTCTGCCGTTGAGGTGAACAATTTGTCTGGAATGGCAGTCATCCCGATTCGCTGGCCGGCCAGGGAAAAGGATTTTGAACTGGAGATCAATAAAATATAATTGTCCGTGTATTTGGCCACCGACGGAATAAAGGGGGGTTGGCCAGGCTGGGAATAATCCTTCCTGAAATCCATGCCAAAATAGGCCAGATCTTCCATGACAATGCAATCGTATTTCGTGGCAAGCCTGCCAATAATTTCAAGTTCCTGGTCGGTAAAACAGATCCAGGCAGGATTGTTGGGGTTGGAATACATCAGGGCTGCCACATCCCCTTTTTCAAGATAACTTTCCAATTTATTCTCAAGCTTTTTTCCTCGGAATTCATAAACATCAAAATGATCATAGGAGACCCCGAGAACCTTGGCCTGGAGCTTGTTAACGGGAAATCCAGGATCAATAAACAAAAGTCTGTCCTTTCCCTTTGTCCGCCGAGTGGTACACATCATTGCCAGGTAGCAGCCCTGCATGGAGCCCACCGTGGGAAAGCAGGAAACCGGATTGATATCCACGTTAATGAAGTTTTTAACAAATAGGGAAATTTCCTGCTTGAGCTCGGGGATCCCGTCAAAGGGTGGATATTTGGACCCCACCCCTTTCTTCAGGGCTTCAATCTCGGCATCCACGGCAATTTTTGGAGGATCCAACCCTGGTACGCCCATTTCCATGCGGATAAAGCGTTCACCCGAGGCTGCCTCAATATTGTTAACAATCCGATTCAATTCCCGGATGGAGGCAAGGCCCACGGATTCAAGTCCCATGGCAATGATTTCCTGTTTTACAATTGAGCGGTCAATCGGGGTTTTCATGGGGGATCTCCTTGTGTATGGTATAAAGTCGATTCATCGATTTGATCGATGATTTGATTAGTTATCTGATCAAATATTTTATGGGGCTGATATTAGGGAGTTCTCAAAAATTTTGCAAGATCAAATTAAAAAGAGGTTTTTCCCATATACTTTTTTAAGGCGTTTTTGGTTGTGTCAAAAGCCAGTCGATCCCAGGGAATATCCTCTCGTTTAAATTCATCAATTGACATGGATTCATGGCAGGGACGGATACTGCCGCCGGTTATATCACTCTGGTATACAATGATAATATTTGCTTCCCCCGGATAGGAATAGTTGCCAAGGAGGCAATTAATGGTGGTTGTCAATCCGGTTTCTTCAAAAAACTCACGTTTTGCCGCATCTTCAAGGGTCTCTCCCCTGTCCACAAACCCACCCGGGAGAACCCAGTAGCCTCTTTTGGGTTCTTTGTTTCTTCTCTGAAGGACGATGCCCCTGGAAGTTTCTGCAATGGTGCAGGCCACAAGCTTGGGATCCAGATAAAAAACAAACTGACACTCCCTGCACACAAGTCTTTGGGGTTCGTGACGGACAAGCTTTTTTTTTTCAAACGCCCCCCTGCACAGGGGGCAAAATTTATAGTTGCTTTTTGGGTTCATAATCCTTTGTGATCCTGGATAGACTGTCTTTGGTATTCATGTTAATTTGTTTCATAATGATATATATTTCGGTGTAAGGCAAATTTATTTTAAAAAGGAGCCACAGGCATTCATGCGAGTTTGTAAATCCTATACATTTGATCACGGCATCAGGGGATTCAAGTTGGGCTGGTCTCTGGCAGGACCGCCCCTGATGACGGTTTATTGCTATATATTTGACCAGATCATGATCGACACGGGCCAGTCCCATATGGAACGGCAGGTGCTTGCCATTGCCCGGGAAAGCCAGGTAAAACAAGTCTTTTTAACCCACCACCACGAAGACCATTCCGGCAATGGGGCCATGATCCAAAAACATCTGGGAACCGAGGTGTTCGGCCATTCATTGACCCGGGAAAAACTGAAAACACCCTATAAAATTTTGCCCTACCAAAAATATGTCTGGGGCAGGACCATGCCCCTGGCTGTTACCCCTTTTCCTGGGCCTGAAGAACCAGATTTCCTAGGATCAGGAACCATGGAAACATCTCTGGGCAAAATGATTGCCCTTCACACCCCGGGGCACGCCAAAGACCATGTTGCTTATTTTTTACCGGAAAAGGGAGTGGTATTTTCTGGAGATCTTTATCTGGGGGATCATATCCGTTATTTCAGGGCAGATGAAGATATGGGGGCCCAGATTTCTTCGTTGAAAAAAGTACTGGCCCTTGATTTTGAAACCCTTCTTTGCAGTCATAATCCCCGGCAGACCCTGGGCCGAAAGCATATTCGAAATAAGCTGGAATTTCTGGAAAATTTATATGGCAATATTATTCTCCTCTGGGAAACCGGGAAAACACCAAAAGAAATCTTCAGAGGACTAAAATTAAAAGAAGATTATTTTACCAAGTATTTTTGTTTTGGCAATGTCAGCATGCTCAACGGAGTGAGATCGGCCATACGATACCATGAACAATATGGAGATTAGTCCCTGTCGGGGACCATGGTTTTTCCCTGCATTTTTTTATTAAATCGTTCCACATGATCCCTGATAATGTCTGCAGCTGCATCGCTGTCATGGCGTTTCATGGCGGCAATCAGTTTTTCAAAATCGTTAAGATTTTCCAAGGTTCTTTCATGGTTCATGGGAAGATAAAATTCATAATACTGGTGAATATTGTCGTGGATACTTTTCTGGACAAACTGAAAGACCGGGTTTTGGGACATGATGCCAAGATAGGTGTGCATGGTTTCATCGGTTTTTAAAAAACTTTCCCAGTCACCCGCTTCAAAATGGGTCTGTGCTTCCTTAAAAAGCCGTTCCATCTCCTGGATATCTTCGGGGGTGGCTCTTTGGGTTGCCAGCTCCACAATGCTGCCTTCTATTTTAATTCGAAATTCAGCCAAATGCTCAAGGGAGATGCCGCCCGAACGAATTAAAAGTGCCAGGGACGCCACAATGGGTTCGGAATCTATCTGTTTTACAATGGCCCCCCCGGCCACGCCAAGCTTGATTTCAATGAGTCCTTTTTGTTCCAGCACCCTCAAGGCTTCC
>Ga0307929_1001337_pt1 | contig 19047 bp, 11 predicted proteins | sample AceLakmetage1330_FD_203160 | JGI IMG/M metagenome (GOLD analysis project Ga0307929, IMG submission 203160) | Saline water microbial communities from Ace Lake, Antarctica - #1330 | ecosystem: Environmental > Aquatic > Non-marine Saline and Alkaline > Saline | place: Antarctica: Ace Lake...
ATGGGCCGAAGGGCTTCCCCGGCGCCGACGTGACTGACGATCCGGCACGCCGTTACGCCCGATCGGAGATGCGTCGCCTATGAGGCGACTACGTACATCTCTTGGCATACCAGATGAAATACCCCTGCCCACTCTTCCATACAACAGGAATACGGGTTGAAGGGAGACGTTAGATATAGTAGCGTCGCCTAGTGAGTTGACAATATCTATTCGTTCCGACACGGAAGAACTGGAATTGAACGGCTTCACCCACATGGATAAAGATATTTTGTAAGGATACCTCATGCAAATAAAGCCCCTCATCTTTGCACTAGCCGTGGCAATGTTGATCCTGATAACAGGTCCGGGTTGCTCACGATTGTATATGGGTGAAATCACTCTGGTCAAACGAGGCAAACCGGTCGCCACGATCGTCATCGCCGACGAACCAATGCGCATCGCAGCGGCAACCGAAAAACATACCGAAAAACATACCGTTGCTTACGCTGCTGATGAACTGCAATACTTCATTGAGCAGGCCTGCGGGGTAAAGCTACCCATTGTCAAGGCATCTGAAGCACCGACAAAAGGCAAACTGATTTGTGTCGGCAAGAGTCAGCTAACCGATCGATACGGACTCGAACCGCCCACGAAGCCGGAAGCACTTCGCGTAACAACGTTCAAGCGCGGCCTTGCTTTCATGGGCGAAATCGCACCGGCAGGAATGAACAACATTGATCACGCGCAGGATCGCGGCACGCTGTTCGGCATTTACGAGTTCCTGAACCGCCAACTGGGCTACCGGTTCTATATTCACATCAAGGACGATCCTCTGTTCGGCATCGTCGTGCCCGATCTGAAAGGCAAACGACTTACCGTACCATGCGACTACCACCTCGACCTGGCGCCGGACTTCCAGCATCGCTCGGCCGGCTTTGCCTCTTGGAGCAGTATCCTCTGGCTCCGCGTCACACGCGAGGGTTCGGCAACGGCGTTTCATGCCAACCACACAGACTCACATCTGGGGCGCGTGTACGGTAAAAGCCATCCAGAGTTCATGCGCCTGAAAATCGACGGCACACGCGACACGTTTCATCCGTGCTATTCAGCCCCCGGGCTTGTCAATGAACGCGTCAAACTGATCAAGACATTCTACGAGACCGGTAAATGGGGCATCGGGTGGAACCCGCCTCGCCCGAAATATATCCCCATCGTGCCCACGGATTGGTTTGGCTACAACTGTCAGTGCGAACGCTGCAAAAAAGCGATTCGCCCAGAGAAGGGGCGATGGGGCAGAGAAAGCGACATCATCTTTGCACACGGGGCAGCGGTAGCCAGGCAGATCAAAGAGATCTACCCTGACCGGCGTATCTCCATGCTTGCTTACGAAAGTTATATGGAAACACCCGATATCGAGATCCCGGACAACCTCGACGTCATGATCTGCCCAATGCTGTCGGTTTCAAACGGGAAGGAGCCGGCGATTCATAAGAAGAACATGGAACTGCTTCGCGCTTGGAGTAAGAAGCTCGGCGGCCAACGTGACCGCCTGTATATTTGGAACTATTACTGCTGGCCGGCCCAGTTCACCGAGGCGCCGACATTCTTTCCCCACTATCTCCAGAAATGGCTACAGGAAAGCCACGCGCTTTCCAATGGCGAGTTCATTAACCCGGGAAGCAACCCACCTCAGTTTGAGATCTTCATGTGCTGGCTCTGGCATCGACTGCTGTGGGATCGGTTCGCTGATGTTGATGCGCTATTGAGCGATTTCACAACTCAGTTCTTCGGCCCGGCCGCCGAGCCGATCGAGCAACTGCATCGCTTGCTGATCGACCGTTGGGAAAACGTTCAATGGAACGATCCGGCCGTGGATTTCTATGTCTCACCCGATCTGATCTACAAGCAAACCTATCCGCCAGAGATTATCGACCAAATCAAGCAACTCCTTATCCGCGCTCAGGCCGCAGCGCCAACTGATCCCGAGAACATCTACCACCGCCGCACGCTGTGGATGGCCAAAGGCTTTCAACCGTTCCTGAAAGAAGCGACCACCGTTGTCAAGTGGCTTGACCATCCCAGAAGCTACACTGTTACCAGGGCCGCCAAAGCCCCACAAGTATCGGCTGAATGGGAAAAGGTCGACGTCACAACGCTTCTTGAAGGTAAGAACGGCGATAAGGCGAAGCGGGCGACGACAATCGCCATGGTTAACGTCGGGCCGATGGTCCACATGCGATTCGTTTGCGAGGAAGCCGGTGGCGTTGTGAAGCAAGACCGTCTGACAGTGCGCTTCCATCCTCACGGCCGCAACGAAGCTCTCGAATTCGCCCTGAGCCCGGAGGACAAGACAACAACCGGCACACTCAAAACCACAGTGATCAACAATACATTTGTCGACGGCAACTGGATAGTTGAGACAACCTTCACCGGCGAAGACATAAGTCTTGCGCAGAACAAGAACGGCGCGATACCCGCACAGATCACGCGCCATCATCATCCACGCGACAACGAAAAACCGGATTGGCGCGGAAAACGTTACCCCGGCACATACATCTGGATGCCGCGACTGGACGTGTCCTGGCGCGGTACGAATCGCCTGGGCGTGATACGTTTTGAAAACGAATGATAACCAGACCAGTCGAGTTCTCTTACCCTATTCCCATCGGTTGTCGATCTCAACTGCGGCCAAGCCATCGCGAGCAGGGCCTCGACGGCCGATACGTCTCCCAGATGAGTCAAGACAATGGCAGCTGCATTACGAATACGTACGTTAGAGTCCTGCAGTTTTGCAATCAGATGCGGTACAGCCCATCTGTCGCCGTTGGGCGGATCTTCGAGCATCTTTACGCGAAAGAATTTGCTCAGAGGTTGGCAAGAGGGTAGGCTTCCGGCAATCTATTCCTTAAGAGGGGGTACTATGAAGAGTGATGAACGTTTTCCCATGGGGTTCTGGAACTACGCGGATATTCAGAGGCAAGGCCCGGAGGACGTCAGGGACTGGGATGAGGCGGGCATGACCCTGACTCTTGGGCCGGAGTACGGCCTGGATCAGGCAGGAACAGATCGCATGGTTGCGATCCTTGATGAATGTGCCCGCCGGGACATTCGGCTCATCCTCTGCCATGCGCACAGCTCCTATCTGCATCTCAAAGAGGTGGGCGAGGAGACCTTCAAGAAGGACTTTGCTGCTGCGGTTGCAGCCATTGGGCCGCACCCCGCTCTCTATGGATTTCATGTGGGTGATGAGCCAATGGCCGAGAATTTCGAGGCTGCCTGCCGAACCATGCGCCTGCAGCGCGAGGTGGCGCCGAACCTTACCCCCTTCCTCAATCTCATGTCCTGTCAGGATGGCTTTGAGGGCCGGGTGGGCTTCACGGATTGGGCGGACTACTTGGATGCCTACACCGAGGGGGGGCAGCCGGACTTCTACTGCTACGACTGTTATATGCAGATGATCGAGGGGACCTCGGGCTGGGAGACGTACTTCACCAATCTTCGTCACTACCACGAAGCTGAGCAGCGTCACGGCATTCCATTCTGGACGACGCTCCTTTCCTGCGGGCACTTTGGTTTTCATTATCCCAAGGAGGATGATTTGCGCTGGCAGCTTAGCAGCGCCGTGGCCCATGGTGCCAAGGGGCTGCTCTGGTTCTTCTTCTACATGCGCCACCCGCATTGCAACTACCAGGTGCCGCCCATCGATGAACACTATGAGCGCACCGAGACCTACCAGTGGCTCTCGCGCATCTGCCGCACCTTCCTCAAGACCACAGCGCCTGTGTTGCGTCAGGCCAAACTTCGCCGCGTGAGCCATGTGGGCCAGGCCTGGGGAGGGACGGCTCTCTTTGACGGCCAGGGGATCGTGCAAAGCGCTCGATCTCTGTACGATGTGCCGCTCATCGTCTCTGAGTTCCAGCATCCCGATGGCAGTGACTACGTCCTTGTTGTCAACAATGCCACAACCGGATTCAATCAGGCCGAGCTCTCTGTCCAGGCCCGGGACTTGCACCATGTGGGTTGGGACGGGGAGGAAAACTTGCCCATGGGGCCCGGCAAGGAGAAGGAGGGCGACCTTGTCACGGTTACTCCCTGGCTTGCCCCGGGACAGATGGAGCTCTGGCGTGTGGAGCCTCTTTGAGGCCATGAGGGCTTCTGGGACGGAGCTCTGGCGCGCAGGAAGCCGCTATCGGACCTGTGCGAAAAGAGGCTCCGTCCGTCTTTGCTGGCAAAGTAACTCATAGTTCTATCTCCTGTATCGAGAGGGTTGTTAAGCATCAACAGTTTCGGTGTCAAACATCTGACGCAACACATCCAAGCTCTCTTTGCAGGCTGCCCCCGGATCCATGATGTAGCCAGCGCTCAGTTCTGCGGATATATAGCCTGAGTAGTCGATCTCCTTGAGCGCCTTGGCAAGGGACTCAAAGTCGACATCTCCTTTGCCGGGAATAAGGTGGGCATCGTTGAGTCCGGTGTTGTCATCAATATGGATATGAAAAGGAAGATCTTTGCAGAGCGGGACAATCTGCGAGAAATCTTCACCGTTTATCCGACAATGCCCGGTATCGAGAAGAACTCCAAACTTGTCCGACTTCAGTTCGTCTATCATTCGCAAAGTGTCTTCAACGGTATAGATAAGGTTTGTCTCATACTTGTGAGCAGGTTCGATAAGCAGAACCACATCGCCATCGCTTACATACTCTGCGAGCTCCTCAAAGCTCTTGCGAAGTAGTTGCCAGCCGAGTTTGATGTCATGGTCGCAAGGCATCATCCCAGGGCACAGGCTCACGCTGGGTGAGGCGACCTTTCTAGCGTTGTCGACTGCGCTCTTGACATACGCAATACTGTCTTGCCGAATGTGCTCATTGTCCGAACATAGGAGCGACGGGTACCGAAACTGCGCAGGTATGAAATTGCATACCTTGAGATGGTTCTTTGCAAGCAGACCATTCAGCTCTTCGATCTGCTCATCCAGATCATTGCGATACATATGAGGACGGCCACCCCAGATCTCGATACCATCGTATCCAAGTTGCCCGAGGTCCTTGATAGCATATTGCAGCGAGTAGTTGAAATACACTGCTGATGATTGTGCAAATTTCAAAATGTTTTATTTCCTTTTCTGTATAGTCATTTGTCTATGGTTCTCTACTTTTTGACAAGAAGGCGACCTCGGGGGCGTCAATCGGGGATGTGCTATTCGAACTTGTCTCCAAAGTCTTTCTGGATATGAAGGTCCATGAAGTTTCGATCGCCGGCTTCCTTGGCGACCATACAATACACGTAGGATATTCCCCTTGCCGGGCAGCCCACATTGGGATGATATCCCTTAGGAATGGAAATGAGATCCCCCTCGCGAACCATAGCCACGGTGTAAGCGTCATCCATGTCGTCATACACACACTGTACCGCAAAAGAATTGTCGAGATCAAAGTAGATGTAGACTTCCTCGCGCTTCTCAGCATGCTCGTGAGGCGGCCATGCAGTCCAGCCACCGGGAGCGCCATAGCAAATGCCCATCATGAGGCGGGAGCAGTTGAAATTGGTATCGATGTATTGCCACACGTCCCTACGCGTACCATTCTCTGTCTTCCCAAACACCTTGTGGCGATTTGCGTCAGCATCGATCTCAGAGAACTTGAGATGCACTGGTTTGGCATTCAGGCCGTCTGACGGTGCCCCGTAACACATAACAACAGCGTTCTCACCACTGAGCTCAACGCCACAGGTACGAGGGACATAAATCATGTCCTTGAGCACTGCAGAACCCGAAATGTCAGCCACCTTGAACTCAACCTGTCCTTTGATGATCACCAAACAAATCTCTCGTTCAGATGGCTCGAGGACCGCCTTTCCATTGACTTCGACACGCCGCACGTAGGTATGTTCAAGACCGATGTCCTGCGGCTCTTTGCCCCCGGTCAATTCTGCCGGTTTCAAATGGTATTTCATTGCTGTTCCTGTTTGCGTTTTCTGTATTATTGGGGTGCAAATTCTGTGATCATTCCGCAATCGAACTCTTGCACTAGCCAATAAGAATTTGCTTTCCTGAGCCTCCAGAGAACACGTCTGCTGTACCACGCTGAGTCCCCAATTTGTGACTGAACGATACGCCAAGCTGGGACCCAAGGTCAAGAATTCTGCCGGTTGAGGTGATGGTGCTGGTCAGGTCGATCCACGGCGTCCGATTGAGGGCAATACACCCCATTCGACGCCAGTTCTGCGCAGACCCCTCACGCCGCGAAGTCCGGGCCGCCGCATTCGGCGTGGGGCCGCTGATCTCCCTTGCGGGTCGGGGCTCGCAAGGGAGATTTTATATTACAAACTATTTTTCAACAGGGGGAATGGCCGTTCCCCATTCGCCCTGGTTGAGTTCGGGCCGATCAAGGAAATACTGAGGTACCGATAGGTCCATTTTATTTAGTTTTGCCTGTGTCGCCTTGAGTGTTTTCAGATTCTTAGGTGTCCCGAGTACAAAGACAGATACGCCCCAAGCCGGTACAGGGAGTTTGAAGACACCATCGGTTTTCGCTTCAACCACGGTTTCTCCCAGCATTTCAAATACTTCCATACCAGATTTGATATGGGCCTTGTCTATGGTTACATCGTAGATGGCTTCGGTTTTGTCGTGGTTGATGACGGTCACCATTAGGGTCCCTTTTGCATCCAGTCGGGGCAGCACCTCGAGATTCATGACAAGTTGGTCGTTCAGGGTCATGGTGACGGGCCGCGTCACGTGGGCCTTCTCTGCCGCGTATCCCACAGCTTCAGCGTAAGGGCGATGGGATTCATAGAGCTCCGGGATTTTGCTGGGGTAGGGGTTGCAGGGCTCCGTGCCGCGGTGAGCGCTCATACGGCTGGAGATCGCGTGCAGGTTCATACCTTCCCGGGTGCCCATCCACACGGTGCTCTTCGTTTCAATGCCAACCGTTTTACCATCCCATGTGGCAATGGTCTTTCCCCCTTTGACAGGTTTTGCCACGTCGATCTCGCTCCACTGCCTACCGATAAGGCCATTGGCGTATTTTATTTCTGGGGACGTGCGCATATCCAGCGGTTGTTGCTTGAGGCCTCTGACTTCCTTGGGCATTGCCGCCATTTCTTTGCCCACGCCCGCCCAGACTTCTTCATCCGGAATCAGGTTGCCTTCGGCATCGCGGATCATGACCCAGGAAGGGTCGCGCACGGGCTGTCCGCCCTTCATGCCCTGGTTCTTGGGGATGGGACGTACGGCTAAGCCATCCGGTCCGACCAAAATTTTCTTTTCGGTCCGTTTATAGAGTTTCGCCCAAGCTCGTGGATCATCAAGTTTGTGAACCATATGTCCCTGAAGTTTGAGTGGGCCGGCCCACCGATCAAGAGGCTGAGCCCAGAGAGCTTCCTCCGCCGTCTGGGTACTGGGCATGAAGCCGTTCTTGTACTTGCAGACGATTTTCGTGCCGAAATGTTTTTCGAGGAAATCGATGCGCTTTCCGGTGGTGAGGTCGAGGGTTAGGCTGTCCACATCGGCATAGACGATGCCTCCCTTGGCGATGAAGTCCGTCACGCGTTTCCGGATGGTGGTCGAGGACCACTCACTGCCGGTCACGTAAAGAATCTTGTAGTCGTCCAACGTACCTTGGTGGAGTTCCAGTTCTTCTTCCGTGATGATGTTATAGCTATGCTGCAAGTTCTGGAAGGCCTCCGCCATCCAGCCGAAGCCTTGCTTCGGGTACATGAAATACCGGTAGAACATGCCGCTTGTATCCGGCATGAGCAGGGCAATCTGTGGCTGTACCGGCGCTGATTTTGCCAGAAAGTGAGGGTAATGCATCTTGAGAAAATTCTGCCAGTAGGCAATTTGGAGGCGCTGCTTACGGTCTCGGCTGCGGTAGCGCGGTGTATAGAGCCAATGGTGAGTTCCGTCCACGTTATGGCCAATCAGGCGAGCCATGGCTCGATCCATGTCATGGGGGCCGTTATACATATCATGTCCTTCCTGACCAAAATAGAACCAGGCCCAGCCCATCGTCGCGTTCTTGAACCGCGGTGACAGGCGGTCCGTAATGGCATAATTCAGGTTCATGGTGGGGGAATCGGCCCACATGTGCTCTACATTCACGACGGGGCTGAGGCGGTGATACCAGTAAAAGCTGTTGCCGTGACGCTGATTTGCACCGGGCCAGATCTGAAAGTGCTGGGTGAAGGGATAGCAGGATATTCTCCCGGGTTTTCCTTTCTCGTTCATGCGCTGGCTGGCGGCGTTATTGATGCGACGAAAGAACTCGTAGGTCCAGTAGCGATGGAAGTCGACTAAGAGTTTGTATCGAGCCGGCTCGTCGAAGATCTTTCGATCGACTTCGGGCATCTTTGAAAAGGTTACACCCTCGTTGTCGTAAGCACTCATTGTCCAGGACAGAGAAACATGAAAGGGTTCCACTTCGTCCCATGTTTTCAGTTTGGCACCGGTAAACCCGTTGTAGGTGCGACCATCCTTGTTGGTGTCCTTGCCCGGTGTCGCATCGCCGAACCATATTTCAGAGAGGTATTTCCTGAACTCCGCCCGCATGGGGTCGCGGTAGTCCATTTGTGCGCGTGTTCTGAGTCCGACCTCATCCCATGAGCAGGTGAGCAGGTGGTCACCCACGGTAAAGAGATGGTGGCCGTAGTAGTACCCCATGCCGAAGATCGTGTTGACCCCGGCCTCAAAGTTCTTTGGATCGAAGAAGCTTCCGCATGCCTCCCGCTGCTTGGGACCTGTTTTCTTGCCGTCGAAGCGGAGGGCTCCGGGTGTACCCGTGCCCCAGATGGTTTGATCAATAGCACCGAGCATGCCTTTTTTCTTGAGAAAACTCCCGACCATATAGGTGAAAGAGCTCCCTTTATAGGCGCAGTTGTATCCCATGCGCTTCCAGTCTTCGAGAATGGCATCTTCGAAGGCAAGATTGATGGGGCGCGGATCCTTGGCAGGGTCGTAGACACCCTTCGAGGCCGTCTTGCGGTAGTCATTCCATGATACCAGATTCTGCTGCTGTTCCGGCGTCAGCTTATCCTTGTTTTCCCTCACGTAGACACCATTGGCGACGGTGAAGGCTCGTGCATTGCTGCCGAAGGGGCCGTCGTAGGGCGTAATTGGCGGCTCAGGAAGATTTTTCCACTGCTCGTATAGCTTGATTCTCCACGGTTCTACACTCGGATAGGTGGATGGCTCATCCGCCAAGGTAAGTCCTGTGAGCAGGAAGGTCATGCTCAATATGCCAGTCAACAGAGTTGCCGTCTTGCTCATGTGTCTCTTCTCCTTGGTCCTGTGTGGTCCTGATCCCTTCAGCCCCAAGTCAGGATAATACGTGAATAACGATAAAGGTTACGTGAACATCAAATTAGAATATATGTCAATCTCAATTTTGTAGCAAGGCAGGTACACAACAAGAATGAGTGAGTCAGAGTGACAACTTTAAAGCTTGATTCGACCCGGTCCCTCTACGAAGATTTCAACGCAGGTTCGAAACACTGCCTATTGTGGTCTGCTTTGGGTCCAAAAACAAAAACGCCGCTTAAAGGGGCGGTTTCTTTGTAAATAAAAAATATGAAAAAAAGTGCTGCAATTGATTTTGGATGGGTCTAGTATGCCACCAAGATAGTGGCATTAGTGTTTGCGTAATCGCGAGTATCTCACTCCATTGCCTGCACTATTTGCCGTAGGTCGGTGCTCGATTATGGAACCGTCAAATCAGGAAACAGGAGGAGGGTCAACCGTGCTAACCGCAACACAGACACCCCGCACCACAGGGATGATGTGGGGGCAGGAACGAGGCGAGGTCGCAGCCACGTTCCGTTCGACATTCGCCGTGACTGCAGAGCATGGACTCCATCTGCGCCCTGCAGCCATGTTGGTGAAGGTGGCAAGTTATTTCGATCGCCAGTTCAAGATTGAATGCAACGGATTCGTGGCCGACGCCAAAAGCGTCATGAGCGTTATGATAGTTGGCAATAGTTTACTCCAAGCGAGGTGATTCCATGGACGATTTTAAACAAAAATTTCCTGATGCTGCTCCAGAGAGGCGGCTCCGCTCCCGATCGCGTAGCAATTATTCGTCTCGACGCAGCACGCAACGCTATCTTACTAATTTTCCAGCCACAATTTTCGTGGGCCAGGGAAAAGATGCCAGAACTTACGAAGCGACAGTCCGTGACATCTCCAGTGGCGGGCTCATGATCGAAGCCCCCGGAGTACCCCTTGACGAACAACGCATCCGTGTAAAGTTCCGGACACCTGAAGGGGTTATGCCGGAGGAGTTCATTCAGGGCGTTGTCTCTACAAATGCCGAAGTCCGAAGCCGTGATGATGAAGATCCATCAATTCTGAGACTGGAGTTTGAAGAGGATCTCAGTGCCCGGTACAAGAGAACAGCCTGGAGCTATCTGCGCTGGTTGGCTGTATTAATTCTGGTTATGGCCGCCAGTTTTATCGTATTGATCAAATACGAAAATTTCTACTACTTCTGGTTTGATGTACCGGTTTTCCTCTATGGTTTGCTGGTGGGAAGCTACCTGCTGAGCCGGTTTCTTTTTGCCGCATTCTATAATGATTCTAAACCGTTGGCAGAGCTGCCGTCCATTTCGGTAATCATTCCGGTGCGAAACGAAGAGGAGTATATTACAAGAACGCTGAGTCAGCTGATGGAGTGCGATTACCCCCGGGACAAGCTGCAGGTTATCGCAGTCGACGACTACAGTACGGATAACACCCTTGCGGTAATGAAGGACGCGCAGAAGATCTATCCAGAGCTGGTAATTCTTGGCATGGAGAAAAATGCGGGTAAGCGGCATGCACTCGCAACAGGCACAGAACTAGCCACCGGAGAGGTGATCGCCTTTATCGACTCCGACAGCTTCGTAGAACCCGATACACTACGCAATCTGGTAAACCGATTTTCGGACCCTAAGGTTGCTGCCATTACCGGTCATTGCGATGTAGAGAACGCCTGGCCCAACATGCTGACCCGCATGCAGGCGGTTCGCTATTTCATTGCGTTCCGCATCATGAAAGCAGCAGAGAGTGTGTTCGACTGCATCTCCTGCCTCTCCGGCCCTATCGCCGTCTACAGAAGGGAGCAGCTAGAGCTCATCATGCCTGAGTGGCTCAACCAGATGTTTATGGGCCAACCCGCCACTTTTGGTGATGATCGTAGCCTGACCAACAGTCTTTTGCGTCGTGGCTATAAGGTTGTTTATGAATCAAAGGCACGTGTCACCACTCTGGTACCAGAGACTCACAAAGAGTTTCTTCATCAGCAATTGCGCTGGAAGCGCTCCTGGTTCAGGGAATGCCTTATAGCGTCTACATTCATGTGGCGCAAGGAACCCCTGATGGCTTTATCTTTCTATCTCGGGTTTTTACTGCCTTTGATGGCTCCGGCCATCGTATTCCGGGCACTGCTATATGTGCCGCTGGTGCAGCGCACCTCGCCGCTGATGTATATTCTCGGCATCATGCTGATGAGCGCACTGTTAAGCAGCACATACCTTCTCTACAAACGTTCACGGCTATGGGTTTACGGAACGGTCTTCTGCTTCTACTACATGTTTGTGCTTGTATGGCAGACACCCTGGGCTGTGTTGACATGCTGGCATAACGATTGGCTCACAAGAAAGTAAGGTTATTATGAGAAAACTTTCCATCATCATACAGTGGCTCGTTGTAACAGCCCTCGCCGTATTAGCGGTCTATTTCATTGTTCGGCCAACCCCTCAACCAGAGTATGCCCCGGAATCATGGAGGAGCTGGAACGGCGTAACCGTCATCTCATACCCCGGCATTGCCCGAACAAAATCTCCCATATACACCTCGGTCAAAATGCTCGAAGATCAGCTCATAGCCCTGAAAGATGCTGGTTACCAGACGGTCCGACCGGAAGATGTACGTGCCTATCTGGACGAAAGTGCACCCCTTCCAGAAAAAGCGCTGCTGCTGATTTTTGAAGGCGGGCGAAAGGAAGCCATAATCAGGGTAACACCTGTCCTGCAGCGAACAGGATTCTCAGCGGTCATTGCGGTTCCAACTGTGGTCATGAAACAGTGGGGCAATTTCTACCTGAAGAAAAAGAACCTCCTCAAAATAGAAAAAGTGCCCCAATGGCAGATAGGCAGCATGGGCCATCAGGCGAATGTACCCATCCCCGGCACCGCACCTGAACAGGAGCGTCGCTACCTTACCCAGCGAATCACAGTCAAAGGAGTAGAGGAGTCCCCGGATCGCTTCCGTGATAGGATTTTTGATGACTATGAGCTATCCGCTCGGCTATTGAAGGAGGCCGCTGGAACTCCGGCCGAACTCTATCTCTACCCCTATGGCGACGCAGGGCAAAGCCCGACCTCCGACCCACTTGCTGAGGAAATCAACCGCGATGCAGTCTCCCGTTATTACTCTCTGGCATTTATTGGCAGTTCAATTGCATTCAACGGCCCGGGCACCGACCCATGGGCATTAACCCGTCTGCGAGTCCCCGGCAACTGGACACCGGAACAGCTCCTTGCTGAGCTGGAATCAAGCACGCCACGCAGTCAACCTATAATCGGAATTGGGGGTACAGAGAACTGGATTCTTGAACGTGATGCCGAATTGAGCCATAACGAACTTCAGATCATCCCCGATTCGGTTGCATGGTTACGGGGCACGGAAAACTGGACAGACTTTGAGGTCAGCGTAACCCTCCATCCGGATGCTGAGGGGATTGCATCCCTTTATGCACGCAGCACCAGTGTTCGTTCGTGGCTGCGCGTAACAGCCGATGCCAAGGGGATAAATATTCAGGAACGGCTGGGGCGCCAGCTTATCACTCTGTTCCGCTCCCCAGTTAGCGACCCAACTGAAAACGGCTATAACATCAGGCTCCGACTCCGCAACAACCGTGCATGGGTATGGCTCAACAACACTCCTATCGCAGAGAATATACCTCTCTCTCCCGGCACCACCCGCGGCCGTATAGGTCTGGGAAGCCAGCAGGGCTCCCTGCGGGTCAGCACGTTCACAGCTCACCCGTTGCCGGCACGCTGGGTCATCGCTAACAGCATCCGGATGATCAAAAAGGAGGAGATCGATCAGTTTCAGGCCATACTTCCAAACTGGTTCCGCGCTGGACAGAAACCCACTCTGTCTCAAACCGCAAAACAGGATCTGCTACGGACATCCGTTACCGGCATACGGACCTATCCGCTTCTGACCGGTGGCACTGGACAAACACCCGATGAGGCCCGCGCATGGGCTGCTGCAATCGATGCCGAACTGATCAAAACTGACCTGAAACTTCTGGTCCCCACCATTGCCGTGGAAGGCTCGTTGTTTCCGCTGGCCACCGAACTTCGAAACCGGAGTTACCGCGTGATCCACCTGTTGACAGCTTCACAGGCTCGTGAATGGGGCAAGGTGATTGTGGAGCAAAGCCGTGATGACGTGATCGTCGTTAACGATCGCAGTCCGGCTGCCGAAACTGCTATCAAGTCGCTGTTGTGCACCATTCCGTCAACCCGCCTGGCTCAACGTGAGGCGGATGACCCCGAAACACCGTCTGATATAATAACTATACGTATGCTGGAACCCTCTACAGATTACTGAAAGGACTGCCCATTATGAAAAATAAGTACATATCATTCGTTCTGCTGCTGGCCGTCTGGATCGGCATAATGCCCCACTCGCTATATGCACAGAACACTACTAATGTTACCCAATTGATCCGTGAGTCACAAAAAGCACTTGCAGAGAAAAAATTTGAACAGGCCGAATATTTCTCACAAAGAGCCATCAAACTCGATCCTGCTCACCCCCCAGCCTGGCGACAATATGGCATCGCCTTATGGCACGCAGGTAAACCGGAAAAAGCAGTTACGGCCCTACAGAGGGCTGTCGAAATGGACGACAAAGACACGGTCGCCTGGCGTGGACTTGCTCAGCTTTACCAACGCCGCGGAGACCTTGCAGATGCAACGAAAGCCTTGAAGCAAGCTCTGTCGATTGAACCCGACCATGCCGCCACACAACGAGATCTCGGTTGGATATTGTGGAAACAGGGAGACAGAAACGAGGCTCTGACACATTTAACAAAGGCGGTGGAAAACGGCGTTGAATCGCGTGACCGCGTGATACTTCAAGTTGTTGCCCGCCTATCAGAGGAGGGTGCATCTGATAAAGCCCTGAAGTTTATGCATCGGGTTGACCCAAACAAATCGCCATCCATAATCGCGCTTGAGCTGGCTCGGTCCGGAAGAGTGAGCGCTGCTGAGCCTATTCTGGAGCACGCATGGAAAAGTGGGGATAAAACATCTGGAGTAGGCTTATATCTGGCATACGCGCGTGCAGTAAATGGAGAGCTCTCCGAACTCACAACCTACCTAGACCCTCTACTGCAATCCTCTACCAAATGCTCTGCGGAATATGGGGATATGGCGTTGGAGACATTAAGGCTGGCCAGTATCCAACTGGAGATACCTGAACTTACAGTAAGGCTGGAAAAAATCCTTGAAAAGAACGATGGTAACAGCGCTCTCATTACCGATATTCTTGAGTCTTCAGCCGAAACACAAAGAGTGCATGGAGATAAAGAAAAAGCGCTGCATCTTTATAAGCAAGTATTGAAACGTGATCCGGATAGAATCACTTGGATATGGGTTGTACTGCTCTCCGAACACGTTGAGGGAGCAACTCCCTTCGACTGGATTGATGCGCATGAGAAACGGGTTTCCGATTCCGCACTGCTTGCAGGAGTCCGAGGCATTTTCGCTGATCGAAAGGGTGATGTAAAAGAAGCAATTGATCTCCTGCAAATGAGCCTTGCAATGAATCCGAAGCAGCATATTCTGCGCGAAGTTCTGTTTCGCAGCCTTCTCTCTCAGGGAAGGATAGACGAAGCCCGTAATGAGATAGAGTGGTTCGCCCAGCAAATTGATAGTGGTAAAGAGGTGTTCCGCCCCTATCTGGCAGAGATGCTGACACAACAGGGCGACAACCGTGAGGCGCTGACACAATGGAAGCACCTTTATAAAGCCAACCCCAGCTCCTTATATTATGGGGTTGAAACCGCATCGACACTCTATAAACTTAACCGGTCGGATGAATCCATCTCCACACTTCAGGCAATTGTAGAGACCATTCCGAACCACCGTGTATATGAGCTTTTGACCGAGATCGCATCAGCGCGTTCAGAGACAACAAACGCAGTTAAATGGGCCGCCCGTGGTATTGCCGTCACCCCTACTCAAACCCTTCTGCGGCTCCATGCCGAGAACTTGGAAAAGCTGGAAGGCAACCTTGCCGCCGCCTTAGTATCCACACGCGCATTCCTGAAAAAAGACCCCGGCTATGTGCCGCTGACACTGCTCGAAGGACGGATACTGGAAGCGATGGGATCAACTGACGACGTACATGAATTACACGAGAGACTACTCACGCGGAACGCAGCTTTCATACCATCGCTAATTGCCCTGCGCAACTCTAGCACACAAGCAAATCTCCTGGACGATGCCGCTAAATATTCATGGTTGCGGGTTGAACTCCAACCTGATAACCCCGAAGCATTACGAGACTTTGCCAACTCACTGGCCCAGCAGGATAACTTCCGAAAATCTCTGAACCGTCTTCGCCCTCTCACGAAAATTCAAACTGGACAAGTGCTCCCTGTACTCGTATACGCCGCACCAACCCAACAGCCTTACGCAGGTAGAAATTCCGTCCGACAGATCAGCCAACATATTAAAAAACTAGCGGACAATGGATATCGTTTTGTCAACACATTCAACTACAGAGCGGAAGCAGACGACGACCGGCACGTCATGATGATTCTCATTGATCCCGGCCCTGCTGTGATTGAGGCGCTGGACCCTATCCTTAAAAAATTTAACGCCCGAGTAATATACGCAGGCAATGCCGCTTTCCCAGCTCTGACCCTCTCTGGAAACCCGATTCCAAAGAATCTCGCACCTGTGCTGGCCAGCGAGCGCTGGAAACTTGCATCCGGCGGACACCCCGGTTTACGCAGATTATCTGTTAGCACCTCTGGTGTTCTAGGTAATCCGCTTACACATCCGCTGATTACAGATAAACGCAGCGAAACTACTGCCGACTTTACCAACCGGCTGAACAAGGATCTAAGTACAGCATCTCGCGCGCTGAATGAGGACTCTGAACGGATACTGGTCTACCCCTCTGGCGACTTCGGACAACGATCGCTGGACACCGACACAAAGAATATAGCTATACTGCACGATGCGGTGGATAAGCATTTCACTCACGCCGTTTACTTTGACCCCTATGGATTTTACATCCCCTCTGTCGACACAGATCCACTGCGTATCTCAGCTCGCGTCATACCGCCGGGCTGGGACGAAGAGATGCTGTTGACTTATCTCACCGCCGATCACCCACTACCACGAGCTTGGCTCGAACTGGCTCGAGTACTATACTGGAACGGGCAGCACGAGGCGGCTCACAAAGCATTTACCGAAGCCGAAAAGGCGGGAGCAGATCCTTTAGAAATCGAATTCAACTGGGGCATGAACTCCGATCGGCAGGGAGATATACCAACTGCACAGGAAAAACTGAGGCTGGCTCAAATGCTGGATCCAGAATCAGAGAGTATACGGCTTGCTCTGGCACGTCTGGACGATCGCCGTCGTCCACAGGCCACTGCGTACCTGCATGGATGGGAAGATAATGAAGATCGAGACCATTATCGATATGGAGCTTACGGTGACATTTTTGTCAGCGATCGCATCCGTCTGGGTGCCGCCTTCGATCGCAACCGTTGGAAGACCTTCGGCCTCGGCGACGAATACGGAACACGTCTGGGCTTACGCGGACTCGCGTACCTCATGTCACAAGTATGGATCTCAGGTTCACTCTGGCAACTTGATATGGACGACACCGACAACCATTGGGGAGGCGAAGCCATGCTTCGGGTCCCAAACCCGCTATTAAGCGGATATCTCATGTTCGCAGTTTCCAGAAAAGAGATCGAAACGCTGGAAGCCCTGCGTGCGGATATTGATGCCAGTACCTATAGCGTGGGCACCTACACACGACTGATCGACGTATTCGATCTTTATGCTGATCTGTCGCATGTTGCACGTAGCGACAACAACGACTCCTTAATGCTCAACGGACGTTTGTTGTATCGGCTTCAGGATTGGCCCTATACAGGAATTGGCTGGAGATTCCGCTTTGCAGACAGCGATCGAGACCCACCCGAATACTGGGCGCCTGAACAACTTGAACAACACCAGGTACATGTCACAGTTCGTGGTGCATGGAAAAGGCTGAATGGGGCAGTAATCGCTGAAGCCGGTTACGCCCGTGACCGCGACAACGATTGGCGTTTTGTGTGGGGTGCACGCGGTAGAGGCACACTCTCCCTGACAGATCGATTCGATATAGCGGCAGATCTAGGCTGGTTTGAGGGTCCGGAATACGATCGGCTGTACGGTCGAATTGGAGTGTCAGGCCAACTCTAATTATAGCTCAAATCACAAAACTTACTCTTGTATTCCATTTTATTCATGACAGCATTCTTTATATATCCCGCGTGCCAGTGGCTAGTGCAACAGCCGTGATTTAAAAAGGTCACGCGGTAAGTTACGTTCTTCGTGTGCGACAACACATGGAGGACGAAATGGCTTACAAGCGCGTGACCGAGGAAGAGCGTAGACATATATACCGTTGGCGTCAAGAAGGGCACGGGCCGCGAGAGATGGCTCGTCGTCTGGGGCGCTCGGCGAGCAGCATCAGTCGCGAGATTGCACGTAACACAGGAGGACGTAGCTACCGACCGAAGCAGGCGCACGAGAAGGCCCAGGTGCGGGCCCAGCGTTGTGGGCCGCGGCGGTTTACGGAGGAGGTGCGACTCGATGCCGAGTCGCGTCTAAAAGCGGGGTGGACTCCGGAGATCATCAGTGGACGTGCCCGGCTGGAGATGCGCCCGTGGGTGTGTAAGGAGACGATCTATACGCACATCTACGCCGATGCCAAAGCAGGTGGTGACCTCTGGACAAACCTTCCTCGCTCACATCGTAAGCGCCGTCGACGGTGTCCACGTCAAGACGGTCGGGGTCGAGGGAAGATTCCAAACCAACGTATGATCGATGCCCGTCCGGCCGAAGTTGAAACGCGAGAGTCAGTCGGACATTGGGAAGGGGATCTGATCAACGGGGCCCACCAGACTGGCAATCTCGTGACTCTGGTGGAACGCAAAACGCGGTTTACTCTCGTCGGACGTACGGACACCAAGGAAGCAAAAGAAGTCCTAGCTGAGATCTGTGGTCTGTTCTCGGGGATGGCGCAAGCATCTCGGTTGAGTCTGACTCTTGACAACGGCAAGGAGTTCGCCCGCCACGAGGAGATGGCCGCGAAGACAGGCATGGACGTGTTCTTCGCCAATCCCTATCACTCCTGGGAACGGGGGACGAATGAAAACACCAACGGCCTGATCCGTAGGCTTCATCCCAAGCAGTCGTCCTTCGCCAGTATCAGTGATGAGGAACTGAAACGGATTGATGAGTACCTCAACGACAGGCCTCGAAAGTGCCTGGGGTGGATGACGCCAAGAGAGGAGATGGCCGCCTTCCTTGCCCGTGCCCCGTGACCAGCGGGGCCTCCTGAAAAGTTCTTCCACCATGGGGCACGACTTGCCCCTTGCCCCTGCGGGGCACCCCTTCGGGGACGGGACAAACCGTGCCCCATGGTGGCGTTGCGCCCCGAAACAGTGCTTATACTTGCCATCAGGCCCTCGGCACGCCATTCTGTCTCTTCACAAGCAACACGAAGACCGTTTCGTCGCTTCGGCGCCGTTACTGTTGCAATAGCTATTGGCTGTCGGGTATGGAATTGCTACTCATATTACAAAGATATGAAATTTAGCCAATATATTCCGGTTTTGGTTATTGGTTTTGGGTGTAGATGGAATATTTTCCATATATAGAGCCTGTCCCAATGGGCCTAACGCGTTGATTTAACGTTCGTTACGGCGTGGGATTTTCGGGCAAAAGGAGTCGAAAAGACTCCAATGCCCGAAAACGGTGTGTTATAATTCCGACGAACTACCA
>Ga0307929_1001343_pt1 | contig 18970 bp, 19 predicted proteins | sample AceLakmetage1330_FD_203160 | JGI IMG/M metagenome (GOLD analysis project Ga0307929, IMG submission 203160) | Saline water microbial communities from Ace Lake, Antarctica - #1330 | ecosystem: Environmental > Aquatic > Non-marine Saline and Alkaline > Saline | place: Antarctica: Ace Lake...
TCCAGACCGGGAGTCCGCAATTTATCAGCGCTGTGATGATACGGTCCAGTTCGGCCCGGGAGATCAGGGACCGCTGCCATGCATAGTAGGAGTCCAGGGCGATACCGACTGAAACTGCCTGGCCGTGCCCCATGGAAAACCCGGATAGCATTTCAATCTTATGGGCAGACCAGTGACCATAATCCAGCGGTCGTGATGACCCGGTTTCAAATGTGTCGCCGCTGTGGGCGATATGATCCAGGTGAAGCCGGGCGCATCTTTCAATGGTTTCTTCTATTGCCGCCGGGTCCCTTTGTTTTAGCAGTGCGCTGTTTTTCTCAAGAAAGTAGAAAAAGGATTTGTCGCGTATCAAAGCAATCTTAAAGGCTTCGGCCACGCCTCCGATAAAATGCTCAAAAGACAGGGTTTCCAGGAACCCATAGTCATTGATCACCGCTGCGGGCAGAAAAAATGTTCCGATACAATTTTTTTTACCATACTGGTTTATTCCGTTTTTAACCCCAATGCCAGCATCGTTCTGGGCCAGGGTTGTCGTGGGAATCCGGACCAGCTGTATCCCCCTGTGGAAGATGGCAGCACTGAACCCAGCCATATCCAGCAGGGCTCCCCCGCCCACGGCAATAACCACGCCGTGTCGGTCGAGTTTAGCATCGTCCATGGCCTTGGTTGCCCGGTGCACATGGTCCCAGGAATTTTTTACTTGTTCACCGCCGGGAAACACCACCGGTTCGCAGGCCAGACAAACAAGCTCCTTGTGGTGTTCAAACCACAGGGATATATCATTCAAAAGCCGGGGATTCTTATGGGTCAGCCCGTCATCAATCATTACCACTATTTTTCTGGCCTGGGGTTGGCTTTTCACCGCAAGGGTGCTGATCAGGAGAGGATTACGAGTGTTGAACACGTCCCGGGTAAAACAGACAGGATAATGATACGACTGGGCAAATTTCAGTGGGATGACGGTCTGGGGGGAATGACCTGTCGGAAACGTTATTTTATTGTTCATAGTTAAACCGAAAACCCGTATTTTTCCATTACAGGCTTTAGCGTCTCAATACTTTTTAGACCGGCTTCGCAAGGCGCTTTTGTGTACGTATAAAGTTCAAGGCAAATATCTTTGTTGTAGTTCAGTTCTCCGAGTCGTTTAAAAAACGCGTCATAGTCTATGGCGCCAAGGCCGGGAATGAGATGGTGATGTTTTCTTGTCGGCGCAATGTCTTCAATGTGGATATGACCGATTTTTTCAAACAGGGTTTCAAGGGCTGCTTCCGGTGCCTCACCCACACAATAAAAATGACCCACATCAAAATTGACCCCCAGGTTTGGGGATGCAAACTCCTTGATAAACGAACTCATCTGGCGGCTGTTTTCTATTAAAAGGTCGGGTTCCGGCTCAATGAGAATATTTACCCCAAGGCTTTCGGCTTTGGGGAGCACTTGTTCAAGCCCCTGGCGGAAAAGGGCCAATGATGCCTTCCGGTCCCTTTCAACCGGCGGCCCGCCGGGGGGTACCGAGATACACGGGCTTCCTAAAAATTGGGCGATATCCAGGCAGTTGAGTGTGTGGTCAATTCTTTCCTGCCGTCGTGATGCATCCGGCTCTATCCAGGAAGGAAGCCAGGTATTGCCCACGGCAAAAAGGGTGAAACAATTGAGGTTTGTAATCGTCAGTTTTAGCGCGGTAAGCGATTGCTTGAATCGTTCAAGATCCTGGTGATTTGCATCCGGGGGATACAGATGGGGCCTGTCACACATAATCTCCACCCCCTTAAATCCTGTCTGGGCAATCAATTTAACCGCCTCGGCGAGAGAATGTTCAACAAACGCATTGGTGCTGTATGAAAATACCATTAATTAGACCTCCTTTTTTCTATCCGTGCAAGGCAGCCTGCAAGAGTTGATTGGTCAGTTCGCCGCCGGAGAATCCCAGGCCGATGGCCAGAAGGAGGGTTAAAAGATAAAAAAGTGTTTTTTTATCAAATCGGGGATTTTCAGGATCATCCACAAAGGCGATGGCTGCCAGGAGAACCGTCAAAATAATCGCAAGAACCATTTTCAGTATGATCAAAAATTCCCAGGTGCCGCCAAAGGTATGCTGCCAGTCCAGGTATCCTGAAAAAGCCGTCGGGAACATGCCCAAAAGGCCAAGGATAATACAATGATACCCTGTTCTGGCCAGAAATTTTAACCTGGGTAAAAAAGATACCAGCCTGAACGTGACCGCCCCCATTACCATTCCCATGGGGATATGTGTCAATGCGGGGTGTAAGGGATGAACAAATCCGATCTTGTTTAGAAACTCAAAAATAACTTCTGTCATGTGATCACCTTTGATTTAATTTCATTCTTTTGAATATAGCGCAGGTAAATCCTGTGGCCGAATTCCTTATGTCTTATTTTTTTACAGAACAACCATCCCGTAGGGCTTGCTCTTCATAAATACGTTTAAGGCCATATCATGTCAAGGAAATTAACCATTTCAACGGGGTGTCATATAAAAAACCCTGAAGTTAATCCTTCCTTGCTTTTGTGTTGACAGCTTATAAAAGAATGATGATAATGGTTGATCAGTCAAGCGTTAACCGGTCAAGTAAAAGGAAAATCTCATGACACTTCACTTGGACCCTGCCATGCTGGCAAGACTTCAGTTTGGCTTTACTATATCGTTTCACATCCTGTTTCCGGCGTTTACCATAGGGCTTGCAAGCTGGCTGGCTGTGGTGGAATGGCGATGGCTGAAAACCGGCGATGAGACATACAGGGATGTCTACCAGATGTGGGTGAAAATATTTGCCGTGACATTCGGTATGGGCGTTGTCTCCGGGGTGGTACTCTCTTACCAGTTCGGCACAAACTGGTCCGTCTTTGCGGACAAGGTCGGCAATGTTATCGGCCCTCTTCTGGGGTTTGAAGTACTGACCGCCTTTTTCCTGGAAGCCTCTTTTCTGGGAATCATGCTGTTCGGGTGGAACCGCGTCAGCCCCAGAATGCATTTTTTTGCCACGGCGATGGTTGCCGCAGGAACACTGGTCTCGGCCTTCTGGATCCTGGCAGCCAATTCCTGGATGCAGACCCCCCAAGGTTTTTTGATAGGCGATGACGGTCTTTACTATCCCACCAACTGGCTGGCCATTATTTTTAATTCCTCTTTTCCCTATCGCATGATCCATATGGTGACCGCTACATACCTGACAACCGCCTTTGCCGTGAGCGGGGTCGGTGCCTTTTATCTGTGGCGCAAAAAATTTATCCCCCAGGCAAAGATCATGTTTGGCATGGCCATGCTCATGGCGGTATTTGTGGCGCCGCTCCAGCTGTTGTTCGGAGATCTTCACGGCCTGAACACGTTCAAGGAGCAGCCGGTCAAGGTAGCTGCCATGGAAGGGTTGTGGGAGACCCAGCAGGGTGCGCCACTGGTATTGTTCGGCTGGCCGGATGAACAGATGGAAACCAACCGGTTTGCCATTGAAATTCCTAAACTGTCCAGTCTTATTCTCACCCATCGCCTGGACGGAGAGGTCAAGGGCCTCAAAGAGTGGCCAAAAGACAGACGGCCACCGGTTGCCCCTGTTTTCTGGTCGTTCCGGATCATGGTGGGGGTGGGCATGATGATGATTCTGACCGGTGTGTTTGCCCTGTTGTTGTATTGGAAAAAGCGCCTGTTCGACACCCCGTGGTTTCACGGCTGGTGCATGCTGATGACCCCGGCCGGGTTTGTTGCGGTCCTTACAGGATGGTTTGTAACGGAAATAGGCCGCCAGCCGTATTTGGTGTTTAATTCCCTTTTAACCTCTGACGCCATATCCCCGGTGGCAGGTATTCATGTCGCTCTTTCGCTGCTTGCCTTTATTATCATTTATGGATTTGTGTTTGGGGCGGGAATTTATTATATCGTCCGCCTTGTCAGGCGAGGACCGGCTGCTAAAAAGGAAACACCCTACGGCGGTCATGGTATTACACAACCGCCTATTGTTTCGGATGCTGTAACGGCATCAGGAGGAGACCATGTTTAGTTTTGAAGGATTCATTGATCTGCCCCTTGTCTGGTATGCGTTGATCGGCACTGCCATTTTTTTATATGTGATGCTGGACGGATTTGATCTGGGGATTGGCATCTTGTTTCCCTTTGCACCGTCTGAAAAATGTCAGGACCGCATGATGTCATCCATTGCACCCTTCTGGGATGGGAATGAGACCTGGCTTGTGCTGGGCGGCGGTGGACTTTTTGCCGCTTTCCCCCTGGCCTATGCCATTTTGATGCCGGCGTTCTACATTCCCATCATTCTGATGCTTTTGGGGCTTATTTTAAGGGGAGTATCCTTTGAATTCAGGTTCAAGGCCCACGACCGGTCCAAAAAACGCTGGGGTTATGTTTTTCATGTTGGATCACTGGTTGCCACCCTGACCCAGGGAATGATCCTGGGGGCGTTTGTCCAGGGGATCAGCGTCACCGGAAGATCGTTTAGCGGCGGGGCCTTTGACTGGCTCAATGCCTTCAGCGTCATGACCGGGGTAGCTCTTGTGGCCGGTTATGCCCTTCTGGGGGCGGCCTGGCTGATTATGAAAACCGAAGATGTGACCCAAGCCTGGGCCCGCAGATGCACCGGATACCTGTTCTGGCATGTGGCCTTTTTCATGGGGCTGGTCAGTTTTTGCATGCCGATCATGGACCCCAGAATCCGGGCGTTGTGGTTCAGTCTGCCCAATTTCTTTTATCTCGGGGTCATGCCGGTCTCGTGCATGATCCTGTTCTGGATGCTGTGGCAGGATCTTCGCCACCAAAATGAATACTGGCCGTTCTTTCTGATTCAGGGGATTTTTTTGATGAACTACATTGGTATCGGTATCAGTACCTGGCCCTGGCTGGTGCCATACCAGGTGACCTTGCACCAGGCTGCGGCCGCACCGGAATCACAGTCTCTTCTGCTGGTGGGGGCGGTGATCATGTTGCCGGTTGTGCTTGCCTATACCGGTTATTGCTACTGGATATTTCGGGGCAAAAGCTCTCATGAAACCGCTTACTGACACCCTCAAGCAATGGCTCTGGTTTGCAGCACTCTGGTGCGGCGGCCTGTTCTCTGTTGCCCTGTTGGCCGCCATTACCCGCTGGATTGTCCTAGTGGGAAAAACAACCTGAGAAACCTTTAACCTGGAGCTGGAGAAAAAAATGAACATACTCATTACCGGCGGCACCGGATTTATCGGGTCAGCCCTTTGTTCCCGGCTGCTGGACGCTCAGCATCATCTGGTGGTGCTGAGCCGACACCCGGAAAAGCTCCAATCGCCTGTCCAGGGGATTGCTTCTCTGTCGCACCTGACCGACGAGATGATATTTGATGCCGTTATTAACCTGGCCGGTGAACCGATTGTGGAAAAACGGTGGAGCGACCGGCAGAAACAACGGATCCTTCGCAGCCGTCTGGATACAACACAAGCGCTGATTGAATATTTTGCCAGGATCAAGTCAAAACCCAAAGTATTCATCAGCGGTTCCGCCATTGGGTATTATGGGACGGGCAGAACAAACGCGCCCATTGACGAAACAGGCGATGGGGATGACAGCTTTTCCAGCCAGATTTGCCGACAATGGGAAGCCATTGCCCTTCAGGCGAAACCGCTTGGAATCCGTACCTGTTTATTGCGCACGGGTATTGTCCTTGGAAACGGCGGGGCATTGAGCAAAATGTTAGGCCCGTTTAAGCTGGGGGCAGGGGGGCGGATGGGCCAGGGGACCCAATGGATGTCCTGGATTCATATCAATGATTTGATCGGCATTATACTGCATTGTATGGAACACGATGGCTTTCAGGGCCCGGTTAACGGCACCTCACCCCATCCTGTAACAAACCAGCAGTTCACCGAGGCATTGGGAAAGGTGCTGAACCGCCCGACTTTTTTTTCAATGCCAGGAGTAGTCATCAAGCTTTTGATGGGGCAGATGGGGGAAGAATTGCTGTTGAACGGCAAGAAAATCCTGCCCAAAAAAATTCAGGAGGCAGGGTATACCTTCATGTACGAGAACCTGGAACAAGCCCTGGCAGATGTGGTATAAAACAAGACTGTCTTCAATCACGGTCTTCAATCACGATCAGTTCGATCATTATGAACACTTTTGAAAGGATATGAAATGAGATTTCTCAAACGCCGCCAATTTTTGAAAACCTTGTCTTTAACCCCTTTGTCCCTATCTTTGTGTCTGCCTGCTGCCCGAGCAATGGATTGTAACGTACCGCATCCCTTGATGCCGCCGCAAAATAAGTTTCAAGGACAATGTCCGGTTTGCGGTATGGTTCGGCCAATGTGGGCTCGAACCTGGATCAGGTTTGACCCTTATCAGGGGGTAGAACAGGTCTGCTCTTTTCATTGTCTGGCCGACTGGAGTGTAAAAACAGGCCAGGACCCAACCGATATTATGCTCGCGGTGTATCACGAACCCGGGAAGATGATACCTGCAGGCAGTGCATTTGTTGTTTCAGGGTCGGCTGCAGCAGGCACCATGAGTCCGGTTTCCAAAATTGTGTTTGATAAAAGGACAAACGCCCTAGAATTTGCGCAACGATGCGGTGGTGAAGTCCTTGATTTCCAGGGCGCGCTTGCAGCGGCTAAATCCAGCGTCTTAAAAGAAAACAAGATGATCAAGGTCCGGCAGATTAAAAAGGGCAAGATCGTTGAACCGTCCGAAACAGACAGATGCCCGGTCTGCAATATGGTTCCGGCCCGCTACCCCTATGGCAAATGTCAGATACAAATAAAGGCCGGGAAAACGTTTCACTTCTGCTCGACCCAGTGTTTATTCGCTTTTATGGGAAACGCGTTTCTATATGTTGACCCGCCAATGGAACCGTTCTTGATTTGGGTGGTGGATCGGAATTCGGGGATGTGGACCAGTGGCCGGACCGCATTTTATGTGATCGGATCTTCAAAAGTATTCGGCCCCATGGGGTATGAGGCGTTCCCCTTCAATTCAATGAATGAAGCGTCAGGATTTGTTATTGAAAACGGCGGTACTGCCGTCAATTACGGTGATGTCACCATTGGAAAAATTGTGCCGGGGTGGGTGTATCCACTTAAAATCGTCAGAACAGAGGACTGATTAAAAAAGGGCTGCCACCCCCTCTATGATAAGCGATGCCGCCATGCCGATCATGAGCATGCCGGAGAAAAGATCGAAATGCCGCCGGTATCGGCGGGCAATGACCGAGGCGCCCGTACCCAGCAGCAGCAGGCCGGGCAGTGTGCCCAGGCCAAATGCAAGCAGAAACGCTCCGCCTTCCAGCGGTCGGTTGGCAGCCAATGCGCTCGAAAAGGCGGCAAAAGACAGGCCGCAGGGGATAAAGCCCATAAACATCCCGGTAATGACCATCAACCCGCGATCAGATCTCTGGAAGGCGGATCGCACAACAAAACGATAACCGGGTATTCTCTGGGGATTGGATATGATAAGCCATTCAGACTGACCGATTATGCCCAGCTGCCCAAGGCCTAAGAGCGCCAGGAAAATTCCTGCCAGCAAAGAAAAAATTATTTGGATGCGGGCCAGGGTTTCCAGGTAGTTCAGCCCTGCAACAGAGATAAGTTTTGCCAGTGCCAGACCCAGACTTGCCATGAGGACCCCTATGAGCATGTAGGTGATAATCCGGCCGGCATGGTAACATAGATGGGAATCGAGTCTTCCTGTTTTGCCGGGAAAAGCGAGGACAAGCGGACCACACATGCCGAGGCAATGGCCTGTTCCGGAAAGGCCAAGAAAAAATAAGGTCAACAGGGAGGATGCTTCCATAATCAAAAGGCTTCCATTGATCCGTCATGAATTAATTGCATTGATTATCACTTCTGAGTATAGTACAGACTGTTTGATATTGCGTCAAGCCGGAAGCGCCTGCCTTTTGGTGATAACAGGGATAACAGGATTCGGGACGGCCGGACATCTGGTAAAAAAGGAAAGGATTTGTTAAAGGTCTTTACAAACGAAGCAATGGGAACCGCGGCAGTTTTATTTGTAGCGCTGCTGTTGCTGTCTTTTGGGGTGTCCGAGGCGTTTGACGGGACGCATCCCCGGATTGGCCTCAAGCCTTTAGACGAAAACAGGCAGATGCAGGTAAGCCCCTCGGACCGGTGCCCGGTTTGCGGAATGAGGGTAATCCAGTATTCGAAATTTAATGGTGCGATCCAGTTAAAAGATACCGCTACTTATTATTTTTGCAGTACCGGTTGTCTGATTCATTCATGGATGCACCCTGAAATATACCTGGGCATGGCAAGGGAACTGCTTGAACGACCCATCGTTCGAGAATATTTTTCCGGCCGGCAGATGGATGCCCGTGATACGATATTTGTATATGGTTCGGATGTCATTGGCCCCATGGGACCGGCGCTTGTGCCTGTTCTGGATGAACGTCACCTCAAGGTGTTTAAACGACGGCATGGAGGTAAGACCCAGGTTCTGCTCAACGATCTGAATGATGCCCGCTGGTATGAAATGACCGGCAGAAAAATGGCAGAATAAATGAAGCCATCCTACGATCGACTCGACAAATCCGGACAAGGCATTTTGGTGATAGCCCTGGTAAGCTTCATCGCACTTGCTGTTATTGCCATACTCAGCGTCCAGACCCATCGCGATTCACAGCAGACAACACAATTGTGGATTAACTATTTAGCACTCCAGACCCCTGCCATAGTTCCATCAGGGCATGTGCTGCGCAATTCCGGTTATGCCGGTCCGGCAATTGACCGGCGTCACAGCCCCCACCTGCCCGTGATGTCACTGATGCAATTGGCGGATTTTTCTCTGGAAAACGAGATGGCCGGCAGCCTTAAACCGGCGAGAGGAGAGATGCCATTAAAAGACTGATGTTCAGTACCCTTCAGATCTGGGCCTTCCGGGATCTTTTGCGGCGTCCCTATGAATCCCTTCTCCTGGGCATCACCTTGACATTGACGATTGCCATCGTTGGCACCCTGCTGCTGTTTCCACGGGCAGTGCAGGATACGCTGAACACCTTGTTAAAAGCCTCGCCTTCCATTGTCCTGAGACGATTTGATGCCGCAGGCTTTTGTCCCCTGCCGGTTCCGGCGTCGGTCCGGGTTGCACAAACTGTTGTGGGCGTGGTTTCTGTGAGGCCCAGAATCTGGGGGCTGGTCAATGGCCCCGATGGACTGCTGACCATGGTGGGGGTACAAAAAGAGGGGATGCCAGAAGGGCTGGCCAGCCAGCTGACCCGGCTGCCGGAAAGGGGTGAAGTGATCATCGGGTTTGGCGTTGTAGCAGGTCAATCTGCTGGCACTCTGCAATTGGAAGGGGTGATCCGCCAAAACTATCAGGTCATCGATCGCCTGCCGGAAAAAACCAGCCTGTTTACCCATGATCTGGTACTGATGAATCCTGAGGATGCCCGACAGCTGATCAGCCTTCCCAAGGGGTATGCCAGTGATCTGGCCATTGACGTTTTTCATGAGGGTGAGCAGGACGCTATTTTGTCAGACCTGGCCGCTGCATTTTCCTGGCCGGTGAGATGCGTCACAAGACGGCAGAGCCAGGGAATCTCTGCCAGCCGTTTGAATCGTGCAAGAACCCTTGTCGCCATCACCGTGATTCCTGCGGTGCTGGCCTTGTGCCTTCTGGTTGCGGTAAACACCCGAAAATCAATGGGGCGGCAATCGGATCTTGGCATTATGAAGGCAACGGGCTGGACCACCGGTGATATTATCCGGTTTCAAATGTACCGGGAATTGTTTGTCTGCCTGCCTTCGGCCGTTGTCGGCATCTGCCTGTCCTTTGTTCTGGTTTACGGACCCGGTGCCAGCTGGGTGGCTGATTTTTTTTTCGGTTGGAAAACCATACCCCCATCGTTTTATCTGGAAACAACGGGTGCTGCAACCGTCGTGCTGGAAGTGGCTGCCTTGATGCTGGTACCGGTGATTGCGTCTGCTTTTTTACCTGCATTAAAGGGGGCGACCTCGGATGTTCATGATATGATCAAAGGGGCAGGCCGTCGATGACTTCCGGAATTACATGCCGCGATCTAAGCGTTTCCTTTACCTTGGGAAATAAAAAAAAACGCACCGTCCTGGACAAGATCACCGCCGTTTTCCAGGCGGGGAAAATGAGCATTATCACCGGCCCTGTTGGTACAGGCAAAACCACTCTGCTCAATACACTGGCAGGACTCACCCGCCCGACATCGGGCGAGGTGATGGTAAACGACCAGGCAATTTCCCGCTGGACTGGACCGCACAGGGACCGATGGCGGCGGCAAGCGGGCATTGTCTTTCAGCACGACCATCTTGTGCATGACCTGACGGTCCTGGAAAATGTCATGCTGCCGTTGATCCCTCTGGGTCACACCCTGTCCGCATGCCGCAGCCAAAGCATGGACGCACTTGAACGAGTGGGATTGTTGAACCATGCCGGAAATCCGGTCACCTCACTTTCAGGGGGAGAACGAAAGAAAACAGCCATGGCCAGGGCAATTGTCAACCAGCCGGACTTTATATTTGCCGATGAACCCACATCTCATCTGGATGCTGAAAGCAGCAGACAGATGATGGACCTGCTGTACCATCATGCCTGCCGGAATGCGGTTGTGATCGTTGCCGCACATGGATTAACCCTGGACACGCTCCCGGGCCCCCCCCTGTGTTACCGGCTGGAACACGGTGTCCTGAATTTATTGATTTCCTGAGGCGTATCATGTTTTGGCACCCCCTATTGCTGGCCATCCTATCCGCACAGTTTATGTCGCTGCTTCTTATGCTGGCGGCCTGCCCAACATGGGTGAACACGGTACTCGACTGGCATCCGTTTGTGGCTGATTCAGGGCAGCTATCCCTGGAAGCCAAGGCGGAGGGTGCCTCTATCCTGGGAAGAGCCGCTTGCTGGTTATCCTTGTTTTCTGCAGGTCTCCTTATTTTTGGAATTGCCAATATCTTCCGCGAGGATATTCCCGGCGCAATGTGCGGTACCGGCGTCTGTCAGGCAATGGCGGTAGCTGGCAGCACCCGATTGCTGCTGTATTCCGGTCTTTTGCTGCTGCTGATGAAACTTTGGTATGAACTGGACAGACTGAATCGAATGCTCCCTGAGATGCCGTTGACCCAGACGTCTGCCCGCCTGTTCCTGGCCATCCCTGTGGTGGCTGTCTTAACGTTAAAGCAGACCTATGAATCATTTGCAGGTATCAGACCCCACCAGCCGGTGGACTGCTGTGCGGTTGTTTACGATCAGTTTTCAACCCTGGAACAGGCAAGCAGTATTTTCGGGATAGGGGATAACGTGTGGGCGGGGGCCTTCATTGTTCTGAACATTCTGCTTTTCGTTCTGTCTGTGGGCTTAATCGTTTCAAGGGGGGATCGCCCCAGGACAAGATCTCTACTTGCCGCCGTTACCTGGTTGTGGCTGCCGGTGGCGGCCCTGATGCTGGTTAATGTTCTGTCAGCCTATCACTATCGAGTGCTTCATCATCATTGCCCCTGGTGCCTGTTCCTTCCTGAGCATCATCTGGTCGGGTATCCGCTGTATGGTGCAATGGCCTTTATCGGAATGGAGGGGCTTACGATCTTTTTGCTGCCCGTTTTAGTGAAACACGACACCGGCATTTATTGGATAGCACTGGATCGTTGTTGGCATGCAGCAAAAAGAATCACCATGGCACAGCTTCTTTTTTTGATCCTGGCCGTTCTTCCGGCCATTGTCTGGCGGCTGCGCCATGGTGTCTGGATGTCTGGATAAAAATCAAAAGGATACGGCCTGCTAGTCAAAAAGATGACCGAGATTTGAATACCCCTCTTTATCCAGGTTTTCCTTTGGTATAAATCGAAGAGAGGCTGAATTAATGCAATACCGCAATTTTGTGGGGGCCGGGCCGTCATCAAAGATATGACCCAGATGGGCATCGCCTGTTTTGCTTCTCACTTCTACCCGTCGCATAAAAAATGAATTGTCCTCAACCTCAACCACGTCAACCTTGTCAATGGGTTTGGTGAAACTGGGCCAGCCGGTTCCGGAATCAAATTTATCCGTGGAGGAAAACAAGGGTTTGTTGGAAATAATGTCCACATAGATGCCCTGTCGTTTGTTGTCCCAGTAGGTGTTGTCAAAGGGGGGTTCTGTCCCGTTTTTACGGGTTACCTCATACTGGATGGGGGTGAGCTTTTTTTTTAGATCCGCCTCAGTGGGAGGAGTGGCTGCCGATGGGGTTGCTGTCGAACCGGCAGCACGGTTTGGCATTTGATCAAAGATTTGGCTGTTCTTGTTCGTCCAGAAGTTTTTAATGAAACTGTCCCTGCCGGATCCGGCCCGGTAAAATTTATACCGGATGGGGTTTTTTTGATGATAATCTTGATGGTAGGCCTCGGCCGCGTAAAAGACGCTTGCCGAAAGTACCTGTGTGGCAACAGGGCTGTCAAATATTTTTGAGGTGTCAATGAGCCGGATGGTTTTTTTGGCTTGGGATTTTTGAGCCTCTGTGTGGAAAAAGACAGCAGATCTGTAATGGTTTCCCCTATCCACAAAGGATCCCTGACCATCCGTGGGATCGATCTGCTGGAAAAAAATCTCCAGCAGGGATTTATAGGAAATGATACCCGGGTCATAGGTGATCTGGATGGCTTCTAAATGGCCTGTGGTGCCGGATGATACCTGCTCATAGATAGGATTTTTTTCAGGTCCCCCTGTATAGCCTGAGATCACATCCAATATGCCGTCTCGTCCTTCAAATGTTGATTCCACACACCAAAAACATCCGCCTGCAAAGGTCGCTGTTTCCGTTTGATTGGTTTTTTTCACACCGTCCTCCCTTGGCTCGATATTGGTTTGGTTGCCGGCAGATAGCAGAACCCCTGCCGGTATAATAATGGCCAATGTCATTAAAAATTGGATTAATAATTTCATGGTTCACTCCGTAATTATAAGTTAAACCTAACTTTATTTTATGCATTAAAGAAGGCTTGGCAAGTACCGGGTCGAAAAAAGGGATGTAAAAGCCGGATGTAAAAGCCGGATGCAAAAGCCGGATGCAAAAGCCGGATGCAAAAGCGGGAATCAAAAGAATGGGGGGTTAGAGATTTTTTTCTGCTTCAATAATGGCGGCAAGACCTGAATGGAGGTTCTGGATGATCCGGGATTCGGGGATTCCCAGTCGTTGTTTGTTGGAGATATCAAAAACACCCTTCTCCACAGATGTTTTTTCGCCACCGGTTCCCCGGATCTGGAGCTGGTATTCGTCTACCAGTTTTTTTAAGCGGGCCTGGTTTTTTTCAAGTTTTCTTAACCGAATGTGAACCCCTGCCCGCATGGCGGTTCCAATATTGGTGGGGCAGGAGGTCAAAAATCCGTATCGTTTGTCAAAGGCAAATTCAAGCCGGGTACTCAAATAATCCAAGCCACGGCAGAGACGATTAAACACCCCAGAAATATCAGCAGAAGCTTCCATTGAGATAATTCTTAAATGATCCTCTTCATTGACCCAGATCATAAATTTTTCATTCTGACTTGCAAAAATTCCCCGGGCATCGGGGAAATCCCGGTTTATGCCGGCAGCATCCTGGAATCTATCCCCCTTGGGAAATGCTTGTTTTCGGGATAGACGATCGTCCAGCTGAGAAGGGCTCAGATTTTGGAACGAGAGATAACTTCCCCCAAGCTCCCGGGGCATCGTTTCAGCGGCATCTGAAACAAGGGATGCAACCCGGGTCCGGTCCTGTGAATTGATGTGGCAGGGAAAACAAAATCCTGATAGATTCCGGGCCACCCGGACTCTGGTGGACAGGATAAAGGCCTTGTCCGGATCCAGGGGGGCAAGACGGATTTGATCAAGGCCGGGGCTGTGTTCAAAGGGTTCTTTCGCTGCATGGTAGGCATGGATAATGGGATCGAATATAGGTGCAAAAAGAGAATAGGAAGGGGCATCGCCTGCATAAATTCCAATATGGCTGTCTGGATTTTTAAGACCTGACTGGATGGCAGACGCCAGGGTGAAGCCGGTCTGGGTTTTCAGGGGGGCTAATAGTTCATATACAGCCGGGGTCAAATATTGATTTACCAGGGACCTGGCGTCTGGATGAAATTTAGGAAAGGCCAAAGACATCAGGTTAAGATGTTAGTTTCTATAGGCGGAGGCCTGGGAGGATATTCCCCGGGCAAGGGTTGTCTGGATTTTATCAAGAATCACGCATTGGTCATGGCACTTGGGCAGATCCTTTTTGTTTTCGCAATTCAGACAGGGGCTCTTGGTTAAATAACCAATCTCAAAATCAAACAGATCTCTTTTTATTGAATTGTCCATATGCATTCATATCTAAATTATTAAAAGTATTATTATATATACGTTACTGCGGATCGTCAATATCCAATCAATGTTTTCAAAAAAGAATGGGTTGTACTGAATTCAAGTTTTTTATTGCAAAGTTGAGATACATAAAATAAAAAAGAGTTGGGCTGATTTAAACGGCGCCTAGGTTTTGGATTTTTTTAAGCAACCACAAACAATAGGTTCGGGAAGGTAAATGGGAAAAGGAAAAAAAAAGAACACCAGCAGAAAAAAAAGATTACAGGAAAAACAGAAATTTAAAAATATGTCTGGCGATCAACTGATAGCCAAGGGAGATACCTGTCTGGAGAATTCAAATGTTCGGGGTGCCCTGGAGGCTTATAAACAGGCAAAAATGAACAAGGCATCCCTTGATATTGTCATGCCAAAGCTGTTTCATGCATATGCGTTGAGGCATAAACAGCTAAAAGATCAAAAATTGTTTAAGGAAGCAGATGTCGTTTTAGACATGGGCATTAAGATATTTTCCAGCATACCTGTTTTGACGCCTGCCCTGTTAAAGGACTGCATTTTATTTTTCCCTGTCCAAAAGAGTCTTGAGATCTATAAAAATTATATAAAAGCAAATCCGTCCGTAACGGAAATTGAAACATCTCTTGCCAATAGATTTGTGGCAGAGGATAGCCTTTTTCTCGCACAGGAGTTGAATGAAGGGTCCCGCCTTAAAAGCGACCTTGGCTTGATTCAAAATGCAAAAGCCCAAATGGAAGCGGGTGACTGGGAAAATGCACTCCATGAAATGAGGGCTGTGTCACGAAAATCTCCCTATTTTGAGATGAAAGTTTTTGCAAAGGCGATGGTTTCTTATGTGAAGGATGACAGGAACGCTTTGGGAAAAGCCCTTTGCATGTTAAAAAAAGATTTTCCCTTTTCCAGTGTATCCATACTTTTAAGAGAGTATGCAGCCGATGGCAGGCTTGAATCTTCAGACAAATATCCAGGAACAGCCGCGCTTTTAATGGGCGGAAATATACATGGGCAGACCTATCAAAGCAATCTTGAACGAGCAGTTAATTCCGGAAATATAAGCAGCATCAATAAATGGATTAAATTTTTGTCAGAAATTTTGTGCCCTGACACACCTGAAACAGCAGTGGTTTCAATTTTGGAGCTCATCGGCTCAGGGATAAACCAGGTGCAAATGAATCATGATACCTTTAAAAAGCTTCTGAAAAGCAATCTTTCTTCTGAAACCCAAAGGAACAGACTGTTTGTAAAAGGGATGAGTTCAAATGTGAATTTTTTGTCTTTTTATACGGTAAAATATTTAGAAATCATTGAAGAGGATTTCCCTGATCGAGAGGAGCGGCAGATTGCCAAATCCATTGTACTTTTAGAGATTATAAATGCCCTGAACCATGATTCTGAATTTGCCTATGAGTATGATGAGGAACTGTACGAGATATTTGATTTTTTTGATATACCCGATGATGTTTTGGATGAGGATGAGGGGCAGATTATTTTTCAAATTACAAAAAAAGCCATTGACCTTGATCCGGAAAACTCAGATGCCTACGACATTATTATGGACCTTCCTTTAGAATCTCCTGCCATGAGAAAATCCATGGAACAGATTTTGCTGAAACGGGTTGAGATTTTTGATAAAGGCCATCTTGCCTGCCTGAAGCTTGCAGAACTTTATTATATGAAAAATGCGGTCAGAAAAGCGGAAGATATCCTTTTGCTGGCGTATACAAGAGCCCCCCATGATCTTCAGGTTCAAGAAAAATATGCAGTGTCCTTTATCATTTCCGGTGTAAGAAACCTTAAACACAAAAAATGGGCACTGGTAGCCAGGGACCTTAAAAAAGCCGAAAAATTTAAGATCAACTCCTTGAAAATATTGCTTGCAGAAAAACAACTGTTTTCGCATACGCTTGAAACCCATAAATTTTCCAGAAATATGTTTGAAACGGTCACCTGCGGGTTCAGTCTGTGTGAAACCATGAATGTCCTTCTTTTGCTCTCCCTTGATATGGAAGACCCGGACCATATTAGATCCGTCAAGACCAGAGGTTTTGCGACAGTTTTTAATTCTTTTAAAAAAAGGGTGGCGGCCTTGTCTTCCCATGAGGTGTATTCACTTTTAAAGCCGATGAAAGAACTCTTTGGACCGCTTTTTTGGAAGCCTTTTTTTGCCGGTCCCTTGATAGGAGAAAAAGGAAAGATTTTATCCAGGCTCAGCAACGATGATTTTACAAACCTGATTGTGGCGCTTGTTCAAAATGATTATATGAAAATGGTGATCAAAGAGTTGGGAAAAAGAAGGAAAACTGCCCGGGCGGAATTGTCGGTTATCTTTGACTTTTATTATGCAGCTCTTTGCCATTTCCAGGGCGGTATGAATGATTTTTCACAATTTGAAGAAATTATCAATCGGGCAGATGATCCGCTAAAAGAACGCCTGAGAAGAATATCAAGAACCCTATCAAAAATAGCACCCGTTTTTATGAAGGGTGCCTTTGAGAGCTTTGATTTTCAGAGGCTTGATCCCTATAATTTTTTTCCCGGTTTGAGTGAAGACGGCTTTGATGAAGATGACTTTGATGAAGATTTTACCCTGCCGGATAAAAAACTGCTTGAAGGTTTACTTGGTGACGTAATTGATGAATTTTTCAAAACAGCCGGACAAACGATGCCTGAAATATTCCAGTCAAATTTTAAGCCGAAAAATGTGTTTGGGAAAAACTGTGATGAAAGATCATTTAATGATGTGGTGTTTGACCTTGAGGAGTCGGCTGATTTGCTGGTGAGTGTCCAAAGGTCAGAGAGACGAGAAATCTCAGCAGAATTTATCGCTGATTTTTCCCAATTGATTTCTCTGATAAAAAAGACAGGTATCGAATCCCTATGTGAATTCAGGCAAATCGGTAAAAAATTTGCAACAGAGTGTGAGTCGGCCAACATCATTATCCAGGCTCTTGACATGTGCAAAATAGCGATGACGGATTTGTCTTCTTCGGAAGCACAGCACTTTATCATGGGCATGAGAACCGGGATTTGAAACAAAATTTGAACCAGAAAGGAAGAACATGTTTATATATCACCAAATATTGGGCTTAAATGAAAATGCCAAAGATCAGGAGATTAGAAACCGATACCTGGAGCTGGTACGAAAATTTACCCCTGAACAGCATCCGGAAAGCTTTATTAGAATAACAAAAGCCTATGAAGCAATTAAGGACAAAAGATCAAGGATAAAATCAAAAATTACGGGCCTTAAAGATTATCAGTTCTGGACAGAGGCTTTAACGGATCTTGTCAAGACAATTGACCTGGAAAGAAAATCACCAGGCCTGGGGGATATCCTAGCGGTGGATAAAAATGAATAAATTAACCCGCCTGATAAAACAGGGCTACCTCTATTTTGATCGTAAAATTTTGCTTTGGATTTTAAAAAAAATCTATAATTTTTCAGGGCAGCAGATTCATAAAAGAGAGGTTAACAAGGATATTGACGACTGGAGGGAACAAACCATTGCCGATTTTAAAGTCTGGATTTCCCAGGTGGAGAATCGTTCTGATCCGCAAGGGGGTGACCCCATGGACGAATGTGATTTATTCACCTTGCTTGCTGAATTCCTATCCCTGAAAAAGCAGATCCAGCTCCAAAACAGGGAGCAATCCAAAAATATAAAATGCCTTAAGGATTTTAATGAATTCGCCCAACAGGGTCATGCCATACTCTCTTTGCTGGAAAAAAAAATGGATCGATTAAATTCCCTGGAAGAAAAGATACGAGAAGATGCCCTGGAAACAGCAGTAAAAGCATTTCTGGATGTTCGGGATACCCTGGTGAGAGGGGTTGATTCAGGGGGGAAAATAGGGTCTGCATCTTTCCTTTTCGGCAGAAAAAAGATTGCAGATATGATAGAGGGCCATGTGATGGCCTTAAGAAAATTCGACCTGTCCCTTGCCATGCTCGATACCTTTCCCATTTATACGCATAATAAGGAATTTAATCCTGGAACCATGATGGCAGTCGATACTCAGCACCGACACGGTGTCAAAAATGGGATGGTAATAGATGAAATATGCGGCGGATTCACCCGAAAAAAAAAGGTGATCAGGCTTGCCCAGGTAACGGTAAACAAATAGATGAACAAAATAGATAAACAGGAGGTGACATGGTAGAACCTGTAATAGGAATAGATCTTGGTACCACAAATTCAGAGGTTTCATTTGTTTTTGATGACGCCGTAAAAATAATTGAAAGCAATGATATCGAAAACACTGATAAAGGGATTCTTCCCTCATGTGTGGGAATCGACAATAAGGGCCGAGTGATTGTGGGGGAAAAGGCAAGGAACCAGGCTGCGGCATTCCCTGAAAATACGATTCTGGCGGTTAAACGGCAGATGGGGGAGAATCTTCATTTTATTCTTGGCAACCAGGGGTATTCACCCCAGGAGATCTCTTCATTGATTTTAAAGGAGCTTAAGACCCGGGCTGAGCAGGCAATCGGCCAAAAGGTAAACAAGGCAGTTATAACCGTACCTGCTTATTTTACAGATGCCCAGCGCCAGGCCACAAAGGAAGCCGGTACCATTGCAGGGCTTAATGTTCTAAGGATCATCAATGAACCCACGGCTGCGGCACTTGCCTATGAAGAGCTCAATTCCGCGGATCAGAAAAATATC
>Ga0307929_1001345_pt1 | contig 18930 bp, 20 predicted proteins | sample AceLakmetage1330_FD_203160 | JGI IMG/M metagenome (GOLD analysis project Ga0307929, IMG submission 203160) | Saline water microbial communities from Ace Lake, Antarctica - #1330 | ecosystem: Environmental > Aquatic > Non-marine Saline and Alkaline > Saline | place: Antarctica: Ace Lake...
GGTTGTATCTTGCTGTCGTTATAGACCTTTATTCTCGCCGTGTTGTCGGCTGGTCAATCAATAAAAGAATGACCAAACGGTTAGTGATGGATGCCATCCTTATGGCGATCTGGAGACGCAAGCCAGCACCAGGGTTAATGTTTCATTCAGACAGAGGAAGCCAGTATTGCAGTCATGGTTTTCAGAAATTGTTAAAACCCCACGCCATACGATCAAGTATGAGCCGAAAAGGTGATTGCTGGGATAACGCTGTTGCTGAAAGCTTCTTTGGAACGCTTAAGTCAGAGACTGTGTTTGGGGAGAGATTCGAAACCCGTGTACAGGCAAAGGGACATCTTATTGATTGCATCGAAATGTTTTACAACAGCCAACGGCGTCATTCATATCTTGGATATTTGACACCGATGGAATTTGAAATAAAAATTGTTTTACAAAAAGTAGCTTAAGAAAATGTCCACTTTTACTTGATCACTTCAGTTGATACAATATCCAAAAATACAGTTCGTAAATTTTTGAGATTTCATTTGAAAGTTGGACAAACTGTTAGAAAAGATGCTTTCCCAGCATTGAATGCTGTTGCAGAAAGTCATTTCCATGAAAAGAAAGTAACTCCTCCGAAAAAAGCTTCGGAATGGCTTCCTTTGGTTCATATCATGAAAGAAAATATGAAGACATTTATTAATGGTACTTTTCATGGTGTTTCTTCAGATGATCTCCAAGAATATCTTGATGAATTTTGTTATCGATTAAAACCGCTGGTTCTGGGAGCCTGAGCTACCTCTGAGGTTACTCAACACATGCCTTGCTCACGTTCCTGTGAAAATGGCTGAGTTTCATTAAGAGCCACTTAAATTTATTTATCACGTTATGACTACTACAGAATAAATGGTATTTTGCAGGAAGGGGGATACAATGAGGCAGCTATTCAAGGATAACACCAGTAAGCACCCTGGTCAACATATCCAGCGTGGCAACAATTGGCAGGCTTGCTTTGTTTTCGATGAAGACCGTGAAGCATAGCTGCAAATCCCAGAGAATACCGGGAAAAAGTGAAAAATTGCAGGAAGGTTGTCCTAAATTCTGCCTGATGGATTCATTGAAGAACAGAAAAGAGTACGAGTATGAATAGAAAAATTGAACTTCTTGTTCCAGGCGGTGATATCGATGCCATAAAAGCTGCAATTGTAGCCGGGGCGGATGCTATATACTGCGGTCTGGACAGGTTTAATGCGAGAAATCGTGCCGAAAATATACGAATTAAGGATTTAAACGGAATAATCCGGATGGCTCATAGCAATGGCTGTGAACTCTTCTTGACCCTTAATGTTATCATTGTGGAGAGTGAAATCCCCGCCCTTATTGCTCTGCTGAATAAGGTGGTGAATACAAAGGTTGATGGTCTGATTGTACAGGATTTTGGATTATTTTATATTCTGTCACGCTACTATCCCACTCTCAAGGTCCATGCCTCAACCCAGTTGACAACGCATAATCAGGGGCAGATAGCATTCTTAGACAGGTTGAAGGCTCGTCGGGTGAACCTGTCACGGGAGCTTAATCTCTCTGAGATAGCAACTTTGACGGAGACAGCCCATAAAAACCATATGCTAACGGAAGTGTTTGTTCATGGTTCCAACTGCCTGTCATTTTCTGGGATCTGCTATTTAAGTTCAGTACATGGCGGTAATTCCGGTAATCGTGGAAGATGTAGTCAGCCATGCAGAGATCAGTATGAAACAACAGCTGAAGGAAAGAATTTTCCTCTGAATATCAAAGATAATTCGGCGTTTTTTGATCTGAAAGCACTGGTCGATACCGGAGTTGATTCACTGAAAATAGAGGGAAGAATCAAGAAGTTTCATTATGTGTATACGGTGGCTGATTCCTGGCGAAAACAGCTGCAGAGTTTGCATGACCTCAATGAGCCGGATAATGATGATACCAGGCTACACCACGTTTTTAACCGTGGTTTTTCAAATGCTTTCTTGAAGGGTACTATTGATAAAAATCTGTTTGTTGATAATCCGCGGGATCATTCTGCGATCCATCTTGCAGAAATAAAGGGTGGTGCCACGGTTGAAAATATTGAAGAGGCAAAACGGGAACTCTATGATCTGAAAACAGATATTATAACAGATGTGCGATGTAAGATTGAGCGGCTAAGCTATGCAAAAGCAGCTTTGCAGCTATCACTGTCTGGCGAAAGCGGTACAGTTCTTGAGGTTGCAGTGACAACGCCCGAGACTTCATTTGTTGTTTCTTCAGAAATTAATCTGGTTGCAAGTGTTGATAATAACAACTGTGCTGAGTCGCTCAATTCTGAGCTGCTGCTAAACAGGTTTGAACAGATTAATGAGACAGAATATTTTATCGAGTCTCTGAATATTGAGGGGCTGGTATCCGGCTTGTACCTCCCTTTTAAAGAACTGACTGCAATTAAAAAGAAGATCCTCTATAGATTGAACGATTCAAGAGAGTTTCTCCCTCCCATTGATGTCCTGCAGATAAAGAGGGCTGAGAAACAGACAGGTAAACCGACATTGTCCCTGTTAATTTCCTCCGAAGAGGATCTTTATCTCTGTAATACGGATTCTGGGGATACGTATTTTCAGTTGCCCGACAGCCTGGGAAAAAGAAGTTCTAATCTTGCAGATATTTTTATGGCTCATCGCGGGTTAATTTCTTGGTTTCCTTCTGTTTTAATAGGGGATGATTATCATGCGGCGGTTGAATTCTTGCAAAAGGTTCAACCGGAGCGTATTGTCACTAATAACAGTGGCATTGCCTACGAATGCTTCCAACGTGGGATTCCCTGGATTGCAGGTCCATATCTGAATATTGTAAACTCTTTTAGTCTCTTGTGTTTAAAAGAGAAAATGAACTGTTGTGGCGCATTTATCTCTAATGAGTTGAAAAGAGTTCAGCTCAAGGCTATAAAAACGCCCGCTGATTTTAAACTGTACTATAGTATTTATCATCCCATTCTTTTGATGACGAGTAGACAATGCCTGCTGCATCAGGTCACCGGTTGCAGCAAGGAGAGAATTGATGAAAATTGTATCGGGCAGTGTGAACGATCAGCTGCGATTACAAATTTGAAAAAGATCTCACTTCTTATAAAGAAGACAAAGGGGAATCATCATACTCTTTATGCAGCAAAGCATTATTTAAACACAGACATTGTCTCGGATATGCCAGGTTTTTTCTCCAGTTTTTTAATTGATTTACGAAGGATTGAAACTGATACCAGAGTGACAATGGCTACACCAGAACTTGTGGATCTGTTCGAAAATTACCTTGCTGGAGGTTCCGGCGCGGCCGAGAAGCTACAGCGGACTCTATCCCCTTCAAGCAACACCCAGTATGTAAAAGGTATTTGAAAAATAATTTTAACCACGTGAAAAAAAATGAAGACCACCTCCAGAATCGTTTTGCTAGTTTGTTTCACTTTTTTACTGTCGCTCTCCATATCGTCTGCTGAAGAAGCTGACAGGTTTCAGGGTAAATTAGGTGTCGGAGTTATGGTTATCAACAGTGGCAACAATCTCAATCCCAAGAGCTCCGGGAAATACCTTGATAGTTTGAGTGAGGCTGCAGATAAGACAACCGCAATAAGAGCCCTTATTCTCCCCCAATTGTCATATGATATTGGCGAGTCACGTGCATTAAGACTTTATCTGGGCACGAAACCACCAATTGATGAGGCAGGGAGCTTTGGGTTGAATATAGGAGGCAAATATACAATTTCAAATATTGGAATTATTGATCTGAGCGCCTTCTTTACACCCTTTCAGGAGGCCTGGGAAAACCCCTACGTCATTGGTCAGGCAAGAGAGGAAACTGACACAACAAAACAGGGGATGAGACTTGCCTTCAACAAGATTATGAATACTGGGTTGAGGCTGAACATGGTACTCATGGAGGATGATGTTGATGTGGACCGGATAGGGGAGATAACTCCTGAACTTGCACGTGACGGATTCGTTTTTGCCTTTAACGCGAATTATAGCTTTTACATCTCAAAATTCTTTGAAGTGCGGCCCCGTTTTTCCTATAAAATTGGGGATTATGATGGCGAAAGTAACTCTTTTTCGAAAGTCAAATTTGACTTGGAAGCGCGTTATACGATCTTAGAGTGGAGATTGACAATTATCCCACGTCTGTTTTACAGCCGTAGTGAATATGATGAAATCAATCCTATCTATGCGGAGACAAGGGAAGATAACGGGTATGGTGCTAATATCCTGCTCAATTACTCTGCCCCCTTCGGATATAAAGACTGGTCACTGCAGGGTCTGCTTGGGGTAAGCAAAGGGGACAGCAATATCACCTTTTATGATACAGAAGCTATTAATACCGGTGTATTTGCCGTGTATAAATTTTGAATAGTTGTTCTACCTGCGCCCTTTTATAACAGGTCGCAGGGGTTCTCCGGTACGGTTGCATTAGAATGTAAGGTCTGTCCTTATTCGTGCTGAAGAGCGCTCCTTCCGTGGGCGTTCTATTTCTTTTCCCAGGGCCTTTCTTTAAAATAGTCATCCGACCTATTTACTGTTGATGTGGGAATGATTACCATAAGTGATATGGTGATTTTTCAAGTTACACTACACTATCCTTCTGTCTCTCAAAATGGAAAAGGAAAAAAATGACAAAATATCTATTCAGTATCGTCTTCCTCTTTGTAACAAGCACAGCCAACGCGGGCACTATTTATATCGGTGACAGTGGACGGAATATCTACTCACTTGATACAGCTTCTTTCAGTGCCACTCTTATGGGTCAAACCAGTTCTACAATGACCGATCTGGCAGTTGATAGTTTTGGGAATCTCTGGGGCAGCTCTTTTAGTTCACTGTATTCTCTCAGCAGTTCGGCAGCTGACACAAATATTGGAGATTTTGGTTGGTCTGGTATGAATGCCTTAACCTTCGGCCTGGGCAATACGCTTTATGGCGCGGGGACAGGTTCAACGGATCTTTTTAGCATAAATACCGGTACCGGAAATGCATCCGTGATTGGTAATACAGGGTATTCATCTTCCGGAGATCTGGAATTTGATAACAGCGGAACGCTCTACCTTGCAGCAAATACCGGAAGCTTTGATAGCCTCTATAATGCAGGCACTGGCAGCTTTATCGGTTCCTTTGGGATAAATGATGCCTACGGTCTTGCCTTTACAGATAACACAATGTACGGATTTTCCGGACAGAAAATTTTTACCGTAAACACTGGTACCGGTGCCATAAGTAATATGCAGGATATCAGCGGAATGGTGGCTGGTACCCAAATATGGGGAGCTGCAGCCAATAATGCCCCGGTTCCGGAGCCTGCGACGATGTTATTGTTTGGTACTGGTCTTGTGGGAATGTTTGGAAGGAAAGTATTTCGAAGGAAAAACTAGGTAAAGGTAAGCTCGAATGTATTTACTTTGGCCTCAGCTGAAATGCTGAGGCTATTTTTTTTGCAGATAGATTGCTTGATAGCTGAGTATTCAGGAGCAATCTGAGCCTTCGCTAAAGAAGTGAAGGCTTCTTTTTTCGTCTTCCCCGGAACAAACCTCCAATAATCATCCCGAAAATAAGGACCCCGCCACCGGCAAGAAACCATTTAAAGGAGTAATCTTTTCTCAGGGTCTCATTAGCTTGTTCCAGAAGAGCAAGCTTTTGGACGAGTACGGTGTTTTCCTGGGAGATCTTCTGCATATTGGTTTTGATCTGAACAACGTCTGCTGTGTCCTGCTTCAATTTTTTATAGCTGGCCTGGAGAAGGCTGGTTTGATTCTGAGCGTTATCACGTTCCTGTTCGGTACGGCCTAGGGCCATTGTGAATGCTTCCAGTTGCTGGTTGTTTTTCGCTTCCCGCTGTAGCATTTCTTCCCTTTGAGTACGCAGTGAGTCAACAAGTTCATTCAAGGGAGGTTCAACACTCAGGAATCTTTTCAGGATCCAGCCTTTTTTACCGTTTTTAAGCAGGACTTTTGTGAAATCATCTCCTTCTTCAAGAAACTCGACTGAAGTACCATCTTTTACCATGGCGATAACTTTATAATCCGTACCCTGGCCTCTTCTGACAACAACTTCAGTACTTGGCTTTACGTAGCGGATTTCTGCCTGTGCCGGGACTTCCAGAAGGAAGATGCAGCAGATTTGAGTAAAGATAATAAAAACAGGCGTCAGGGATGTGAGTGGGAATGGCAGCTGCTGTATCTGTTTGAAGAGCATGATGTTTTTCCTTGATGTTATAAGCTAGAGAGAAACAAGGGCACGCTCCTTCAATATGTTATTTTCGCGAAGGATCATACCGGTAGCTGAGTTCTTACTTATCGCGTATCAGTGATACGGTTTTTCTGTTATAACGCAATAAACTCAAAAGTGGTAGGTTCCGCTGTTTTGAATAATGAATAAAATAGAGTTAAATGATGAGAAAAATAGCTGTTGGATATTCAACACGCTGTAATATCAGGTGCGCCCACTGTGTTGCAGCGGATGAAAGTCGAAAAAGTGAAAAGATGGAGTTGGATCGGGCAAAAGAGATTATTACTGAACTTGCAGCTGCTGGTGTTCGTGGAATCAGCTTTACAGCTGGAGAGCCACTTATTTATCTTGATGATCTTTGTGAGTTGCTTGCTCTGTGCAGTACCTATAAAATATATACCAGAGTTGTTACAAATTCTTTCTGGGCCGGGACACCGGATCTTGCGGAGAGCTGTATTACAAGGCTTCTGGCAAATGGGTTGTCGCAGCTGCGTTTAAGTTATAGCCGCTGGCATCAGGAGAGCGTTCCCAAAGAAAATATCGTAAATGCTGCCAGGAGTTGTGAAAAAAAGGGGCTGAATTATTTTGTTTCTTTTGTTACTGATTTTTCAGAAGCAGATGATTCGTTTGAGAGGTATCTGCGGGAGCATCAGTTACGATTTTTTCCCGAACCGGTTATTTTTTCAGGCAGGGCAGGATCATTTGAACGTCATGAGCTACGTACTGATTACCAGGAAAACTGTTGTGCCATGAACCCTTATCTTGCACCAAACCTAGATATGTACGCCTGTTGCGATGCCGGAAGTCATTTTACACGTACAAATTTCTTTTCTTTGGGGAACCAGAAAGAGAACACTCTCGAGCAGATGTTCAGGAAAAGTGAAACAAACAGTCTCTATAATCATATCCGGACAATGGGCATTACAGCCATTGCATCCTTTGCCGGGTATAGTGCGCGGGAGATAATTGGTTACAGAAAATGTGAGTTGTGTGAGAAATTATTTAATTCTCCCGACGTACTTGAACAACTCGAAAAAGAAGCAGATTCAGGATTGAATGCCTGGTGCAGATAGGTTTCTTTTGCACTGATAGAGATGCGTCTTACGCTATAATTACAGGATATAAATATGATAGAAATTGGAAAAATAAATAGACTTACGGTGGCAAGTACTCAGGGACATAAGATTTGTTTTGATGGCGGTGAATTCGGAGATATTCTTCTCGATGAAAAGTTTGTTTATGGAAGGTATCACCAAGGAGATATAGTAGAAGTTTTTGTCTATCCGGACCGAGACGATCAGCTGCTTGCCATGACCGGAAAGCCCTATGCGACGGTTGGAGAGTTTGTCAAACTGCGGGTGGCGGCAACTTCTGCGTCCGGTGCTTTCCTTGCCTGGGGAATGAAGAGTGATCTTCTTGTACCAAAGGGTGAGCAACTCACTCCCATGATAGAAGGACAATCATACCTTGTGTATCTGTTTCTCAGTGAAAAAACAAATCGTATTACAGCCTCTTCAAAACTAGAAAAATTTCTCAGCCTTCAGCCTCCTGAATATGCTGCGGATGAAGAGGTGGATCTTCTTATCTTTAACAGGTCAGAGCTTGGGTATCAGGCAGTGATTAATCAGGCGCATGTGGGCATGTTGTTTGAAAATGAGGTTTTTCAGAAGCTCTTTATCGGGCAGAAGCTGAAGGGCTATATTTACAATATCCGGGAAGATTCAAAGATTGATCTCAGGTTACACCTGCCGGGATATGAAAAGGTGGATGGGGTTTCCCAGGCAATTCTGGATGTTTTGAAAGAGAGTGGCGGGGAAAGCGCCTTGTCCGACAAAAGTCCACCAGAGGAGATATATGCTGTCTTTGGAGTGAGTAAAAAAGTGTTTAAGAAGGCAATTGGCGCGCTCTATAAAAAACGGCTTATCAGCGTTGATCGTAATAGTGGTATTAAACTTGTGAGTAAGAAATGAAAATCCGTAAAGTAAATACAGAGTTGCAGCCCAAGGTTGTGGCACTACTGCGAAGTGCCTTCCCACGTAGTACATATGAAGTGCAGTTGGTGGAACGCTTTCACAGGAATCATCGTAATATCCACGAGTGGGTGTGTATTCATACGAATAAGGTAATTGCCTATATCGCTTTTTCAAACGCCTATAACGGCGGGACGGTGTGTGGTTTGCATCTGGCTCCATTGGCCGTGAATCCTGAGTTTCAAAAACATGGTGTTGCATCGGAGTTATTACGCTTTGCACTGCGTCAGGAATCGATAAAGGCGGAGACACTTTTCGTCCTTGGTGATCCTGGCTTTTACAGGAAGTTTGGCTTTGAATCCTGCGAAAACCCCATTTGTTCCTTTGATAAAAATAATGCCCACTTTCTGGCTATTCGTAACCCTGCCGCTGCCCAATTTACCGTTGGCTATGAATCTGAGTTTTCTGCCGGGGCTTGAGATGCTAGAAGAGAAAAATATTCTGGTTATTCACCATGAACAGGATCGTTATTTTGAAACATTGTGCAGCAGGTTTCCTGATCTGCATTTTTACAGTGCTCGTAGTGACGCGAAACTTGCACAGCAGATGGCTGATTTGCAACCACAGGTTCTGCTCAGTTTTCGTTGTGATCCCATATCCACTGACGCACAGCGTCTGGCGGTGCGCAATTCCTGTGTGAAATGGGTACAGGTAGCAGGTGCTGGGTATGATCATCTTGGTAATCTGGATGATTTGACCTGTGCGGTCACCAACTGTGCAGGGGTACTCAGCCGTTTTCAGGCGGAGACGGTTATCGGGGCCATGATCAATCTTAACTTTGGCTTTTTTCGCTATCAGCAACAGCAGCAAAGAAAAGAGTATCGGAAATTGCCATGGCATTCCCTTGAGGGACAAAAACTTCTGCTTGTCGGGATGGGACATATTGGACGGGCTGTGGCTATAAATGGTCGTCATTTTGGTATGCATATTACGGCCATTCGTTCAACAATACAGGATTCTCCAGAGGCCGATGTTGTCTGTACGCCGGATCAGATTTATGAGGTGTTGCCAGAGGCTGATTTTGTTTCCCTACACCTACCGTATAGTGAGGCAACACATCATTTCTTTGATGCCAGGATGTTTGGGGCCATGAAAGAGAGTGCGTATTTTATAAATACTGCCCGTGGCAATATTGTAGATGAAGAGGCTCTTGTCGCTGCTTTGCAGGGAAAAACAATTGCAGGCGCCTATCTTGACGTTTTCTCAGAAGAGCCGATACCTCAATCGAGTCAATTGTGGCAACTGGAGAACGCTTTGCTGACACCCCATTATTGTGATTCCGTTGATGACTGGCATGAACGTTTTGCTGCATTCTTTGCAGACAATCTTCAACGTTGGGTAGTTGGAGAGGAATTACAAAATATGATTAGACCATAGGGCAGTAGAGAGAAGCGTTGAATAGAAAAGATTTTGTACTTGCACTACTGGTGGTCACCATCTGGGGTGCTAATTTTACCGTCGTTAAATTAGGACTTGATGGTGTGCCTCCGATGTTGCTGGTGGCATTGCGTTTTGTCTTTGTGGTTTTCCCAGCAATATTCTTTGTGCGTCGTCCTGCAGTGAGTCCGCGTTACTGGATAACATACGGGGCAACGGTGGGTATTGGACAGTTTGGCTGTCTCTTCTATGCCATGCATATTGGGATGCCGGCAGGAGTGGCCTCCGTAGTGCTGCAGTCACAGGCTTTTTTTACTCTGCTCTTTGCTGCCATACTTCTACGGGAGACGATATCAGCTGCCCAATTGCTTGGGATTGCCATTTCATCACTCGGGCTCTATCTTGTCTGGTCCAGTAGTGGCAGTGTGAATGTTCTGAGTATTCCTCCTTTTGCCTTTCTCTTATCCATAGCCGGGGCCGCTTTTTGGGGGATCTCCAATATTGTTGTTCGAAAGGCTGCGGCATCTGCCGCAGCGAATAAGAAAAATCTTGATATTTTAAGCCTGATTATCTGGTCAAGTCTTGTTCCCCCAATCCCTTTATTTCTGTTTGCTCTTCTGCTCGATACTCCCCAGGGTGTTATTGACGTGATAGTAAATTTAGATGGAATGTCTCTGTTTACAATAGTGTATCTCGCCTATGGGGCAACGATACTTGGCTTTGGGATATGGAGTATGCTTCTGTCAAAATATCCTGCAAGTCAGGTCGCACCGCTTTCATTTCTGGTTCCGGTGACAGGCCTGCTTACCGCGAGATTTGTGCTTGGTGAGCAGCTTTTTCTTCTTCAGTGGGGAGGGTGCTTTCTGGTGTTTATCGGTCTGCTTATTTCCACATTCGGTTTTCCTCGATTTTTTCGTTCTAACAGGTAGCGTGGCGAGATAAAATACTTACTTTATTCTCCGGTATCTGCTTGTCGTCTATAACAGATATGTTACATGTGTAATTTGAGCGAGAAACAGTGTTGTTCCTCGGTTATCAATGTCTATTTTAGTAAGAAAGAGGATAAAAAAGCTAACATGTTTTTTGATCATTTGCCGCAAAAGGGATTGATCTACGGCCACCGTGGCGCACGATCCATTACTCCTGAAAATACACTTTTAGCCATGCGCAAGGCAAGGGAGTGGGGGGCGCATTGCTGGGAGACCGATATTCGGATGAGCAGTGATGGTGAACTGGTGATTTTTCATGACGAGACTTTGGAACGAACTACCAATGTCTCTACCCATCCGGATTTCATGGAGAGGGCAGACTACCATCTTGATCGCTTTACTTTGGATGAACTTCGCATGCTTGATTGCGGTTCCTGGTTTTTAGCCGATGATCCCTACGGCACAGTTACCAGTGGTGAGGTAGGGGCAGGGAAGTATGGGGAGATTCGGGAACAGAAAATCCCTCTTCTTTCTGAAATTCTGAACTATTCAAAAACACATACCTTTCCTGTCAATCTTGAGATAAAGGATCTGAAACATCCTTCCGGAGATGTTGTTGTTGTGGATAGGATTTTGGATATGATCCGGGCAACGGATACCATGGATCTTGTTCTTCTCTCTTCCTTTCGACATGATTATTTGCATCGCGCTCGCGCTTTAGATAAGGATATTGCCATAGCGGTTCTTGTGAAAGGTGAACATCCTCCTAATCTTATTTCTTATCTGAAGAGTTTTTCTGCAGTGGCCTACCATCCTGGTAAGGAAATTTTTGACCCGGACCTCATTACACAGCTGTCGGCTGCTGGTATACGAGTGAATAGCTGGACGGTCAATGATCTGGGTCGTGCTAGAGAAATGCTTGGTAGGGGGGCAGGGGTGATTACCGATTGGCCTCAACGTTTGGCATGAGAAGAAAATGAAAATAGTTAAAATTATCTCCTTTGTTCTGGTGGCCGGTGCCTTCGGTGGCTTGGTAAATAGTATCGTGGTTTGGCTCTTGGGTGCAACAGGGATAACCCCTGCACTCGGTTTTAGTATGGCACCGGAATGGACCTTTGAATGGATGGGACGGCGGGTATTTGCCAGTGCCCTGTGGGGTATTATCTTTCTGATACCGGTGTATAAGGACGCTCCGGTTAAAAAAGGTGTCCTTCTCAGTGTCTTACCCTGGTTGTCCAGCGTTCTTGTTGTTTTTCCAATGCAAATGGGCACTGGATTTTTTGGTTTGGGCTTTGGTATGGGCACACCGATCTGGACCTTTTTGTTTGCAGGTATCTGGGGGGTAACAGGAACACTGTTTCTATCCAGATTCTATAAAGAAAAAGCACACCGGTAATGAATGATTGTCCGTTTTAGGAAGTAGAGGATAGTATCTGGTGGACTGACAGGAGATAGAATATGAAGACAATTGGAATGATAGGAGGGATGAGCTGGGAGTCGACGCTCAGCTATTATAAGGCGCTTAACGAAGGGATTAAACAGGCACTTGGCGGATTGCATTCTGCCAAAATATGTATGTACAGTGTGGACTTTGCAGAGATTGAAAAGTTGCAGCATCAGGGGGATTGGGCTGCAACGGCTGAAATCCTGATAGATGCTGCCAGGGCGGTTGAGGCGGGAGGAGCTGATTTTCTTCTTATCTGCACAAATACCATGCATCTGGTGGCTCCTGAAGTTGAAGCAGCAATATCCATACCTTTACTCCATATTGCCGATGCAACGGCGGAAAGGCTTGTGGCTGATAGGGTGAAACGGGTTGGTCTACTTGGAACCAGATTTACCATGGAAGAAGAGTTTTATAAGGGAAGGCTGACAGATAAGTACAATATTGAGGTGGTGGTTCCCGAAAGTGAAGATATGGATATAGTGCACAACGTAATATATTCAGAACTTTGCTTAGGAAATGTTTCCGGAGATTCCCGACAGGAATATCTTCGTATTATAGAGTCGCTTCGTGATAAAGGTGCTGAAGCAGTCATTCTGGGCTGTACAGAGATTGCGCTGCTGGTACAACAGGCGCATACATCTGTGCCACTTTATGATACAACGGAGGTACATGCAACGAGTGCAGTGAAGATGGCAGTGAACGAGCAATAAAATCCCATACTGTTGAATGGAGAAAAACTCATGAAGATACATCATCTGCGAAATGCTACGTTTGTTATTGAATCCGGTGCGCATTTTATTGTGATAGATCCCATGCTGGGAGAGAAAGGTAGCCTGCCTCCATTTTCAGTTTTTCGTCATAAAGCCAGAAAGAATCCAATCGTTTCCCTGCCAGCCAGTAGTGCGCAGATAATGGAGAGGGTTTCCCATTGTCTTCTTACCCATTCGCAACGATTTGGACTCAGGCCGTTTAGTCACCTCGATCATCTTGATAGTGCAGGAGAATCTTTTCTTAAGAAGAAAAATATTCCGGTTGTTAGCCCGAAGGCCGATGCGGCCTATCTGAAAAAATATGGTATGAATGTGCAGACCGAGCTGGAATATTGGAAGCCAGCGCAACTGCTAGGCGGAGAGATCACTGCAGTTCCGGCGCAGCATGGTCACAGCTGGATGCATCATCTTATGGCCAATGGAGCCGGGTTTTATCTGCAGTTGCCCGGTGAGCCTTCCATTTATATCAGTGGTGATACCGTTTATACCGATGATGTGAAACGGGCCTTGCATGAGTTGCAGCCTGATATTGCTGTGGTGGCTGCAGGGTGTGCCAGCCTGGATCTTGGTGGAACTATTTTGATGACAGTTGCGGAAATAGTCTCGTTTGTGGAGGCGGCACCGGGAAAAGTTATTGCGAATCATCTTGAAGCATTAAACCACTGCCCCGTAACTCGCAAAGAGTTGCAGCAGGCACTGCAAGAGAAGGGGTTACTCAAAAAGACCTTTATCCCTCAGGATGGTGAAACTATCACCATAGAGTCCGATTAATGTCTTCTCGATTGGGCCAGCTATTACAGAGAGTTTTTTCCGGTAGGAAATCAAGTGGCGGTTATTGGGACACGGTTTTCTCAGGTGCGGAGGATTCCACCCTGGGGTGGTATGAGAAAGATGCATCAAAAACATTTCAGTTGTTAGATTCTATTGTAGATTGGAAAAAATCTGCAATACTGCTTCCGGGAGCGGGAACTTCTGTATTAATTGAAGAGCTTCTTGTCCAGGGAGCACAATTGGTGCTAAATGATATCAGCGGTGAAGCACTCGATAGGGTCAGGAAGAGGCTTGGAGAAAGAGCACAGGACATACAATGGCTCTACCAGGATATCTCCCGGCCGATCGATCTTGTAATAAAAAACATTGATATCTGGATTGACCGGGCTGTGCTCCATTTTCTTCTTCAGGAAGATGATATAGCAGGATACTTTGAGAATATGAAGGTAGTCCTTAAGCCAGGTGGCCATGTACTCTTTGCCGAATTTTCAATGGAGGGTGCTTCAAAATGTGCAGGCCTAAAAGTACATCGTTATTCCATTGAAGAACTTTCGCAACGTTTGGGAAGTTCATTTGTATTAAAAGAACATTTTGATCACACCTATATAAATCCCCATGGTTCCAAAAGACCATATCTGTATGCGCTCTATCAGCGGCAGGGATAACGGGATAAAGAGAGAAGAGGCCCTGTTTTGAATCTGGTAGTGAATAATGTGCAGATTCCCATTGAAAAAGATGGGACGGATGAGTACATCCGTGTTGCCGCCCTAAAAATGGGACTTGCTGCCGGGAAAATTTTCATCACAAAGATTCTCAGTAAAGCGCTTGATCTACGTAGTCAGGAGCAGTTCTACTATACATTGTCATTGGTTATTGCAACGGATGGTAGCTATTCCAATAAACAGAAATTTAGCCTTTATAAGGAGTCTGTTGCTGCAGAGAAAAAAGCAGCAGTGATGCAGGATCGGCCTCTTGTTGTAGGGTTTGGTCCTGCGGGAATGTTTGCAGCCCTTGAACTGATTGATCGTGGTCTTAAACCTCTGATCTTTGAACGGGGTAAAAAGATAGAAGAACGCTCCCTTGATGTGGAGCAATTTATTAAAGAGCGGAAACTGAACCCGGAGTCGAATATTCAATTTGGCGAAGGGGGAGCTGGATCCTATTCGGACGGGAAGCTGTTTTCAAGAAGAAATAATAATACATCCACCGTTAATAAAGTGCTCAGGACCTTTGTCAAATTTGGTGCGCCAGCGGAGATTGAATATATCAGTAAACCCCACCTGGGAACGGACGTGCTGTGCGAGATCGTACGGAATATCCGTCTCTATATTCTTGAGCGAGGCGGTGAGATATATTACAGCGCGAAAATGACGGATATTCTGATTACAGAGGGTCGGGCAAGAGGAGTTGTTATTAATGGTGACAAGGAGTTTCTCTCGTCCCATATCTTTATAGCACTCGGCCATTCAGCCCGTGATACCGTTGCCATGCTGCATCAAAGAGGGGTTGCCCTGGAGCAGCGGCAGATTTCCGTGGGAGTCAGAATCGAGCACCCTGTGCAAACCATTAATCGCATGCGTTACGGTGAAAAATATGATGGTTTTCCAGGACTGGGTGCGGCTACCTATTCTCTGAATCATACCAATCGGGAAATTCGACGTGGAGTGTATACATTTTGTATGTGCCCGGGGGGTGAGGTGGTAAACGCTGCATCGAGCGAAGGGATGCTGGTTTTGAACGGAATGAGCTATTCGAAGAGAGATTCACCCTTTTCCAATGGTGCTCTGGTTGTAAGTTGTCATCCCAGTGATTATACATCAGACAGTCCTCTGGCCGGTTTTTCCTTTCAGCAGGAGATTGAACGAAAAGCCTTTCTGGCAGGTGGGGGCAACTGGGCTGCTCCTGCTCAGAATCTTTTGGATTTTCTGGGAGAGAAGGGGGGATCGGGTATCCATGAAAACTCATATAAAATGGATGCTGTTGAAGCTGACTTGAGAGCTATCTTTCCAGACTTTGTGATTACGGAACTGCTTGTCGCATTCCAGAAATGGCGACTACAGGTGCCCCTCTTTGTTTCTCATCATGCAATAGTCATGGGTGCTGAAACACGAACGTCTTCGCCTGTGCGGATGAGCCGCAATGAACAATTTGAATCAGTAAATACCAAAAATCTTTTTCCAATAGGCGAAGGTGCGGGGTATACCGGCGGTATCACAAGTTCTGCCGCCGATGCTATAAAGGCTGTGGAGGCACAGCTGCTGTAAGGAACCAAAAGAATATGGCCAGAAAATCCTCAAATAAAAAATCCGGTCTGGTGTATTCCACCGAGTCCGGTACCATGTGTCCCCATTGTAATAGACAAAAACAACAGTGTACATGTAAGCAAACTCAAACTGTACCTAGAGATGGCATTGTTAGATTGATGCGAGAGACCAAGGGACGTAAGGGAAAAGGTGTTACCCTGATAAACGGTTTGCCACTTGAGCCTGCAGCACTTAAAAAACTTGCTAAATCTCTTAAACAAAAGTGCGGTAGCGGGGGAGCGGTTAAAAATGGGGTTGTTGAAATCCAGGGCGATCACAGAGATGCCCTGGAAAAAGAATTAACCACGCTTGGCTATAAAGTAAAACGGGCCGGAGGCTGAGCATATGGCCTTTAAACATCGTATTGTCCAGCCGAGCAGGATTAAAGGAAGAGTCCTTACTGAATCGGGAGAGCCTCTTATTCCGCCGGAAGAGTGGGCGTATCTTGAGGCAGGAGACGCAGCAGTCACCCGCAGTGTAAAGGCAAAGGGCATAACCTGGGTTGTACAGATTCGCAAGGGAAGGCGGACGATTTCAAGGGGCGTCTGGGCTGACAAAGCTGATATTGAGGCTTCCCGCAAAGAGGTTGAAGCAAAAAGGGCAACTCCCGAATATGCAAAACGTCGTAAAGCTGATCTTGCCAGGCGTTCGGCAAAACAGGAACAGTATCTTGTCGACTTTTGTGCAGCGGTTGTCCATTTTTTGGATTTTCATTCACGCTATGCAGAGGAGGCGGATGTCCTCGGGGCTAAAATAACTGAACATGCGGCTCCGGTGGGAAGTGGAACGGTTGCCAGAACAGAACGAATTCCCCTGGCTCAACGTGCAGAAGCCGCAACCATTGCCTGGATGCGTCATCAAACCACGGCGTACGATTCTATGAGAATTGCGAGAATAAAAGGAAAAAGAAGAGAGATTCGCAGACAACTAGCGGCCAAATCAGTCACATTATTACAAGCCTATCGTCACGGCGATGACTTGAGTGAAAATTGTCCACTCCAAAAAGCATTATCAAAAGAGAGTTTATGAAATTTGAATCCCTGGGGTTATCCACCCCTATTTTAAAAGCTGTTACTGAAAAAGGCTACGAAACGCCCACTCCCATCCAGGATAAGGCTATTCCTGCCGTACTTGATGGCAAAGATGTGATGGCTGCTGCCCAGACCGGAACAGGAAAGACTGCGGGTTTTGTCCTGCCGATACTAGAATTACTTGCAAAGGGGCAGCGGGCCCGGGCAAACCAGGCACGTGTTCTTATTCTTACTCCCACCCGTGAACTTGCGGCTCAGATTGAGGAGAGTGTCCGGACCTATGGCAAGCACTTAGCTCTTAGTTCCACCGTTGTGTTTGGGGGCGTAAAGATCAATCCCCAGATGATAAAACTACGTAAAGGCGTGGATATCCTAGTGGCAACTCCTGGTCGTCTTCTTGATCTTCATGGCCAGAATGCGGTGAATTTCAAACAGTTGGAAGTGCTGGTACTTGACGAGGCGGATCGGATGCTGGATATGGGCTTTATCCATGATATTCGTAAAATATTAGCGACATTGCCAAGAAACAGGCAAACGCTGATGTTCTCTGCAACCTTTTCCAACGATATTCGGAGCCTTGCCAAAACACTGGTTCGTAATCCCGTTGAGATCTCAGTTACTCCACGTAATACGGCTGTAAAGGCCATTGAACATTGGATTGCCCCGGTGGATAAGAAACAGAAACCTGCGCTTCTTGCCCATTTGATACAAGAGGAAGATTGGCAAAGGGTACTGGTGTTCAGCAGGACCAAGCATGGAGCCAATAAACTTACCAGTTATCTGGAAGGGAAAAAAATCACTGCGGCCGCTATTCATGGCAATAAAAGCCAGAATGCCCGAACCAAAGCCCTGGCAGCTTTTAAGGATGGCCGGGTCCGGGTTCTGGTGGCAACGGACATCGCAGCGCGTGGAATTGATATTGATCAGTTGCCCCAGGTTGTGAATTTTGATTTACCCAATGTGCCAGAGGATTATATTCACCGCATTGGCCGTACCGGCCGGGCTGGCTCTAGCGGTCAGGCGATTTCTCTGGTCTGTGCCGATGAATTTCCGCAGCTTGCCGATATTGAACGCCTACTCAAAAAATTGTTAGAACGACGAGTAATAGAAGGCTTTGAACCTGTACATGAGCTTCTTGAGTCCCGCCTGGACCTTCGTCCTTTTAAGGCAAAGAGACCGAAGAAACCGAAAAAAGGATACCAGGATGGGCAACGTTCCGGGGCAAATTCCCAGGGTAATCGACCAGCGTCCAGCAGGTCTAAATCCAAATCAAGATTTAAATCGTAGCTGGTGAAAATATGAGCATACCAATCCAGCAAAAATCATCATTGGAAGATATTAGAAAACGTTTTGACAATGATGTTGAGCGTTTTTCAAATATTGAAACAGGCCAATCTGCAACAATTGATGCTCCACTCGCCATGGAATTAATTACCCAGGCGGCTGTGAATTCAACTGAGAATATCAGGAGAGTTTTAGATATTGGATGTGGGGCAGGAAATAACACACTCAAACTTTTACAATATACCTCTCCTTTCGATTGTGATCTTGTTGACCTTAGCCTGCCGATGCTCAAAAAAGCAAAAGAACGTATTGCATCTGTGAATCCCGGTAAAACTGATATTTACGCTGGCGATTTTCGAACAATCGATTTGCCAACCCAGCAATATGATGTCATTTTAGCCGCAGCCGTTTTGCATCATCTTCGAGATGACAATGATTGGGAACGAGCATTTCAGAGACTCTATGATTTAACAGCCCCTGGTGGAAGTGTCTGGATTACTGATTTGGTCAGTCACGAGTCAGATTCTGTTCATTCCATGATGTGGACTCGGTATGGGGAATATCTTTATTCTCTTGGGGGGGACGATTATAAAAATAAAGTGTTTGAATATATCGAGATAGAGGACTCACCAAGGCCCGTAACGTATCAACTGGAATTGCTGAAAAAAGTTGGCTTTGAACAAACAGATATTCTGCACAAAAATTCTTGTTTTGCAGCTTTTGGCGCTGTTAAA
>Ga0307929_1001348_pt1 | contig 18881 bp, 11 predicted proteins | sample AceLakmetage1330_FD_203160 | JGI IMG/M metagenome (GOLD analysis project Ga0307929, IMG submission 203160) | Saline water microbial communities from Ace Lake, Antarctica - #1330 | ecosystem: Environmental > Aquatic > Non-marine Saline and Alkaline > Saline | place: Antarctica: Ace Lake...
AAAAATAAAAAAAAATTTCGCGCCCCCGTGTATCGACCTCAAATGCCGCGTCCCACGCCCCTCAGCAGAGGGAAGCGAAGTTCAAAATGAGAATCGCTGACCATCCCGGAATCGAAAGACAAGACAAAACATACCGCATTAGTGTATGACGGGATGGCGATAAATATGTAATAAAGGGTTCATCGGCAACAACGCCCCTTTAACCATCCACGAGAAAAGAGATTATATGGCACTCAATTTAGATTATTCCACCCTCAGCGGTCAGGAGTCGATGCTTCGTGACACCGTCAGATGCCGTGCGTTTCGTCGCGCCATCGCCGAAGCCGTAACACCGGGATGCACGGTGCTGGACGTAGGTGCCGGCAGCGGGTTGCTCAGCATGTTTGCCGCGCAAGCCGGTGCTAAAGTGGTTTACGCCATTGAGATAACCGACATTGCTAAGGTTGCGAAAGCAATTGTGGCAAAGAATGGCTTTAGCAACCGGATCCAAATTCTACAGGGTGACATAGCAGAGGTCGAAATCCCAGAGAAGGTGGACATTATCGTATCCGAATGGCTTGGCAGCTACGGTGTGGATGAGAACTTACTGCCTGTTGTGATTCAGGCCAGAGACCGTTGGTTGAAACCTGGTGGAAAGATGATCCCCACGTCCGTAGCGGCCTGGATGGCTCCCGCCTTTGATGAAAAGCTTCAGCAGGAGATCGACTTCTGGCGCAGCGATCCTTACGACATTGATCTTGATTTAATCAGCAAGGCCAGAGCCCGGCATATGGACTGTTTCTGTAACCATGTAAAGCAGAAGCATCTTCTTAGTGCACCACAGTTGATGTGGGATATCGACTGTCTCAACTGTTCACTTGAAGAAGCGAACAATCCTTTCCACACCCAGCTGGATTTTGTTGCCAACCAGGATGGTGAGATCAACACACTCGCAGCTTGGTTTCACGCACATTTAACCAAAGATGTCGTTCTGGCTAACGGCCCCGGGAATCCTGATACTCACTGGGGACGCCAAGTCTTCCCGATGGGGAAAGCGGTATCCATGAAATGCGGAGAACGGTTGGGCGTAGATTTTACCCATGAACCGTGCGGTAAAGGACACTCGCGGGCAAACTGGACAATTGAGACCGGAGCGTACCGCTTTCAATCCGAGGGTGATACGGTTCTGGTCTGAAACTTCACCGTTTTGCTCGTTTGTTTTGAACGTCCAACAACCATTGGGAATCCCGATGAGGGACTGTCGGGACGAAGGGAGAATTCCACACTTCGATGTTCGATGTTTATTCACAAGATTCACAACCGTAGCCTCGCGCGCCAGCGTGTGGATTCGCAGATCTCCAGTACGCACATATCTCCGAGATGTGCCACGACAGGGGCACTGAAATGCATGCGCCTCGGAGATATGAGCCTACTTGTCGTGAGTCAAGTTTCTAACAGTATAACACAACGCCGTGGGTTCAGCTGATTCGAAACACGATTACCGCGCGCGCTGCTGATTGCCCCGACGTTGGCTGCTCTGCGAGTTTGCGCGAGGGGAACGAGGACCGCGAGATTGGCTGTTCTGCGCGTTTGTGCGAGAAGGACGCGGCCCACGAGGTTGTGGTGGAGGTTTGGGCGCTTCTGTAAGATGACTGCCCTCATAAGGGTGGTCTGAAACTAACGGAATACTTCGCTTGATCAGCTTCTGGATATCACGCAAGCGCGATTGCTCGTCTCGATCACAGAATGAAATTGCTTTTCCACGGTGTCCCGCACGTCCTGTTCGCCCGATGCGATGCACATAGGTTTCGGGTTCATGGGGGAGTTCGAAGTTGATGACGTGCGTGATAGAGTCAATGTCGATACCGCGAGCAGCAATGTCACTGGCAACCAGGACTCTTGCTTCTCCAGCCTTAAAGGCATTAAGCGCGCGCGTGCGTGCATTCTGGGATTTGTTACCATGAATGGCTTCTGCGGTGACCTTGTCTTTCTTCAACCGTTTGGCCACACGGTCTGCACCATGCTTGGTTCGTGTAAAGATGAGGGTACGCTCCATCTCCGGGTTTTGGAAGAGATGGCGCAATAAATCCATTTTGCGTGTGCGCCCCACCATATAGAGGGTCTGCTCAACGGTTTCTGCTGTGGTGGCTTTGGGCGTAACACTCACACGGATGGGATCGGTAAGCAGTGAGTTTGCAAGTGTCTTTATGGAGTCTGGCACAGTTGCTGAAAAGAAGTAGGTTTGCCGTTGCTTAGGCAATTTGGCGATGATTTTCCGAACATCGTGAATGAATCCCATGTCAAGCATGCGGTCTGCTTCATCCAGCACGAAGTATTCAATGCCACTGAGATCGATGATTTTCTGATTCATCAAGTCCAGCAATCGCCCCGGACATGCTACAAGCACATCAACGCCACGTCGGAGAGCATTCTCCTGCTTACCCTGACCTACACCTCCATAGATAACGGTATGCGTCAGGCTAAGATATGCGCCATACGTTGCGGCACTCTCACCAATCTGAGCAGCCAGCTCGCGGGTAGGGGTGACGATGAGCGCTCGAATGCGACGACGGTTTCCAAGTAATGGCTTTTGATCAAGGTGCTGCAATATGGGCAGCACAAAAGCAGCGGTCTTTCCGGTGCCTGTCTGCGCGCAGCCAAACACATCGCGTCCCTTGAGGGCAGGAGGAATGGCCTTTTCCTGAATGGGCGTGGGCATGGTGTAACCTTCATCGCCAACCGCTCTCAGAAGGGTGTCTGTGAGCCCGAGCTGGGCAAAGTTTAATTTTGATACGGGGGTATTTAACATTGTTATTTCCAAATTAAGTGAACCGTTAAGACAACGCCTGCTATGCAATGCAAACAGATGCGTGTCGCAATAGACTGTGTGCCACGGCAAGAAATGGCATGGGCACACCAGTGGGTTGCAGAGAGATACAGAAACAGAATGAATGCTGTATGCCTAGGCAGCGTGCGCGGTCCGTTTAATAGCACGCCGCGCCCCACGGAACTCTTGATAACCGTGGGAAAGGAGGCGGACAATAGAGCGCCCGCCCCTGCACGTCAACATATATCGGGCAGTATGATTATGGCGGCACCATCTCACTTCTGCGGGGATTCCTCCTAATCGTAATCCTAATCCTAATCGGCTAATCGGTCTAACCGTGTGCCGTAGTCTCCTTTTCACAGTAGGTGGCACAAAAGATCCCTCGACTTCGCTCGGGATGACAGTTTCCTGAGGGCTCTTGTCATGTCGAGCGAAGTCGAGGCATCTCCAGCCTTCGCATTTCAGCTTTCCCCATTTACCCCCGCCCCACCCACGCTTCAATGTCCTCATCCAGATAGAGGTCCTCCAATGCACTGGCAGCCCATGCCTCCTTGACACTGAGGCGACGCAGCAAACGCACGGCAAGAACCTGCACGGCGGGAATCTCGCTCCATATACTCTCGGTCAGAAAGCGCCAGCGTGTCGGATTAAATTGTCGCGGATTATCAAGCTGTGACCGGCACGCGTCGCAAAGAAAAAGTGCAACATCAGCCGTGGGTTCCGGAAGTTCGGGCGGCACCTCAAAAACGGAAAGAGGCACTCCACTCGTGTCGCACAGCTCGCAATGTGAACGGGACCGACGGGCAAGCTCCTTACCCAACATGTTCACCATCGCCTGGCGTTCGCGGTGCTCATCATATCCCTTGGCCATTCGCCCCCCCTAATTTACGGCATTTCGGTTTCCGGCGGGCTACAACCTTCCGCATTCGTATTTCCAGTTTCAGATTCATTTTGCCCCCCCCCGCTGGCGCAGAACTTCGAACATGGCTATGGCGCCCGCCACACCCGCATTCAGAGAACTCACATTGCCGAACATGGGGAGCTTGACGAGATAGTCGCAGTTCTCACGAACCAGACGCCGCATGCCCTTTCCTTCGCTGCCGACAACAATTCCGAGAGGACCTGTCAGATCTGTGTCTGAAATCAGGGTCGCACCTTCAACGGCTTCCAGCCCGGCAAACCATACTCCGCGATCCTTTAGTAGCTTCATGCAGCGCACCAAGTTTGGAACTTTGGAAACAATCATATGTTCTGCGGCTCCTGCTGAGGCACGGACAACCGCAGGCGTAATCCCAACGGCACGATGTTCGGGAATAACAACGCCGGTGACCCCTGCTGCTTCTGCGGAACGCAGAAGCGATCCCACGTTTTGAGGATCCTCAAGCCCATCAAGAAACAAAAACAGCGCGTTTTTGTCCTGACCCGCGTCGCTTAACATTTTTTTGTAAGACACATATCGAAATGGATACACATCGGCCACCAATCCCTGATGGTTTACATCGCCTACCATGCCCTCCAGTCGCAATCCATCCGCTTTGGTGACCTGAATTTTTTTCTCCTCAGCCAACGCGAGCACTTCATCTAACTCGGGAGTGGGTCGAATGCTGGAGAGAACATACAAATTGGCAATACGCCGGCGGCCAGCCTTCAGCAATTCTCGAATTGGCTGGCGGCCATAAAGACACTCTCGATCCGTGCGTTGTGGCTTACCACGGTTTGAACGGCTTCCACCACTATGTTTTCGCGTGTTTTGCATACTTTAAGGTTCCTCTTCTCCGTGAGCCTATTTACTTATCGAATTCATCATACTCTGGATGGCTGAAATCAGAGCAATACAAGCGACATCTGTCCGCAACGTACGCCACCCGAACGAGACACAATCAAAGCCGCAACGGGCAAAGAGATCAACCTCATAATCAGACCACCCGCCTTCGGGGCCGATTGCCAAGAGTATGCGGGGGGCTTTTGCAGGCACAAGATCGCCAATCTCCCGGGCATTGCGCGGATGACAGAGGAGCTTTTGGCTGTGCGGGAATTTCGACAATAACACATCCTCAACAAAAGGCTTCAATTGGCGGCAAATCGTGACATCTGGCAGGCGGGTATCACCACTCTGCTCCAAACCCTCAATCAAGAGCGGCCGATACGCGTCTGGTTCGAGCCAATGGGTATCAAAATAGTTGCGTTCCACCTTCTCTGCGTTGATCAACACTATCTGACCCACCCCCAGCGAGGCAAGCGGAGCCCACAATCTCCGCATGACCTTGGGTCGAGGCAGCGCCAAGAGCAGGTCGATGTACGGCGCTTTCGGCAGATCCCCTTCAAAAGAACAGGACATCTCAACGTGCTCTTTATCGACCGAGCGAATGGTGCCCTCTCCCAGAGGACCATTCAATATGCCCACCCGAAGCACCTGCCCCACCCGCGGCTTCAGCACCTTCGCAATATGGGCTGCCCGCCTGCCAGAAAGCAAAACATGACCGTCTACAGCAACTTCACTTGGATTAAAGAGCACGAGATTCATAGCGCGCATCCTACGACCCCCAAACGGCTCCATGCAAGCCCTGCTCTACAATCGAGATTCTGCTTTGCTAAGGAGTTGACGCGGATAGCACTGATGGGAACTGATGCAGAGGGTGGACTGTGGCAACCCACTACTCTCAACAGTCTACCGCGTGTTGCTGAAATCAGAAACGCCTTTGGCGAGATGCTTCGGCAAGCTCAGCATGACATTTCTCTGAAGAATGCAAGTATCTTGAGACTGTCATTCCGAGCGAAGTCGAGGAATCTCCTTTTGGGAAACACATCGTCTACTTTTCACACTCCATGTCCTCAAGTGGGGTACAAAATAACGATCTATTAATTCAGCACTGCGATCATTACTCACGTCCGCATCGCAAGCGTCTCTCGCACAATTAGCTTTCTCTTGCCCCCCCTTCGTGATACTTACCGCCGCTTGACTCACCAATAAAGGCAGGCTAATTTGATTCTTGATACCAAGACACTACGAAACATTGCGATCATCGCACATGTCGACCACGGGAAAACAACGCTGGTTGACGAACTTTTCAAACAAAGCGGAATGTATGGAGCTCACCACGCGGTTGAAGAACGGCTGATGGACTCGATGGACCTGGAGAAGGAACGTGGCATCACGATTTCCTCCAAAAACGGGGCGTTCAACTATAAAGGCCACCGCGTCAATATCATCGACACACCGGGTCACGCCGACTTTGGCGGACAGGTTGAACGGGTTCTCCAAATGGCAGATGGAGCACTGCTCCTCGTGGATGCTCAAGAAGGTCCCATGCCGCAAACCTATTTCGTACTCAAAAAAGCCCTTGCGCTGAATCTTCCCATTATTGTTGTCATCAACAAGATCGACAAACCCGCCGCACGGCCACATTGGGCCATTGATCAGGTCTTTGACTTGTTCGTCAAGCTCGACGCCCCTCACGAAATTTTAGATTTTCATGTGGTCTATGCCTCTGCCAAAAATGGCATTTCCTCCCTGGATCCCGATGTGCCGGGCACGAACATGATCCCTCTACTGGATTCCGTGATCAAATACATTCCCTGCCCCAGAGGCGACCCCGAGGGACCCCTACAACTTCAGGTGAAGTCGATTGACTATTCTCCATTTCTCGGCCGACTCGGCATCGGAAAAATCACTTCCGGCACGCTTAAGACCAACATGCCAGCAACCGTAGCAGACCCCCACGGAAAACGACTGCCAACGCGTATCACCAAGATCTATCGCTATGAAGAAAATCAAAAGGTAGAGGTTGCCGCTGCCGGTATCGGTGAAATTGTGGCAGTTGCCGGGATGGATACGGTCACGGTGGGTGACACCTACACGAGCCCCGAAAACCCCATTCCGTTACCGACCACCGAGGTGGACCCCCCCACGTTGGCGATGACATTTCTCCCCAACAACTCCCCATTCGCAGGCACCGAAGGGGCTTTTGTCACCTCCACACACCTGCGAGAGCGTTTGGAACGCGAGACACTTTCCGATGTCGCCCTTCTTGTGGATGAAATGCCTGACAGCGTAGGGTTTCGCGTCTCCGGTCGGGGCGAACTGCACCTTTCTATTCTCGTGGAGCGCATGCGCCGCGAGGGCTACGAATTTCAGGTGGCCTGCCCAGAGGTGATCTTGAAACGCGTCAATGGCAAGCTTCAGGAGCCCTACGAAGAACTCACGATTGATGTGGCAGACGATTACATGGGAATCGTTATCGAAAAACTTGGCACACGCAAAGGTCAGATGACCGAGATGCATCAAGACAACGGCATGGTGCGACTGCGATACCGAATACCGACACGCGGTCTTCTGGGGTACAAACCCGAATTTATGTCGGATACCCGCGGCATGGGCGTTATGACTTACATCTTTGATGGATATGACGTGCATGCCGGAGAGATGCGCAAACGTAAAAACGGCGTTTTGATCTCCATGGAGAACTGCACCACGGTGGCCTATGCCTTGTTCAACCTTCAGAATCGCGGAAAACTGTTTCTCCCGGCGGGCATCAGAATCTACAAAGGACAGATCGTGGGCGAGCATTGTCGGGATAACGACCTTGTTGTGAATCCCGCCAAGGGCAAACAGCTCACCAACGTTCGGGCGGCGGGTTCAGACGAGAACGTAATCCTCACCCCCTACACCAATATGAGCCTCGAAAGCTGTATTGCCTACATCAATCCCGATGAGCTCGTAGAGGTGACTCCTAAGAGCATTCGCCTTCGCAAGATCTCCATGGGAAAGCAACGGTTGCACAGCAACGGGTAACCAACGCTTCTGCGTTTTCTTGACAGTCTGGCCCCCATAGCCTCGCGCACTAGCGCACGGATTCTTTGGACTGGGCATACTCCGCTCAGAATACAAACAAATTCGTCAAATGCTGGTGTGCGCAGGGCTTGCACCTTGCATCCAAAGTAAAGAATGTGATATTTACATTTCTGTACTAAACATCGCAGAATACGACCTCAACATGCTGACAGCGCAGGAGGTCTTTTCCTCTATGTTGATATGCGATGGCGCAAGCGTGGTAGCTCAACTCTTCTCGAATATATGAAAGGCGTTGGAATGATCGAGGATTTGATTCAGGGATTTGATTCAAAGGTGTTTTGTGCGCTTCTGAATGCTAAGTTTTCAGGGTCGTTTTCTGCCGTTTCGAGAAGCATTCCTGTCGAAAAGGATTTGCTTTGGAAAAGTGCGCAGCAACTTGGCATCGTGAAGACGCTGCCCGGCCCGAATGATCTGAATATGCCGCTGTTGATTGTTGCTGTAGCGCTTCCTGAGGGTGAGGAATTGCGGGAACGCAGCAGCCGAATCAAGCAGTTTAAGTTTGCCAAGACGGTTCTGGGTGCGGGCATGTCGAGTCCCGCTCACGGTATCGAGGGTCTGATCTCACAGGGGTTGTTCGTTTTCTATGACGATTCGGGCAATTTCAGGCTGAGCCTAGTATTTGGGACGCCCAAGGGAACCAAGCTGGTTCTGAGCGATCCAAGACGGCAGAGCTTCTATGTCGAGGCGGGTGCTGTCAATAAGACATTCCACGACCGGGCGAAGTTGCCGTGGAGCTCGTTCGACAAGTTGAAGGATGCCTTCTCGGTTGAGAAGCTGACCGAGGAATTCTATCGCCGTCTCTTCAAATGGTATCAGTGGGCGCTCTCGCCGGAGATGGGTGTGACGTACCCCAATGATACCAAAACCGATGCCGACGACCGTGACATCGGCGAGCATATCATTCGACTGATTACCCGCTTGATGTTCGTCTGGTTCCTGAAACAGAAGCACCTCGTGCCCAACGACATCTTTGACCCCGAGGCATTGAAGGGCATCTTGAAACGGTTCGATCCGAGCTCAGGTGACAATTACTACAGGGCGATTCTACAGAACCTCTTCTTCGCAACGTTGAATTCCGCGATTCCAGAACGGGCATTCGCCGTAGAAAAAGGCAATAGAAGTGAGCACTTCGACATCAAAACGTTCTACCGCTACCCCAAGGAGTTTTCTGTTTCCGAGGGCGAGGTGCTGGAGCTCTTCAAGGGGATACCGTTTCTCAACGGCGGACTCTTTGAATGTCTTGATCGGAGAAAGGATTATTACGATGGATTCTCCCGCAACAGGAACAAGCGGGCCAAAGTGCCTAACATACTCTTTTTCGATGCCGCCGATGGACTGATTCCATTGCTAAGCCAGTACAACTTCACCGTGGAAGAAAACTCGCCCGGTGACGAGGAGGTCGCGCTTGATCCGGAAATGCTGGGGAAGGTGTTCGAAAACCTACTGGGAGCCTACAACCCGGAAACGGAAGTTGCCGCCCGCAAGGCCACGGGATCGTTCTACACGCCGCGCGAGATTGTCAACTACATGGTGGATGAAAGCCTGATTGCGCATCTGCTGACAACGATTGAACCGCGAATGGGCGCGAATGAACGCGAATCCGACGGGACTCCTTCTGGTGCTGAACAGAAATTGCGGCAGTTATTCGCCAAGAAGGATGGGAATCCGTTTAATGCCGATGAAACGGCAAAACTGGATAAGGCGCTGGTGACCGCAAAGATCCTTGATCCTGCCTGTGGGTCAGGAGCGTTCCCGATGGGCGTGCTGCTGAAGATGGTTGAAATTCTACGCATCTTGCGGGACATTCCCGAAGATGAATCCGTTTATGATCTCAAGTTGGAGCTGATCGAGAACTGTATCTATGGCGCGGACATCCAGTGTATTGCCGTCCAGATTTCTAAGCTACGTTTTTTCATTTCACTGGTGTGCGAGCAAAAGCCGACGAGCTGTGTGAAAGACAACTACGGAATCAATCCGCTGCCAAATCTTGAGACCAAGTTTGTTGCGGCGAATTCATTGATCGCGTTGCCACAAGCTGGGCGAGATGTTTTGGATCTTTGTACGGGGGATATTGCATCGCTTAAAGAACAGCTTTTCGATGTACGTCATCGGCATTTCTCTGCGAAAACATTTAAGGAGAAGAAGCAGCTTCGCCGCGAGGACAAGAAGCTTCGCAACTCCATCAAGCGCACGGTGCGGCATGATGCGAAACCCGACCGCAAGCGACTTGAAATGCTTTTGCAGGAGCGGGAGAAAGTTGCGCAGCCAAAGTGGGTGTCGGAACGTCCGACGGTACGGCCTGTGGAAATGTTCTCGGAGTTTCCCTCAACCACAGCGACTCAGACTGAGTTTCGAATTGATGCCAACGAGAAGCCGCGCAAAGCGTTGGATGCGGATATCGCTCTGGAGCAGAAGAAGGAGAACATCTCTGCTACGATTATTGATTCCATTGCAGGCATGCTGGCGTCCTGGGATCCGTATAATCAAAACAAAAGCGCGCCCTACCTTGATCCTGAATGGATGTTCAATGTTCAAGATGGATTCGACATCACCATTGGAAATCCACCCTTTGGCGTGAAATTTTCGACTGAGGAGCAAAACGAGCTGAAGCCTAAATACGAAACCTTCGTGCACCGAGGTGAAAGCTATATGCTATTTGTGGAACTGTCAGTGAGTCTGCTCAGAAGAGAGGGGCAAATGTCCCTAATTGTACCAGACACATACCTCAATCTAACATTCACCAAGGTGTTGCGCTCTTTCCTAATGAAGAATACAGAAGTTCGCGAAATAGTTCTACTGCCTTCCCGTGCTTTTGAAACGGCGACCGTTGACACAACTGTCCTGATGCTGTGTCGACCCGATCAGCCAAAGCAGGGAAGATTGAGAGCTCGCCTCTTCAACAAGTCTGATGCATTTGTCTCTCTTGCACAGAGCATGGGAGAGACGATCGAGCTAGAGCCTAATTCTCTTGGTTTGGATGCCTTCAATATCACCGCGTCTTCAGCTCAAACAGAAATCCTTGTAAGGTTGGAGGCTCCGGGCACAGTAGTTGATGATGTAGCAGATGTATTCTATGGCATTAAGGCGTATCAGGTCGGAAAAGGAAAGCCGTCGCAAACAAGAAGTGTTGTTGTTGATAAACTTTTTACTTCTGTTACTTGTCACGGGGAGGATTGGCTGCCGTTCTACGATGGCAAAGATATTACCCGGTACGGCTTGCTCTGGCGAGAGAACAACTGGTTACACTATGGTCCTTGGCTTGCGGAACCAAGGACACCCGCCAAGTTCGAGGGTGAGAAACTCTTGATACGAAAAATAGTCGGAGAGCGTCTGTTTGCGACCTACGTTCCGTACACGTCGTACTGTAACACGTTGATCTCGGTACTGAAATTGCGGACAGGCGCTCAATTCAAATACAAATCCTTGCTCGGGATCCTAAACTCTACGCTTCTCGGCTGGTATATACGCTGCAAGCTCCAAATTAGCGCGGAGGATACGTTCCCTCAGATTCTGATCGGTAATGTCAGGAGCCTACCTTTGCCAATTCCGGATAACCAGATGATTGAGAGCTTGGGGTTCCTTGTAGAACGCATCCTCACCGCAAAGAACGCTGACATCAACGCTGACGTATCCGCCCTCGAAACTGAGATCGACCAGCTCGTTTACAAACTCTACGATCTCACGCCGGAAGAGATTGCAATTGTGCAAGGTAACACAGACACTTCTGTCAGTAAAAAAAGTAACACGGACATTCCTGTCTGTGATCGTAATAAGAAACAGGCAGGAATGCCTGTTCCACCTTCTAAGAAGCCTGCAAGAAAGCAGAAGACGGCGTTGCCGCCATCGTTGCCGGGATGGGACTGATGGAGTTGAAGAAGAGCATGTCGCAGAAGTTGCGAATGGACGGGCGCGACTATTCGCGGCCGGGCTGGTATTTCGTGACGCTGGGTGCCGACTACCATGAGCACTTGTTCGGGGCGGTCGAGCGTTGCGAGATGCGGGCAAACGCGCTGGGACGGTTGGTGGAACGGTGCTGGGCGGAGATTCCGCAGCACTACGGCCATATCGAACTGGGGGCGTGGCAGCTCATGCCGAATCATTTCCACGGGCTAGTGCGCATCACGCGGCCGGGGGGCAAGGGCTTGGGCGAGGTGATGAACGTGTTTAAGGGTGCGGTGACCCGCGAATGGCGGCGGCAGAAGACGAGCACATCCCCGGAAGTCTCTCGCTATAGCGAGAAAGAACGGGAATCGGCGAAAGTGTGGGCTCCAAATTACTACGATGTGATTTGCTTTGACGCGGAAGAGCTTAACGTGCGCGAGGGGTATATTTGCGCGAACCCGAAGCGCTGGGCCTTGCGGGATGTCCCGCAAGGAACGCTCAAGCGAAGCCGTTACCGCGGAAACACAGCGTTGCTTACGGACACAGGACCGCGTCGGTCGTTGCGGGTATCGCGTCGGGCCACAGATGCGCAAATCACAGCGCTTCAGCGTGAGTTAGCCGCCTTCGACGGCTTGGTTTTCAGCACGTTCTTCTCTCCGGGCGAACGCGCGTGCCTGGACGCATTGCTGGCGGGTTCGGCGCGAACAGTATGGGTGTTGCCCATGGCGATGCCGCATGCCATTCCCGTGAAATGGACCGACGCCTTTCTTGACGGGCGCGTGTTGTGGCTGTCTGCTTTCCCAAATGAGCTTGCCGAGGCTACGCGGGGGAGTTGCGAGCAGGCGAACCAATGGATTCAGAAATTCTGTGATCGCTCGGTCGATGTGGAAGAGCCAGCAAGGGAAGACATACGACACGTTCTTCAGTCGGAGGGCCGAGGATGTCAATGGATGGATTACAAGGAGGCTATGAAATATGAGTAAGAAAGAATCTCCTGCCGCGCAGAGTAAGACCGACGGTCTCGCGTCATTGATCACCGAGGTACGGGCGTTGATCGTGTTGGCTCGTAATGCCGCCGCATCCACTGTTAACACGCTTCAGGTGCGAACCAATTTCGAGATAGGTCGCCGTATTGTAGAACATGAGCAGAAGGGCGAGAAGCGAGCGAAATATGGCGCAGAGTTACTGAAGGCGCTATCCGCGCAGCTTACCAACGAGTTCGGGCGTGGTTTCTCTGTAACCAACCTGAAACTGATGCGGCAGTTGTTCGTTGAGTTTCGTTCCCGAATTGGTCAGCAGGCTATTGACCAATTCAGAATTCAACAGATACCCTCTGTTAATTTCGCACAACCCTCAAAAGGTCAGACAGCACCTGACCAATCTGGCATTGTGCAGATTTCCGAACAGGCTATTCGGAAATCACCTTTCACCCTAAGCTGGACCCACTATATCATCCTTCTCACCATAAAAGACCCCGACGAGCGCAGTTTTTACGAGATCGAAGCTACCAATGAGGGGTGGTCTGTACCTGAACTCAAACGCCAGAAGGCTTCGGCGGTTTACGAACGGCTGGCGCTGAGCCGAGATAAGGACGGAATCCGAAAGCTCGCGGCTGAGGGACAGATTATCACCAGACCGGAGGATGTTCTCAGAGAACCCTATATTCTCGAATTTCTTGGGCTCGATGAAAAAACGGGCTATAGCGAGTCGGACCTTGAAACGGCAATTATCAACCATCTTGAACATTTTCTGCTTGAGCTCGGTAAAGGATTTCTGTTTGAAGCGCGCCAGAAACGATTCACCTTTGACGAAGATCATTTTTTCGTAGATCTCGTTTTCTACAATCGCCTGCTCCGATGTTACGTCGTCATTGATCTCAAGCTCGACAAGCTGACGCATCAGGACCTCGGCCAGATGCAGATGTATGTGAACTACTTTGATCGGAAGGTGAAGCTCCCTGACGAGAACCCGACTATTGGACTGCTGCTCTGCAAATCCAAGAAAGAGACCATTGTAGAACTGACGCTGCCCGACGATGCCAACATTCACGCCCGCGAATACCAGCTCTACCTGCCATCGAAAGAGTTGCTCAAAGCAAAACTGATCGAGTGGACTCGACAGGCAGAGAACCAGGCGACGGAAGAGGAATGAGAAAGCATAGCAACAGTTTGAAGCTTCCGATTTCGTTGCAAGATGTTCTTCGCGGCAAGTCCGTGGAGTGGGAACGGCTGGAGTACAAGGAGGGGTGGAATCCTGAGGCAGTACTTCACTCGATCTGCGCTTTTGCGAACGATTTTCACAATTTGGGTGGCGGCTATATCGCTATCGGCGTGGCCGATGACAAAGGACGCCCCGTCTTGCCGCCTGCGGGGATTTCTCCTGCCCAGCTTGATGCGATCCAGAAGGAGCTACTGAATCTGGGGCATTCGGCAATCCAGCCGATGTATCATCCGCTGTCAGCGCCCTGTGAGGTGGACGGCCAGTGGATACTGGTACTCTGGGTTCCGGGTGGCGAAACGCGTCCCTATAAGGCAAAGGTGAGTCTGTCGAAAGATAAGCACGACTGGGCCTACTATATTCGCAAGCAGTCGAGTACAGTCGTTGCAAAGGGCGGCGATGAGCAGGAGCTGATTGGGCTGGCGGCAACGGTTCCATTTGATGACCGCTACAACCAACGGGCCTCTGTAGACGCCCTGTCCCCGCGCCTTATTGAGACTTTTCTGCAGGAGGTGGGCAGTGATCTGGCCGCTGATGTGCCGTCGCTAACACCAGAGGCGATCGGGCGGCAGATGAATATTGTCGGTGGTCCGTCGGAGTTCGTGTTTCCAAAGAATGTGGGCCTGCTGTTCTTCAACGAGAATCCGCGCGAGTTCTTTCCGGCTACTCAGATTGATGTGGTCTGGTTTCCTGATGGCCCGGGCGGCGATCAGTTTGAGGAAAAAACCTTTGCAGGGCCTCTGTCGCGTATAACCCGTGAGGCTCTGGACTATATTCGTCGCAATTTCATCAGCGAGACGGTGATCAAACATCCGGATCGGGCGGAAGCGACGCGGGTCGAAAACTTCCCGTATGCGGCCATTGAGGAGGCGGTAACCAATGCGGTTTACCATCGCGGATACGATGTTCGTGAACCGATCGAGGTGCGAATTTCGAGAGACGAGCTGGTCGTGTTGAGCTATCCCGGCCCTGATCGGTCCGTGCGACTGGAGGATTTACGGGCCGGACGGGCTTTGCCACGCCGCTATCGCAATCGTAGGATCGGGGAGTTCCTGAAGGAACTCGACATGACCGAAGGCCGTTCCACCGGCATTCCAAAAATCCTGCATGCCATGGAGGCCAATGGATCAGCACCGCCGGTGTTCGATTTTGACGAGGATCACACTTACTTCATGTGCAGCTTGTCGGCGCACCCGAGCGCGTCAACCGGACAAGCTACCGACAACGTTTATTCCGGAATAGGTTCACGGCTAGGTTCACGGCTAGAGTCGCGGCTAGAGTCGCGGCTAGAGTCGCGGCTGGCGGCCAAAGTTGTCATCATCCTGAGCAGAAAGGAAGAGGGCAAGGCCAGCCTTGCCGGTCATCTGGGACACAAAACCGTATCAGGAGAGCTTCACAAACAGGTCAGGCGGCTGCTGGATGCTGATTATATTGAAATGACTATCCCCGACAAGCCCCGCAGCAGCAAACAGAAGTACCGCCTCACGGACAAAGGCAAGAAGGTTTTGGAAGAGGAATAGCGCGATGCTGATTACAAATATAAGCGAAGAGAATAGCCTGCTGACGCGATTGGATCATCTGATTGCGGAGAGCGAGGAGATGCGTGTGCTCGTGGGATTCTTCTATTTCTGGGGAATCGGGGCGCTGCACGGTGGTTTGAGTAAAAACAAGGATTTCAAGGTTAAGATCCTGGTGGGCCTGGAGGCTGAGGAGCACACGGGGAAAATCGTGGAGTTTGCGGGGGAACAGAGCCCGGAGACAACGGATGAGGAGCGTCGCTCTAATTTTCTGGCTAGCCTGCGCTCGGTGATGCGAAGCCGCGAGGTCGATACGCAGAAGTACTATGAGCGGGTGTCTCTGTTTATTGATCTGGTGAAGTCGGGACAGATTGAAATCAAGAAAACGCGCGAGCCAAACCATGCGAAGCTGTATCACTTTGCGCTAAAAGAAAATCTGGCAAAGACACTGGATCGAAACTATTGCTGGATCACGGGTAGCAGCAATATGACGCGACCCGGGCTGCTGGAACAGAATGAGCTGAATGTGCAGCTTCTGGACTTTGGCGGCGAGGATGCAAAGCAATTCTTTGATGCGTTGTGGAAGACCGCCGTGCCTCTGACAGATGATCCGGACACGAAGAAAAAGATAATCGAGATGGTGGACGGGGATGAGTCCCTGCTAGCCGATGTGACGCCGTTTGAAGCTTATGCGCTGGTGCTGAAAAACTATCTTGAGCATCGCGATATATCCGATAGAACTCCGTCGATCGAACGCGTTCTAGCCGAACCGAAAGATGACGATGATGAGCGCAAGTACCGCCCCCTGAGTTTTCAGGTAGACGCGGTCAACCAAGCGCTCTCGATTCTGCGCGAATACAACGGTGTGATCATTGCGGATGTGGTGGGACTGGGTAAGTCCGTGATGGGAAGCGTGCTGGGCCGGGTGAATGGGAAACGGGGACTTGTGATTGCACCACCGGGTTTGGTGGGAGATCAGAGCACGGGAACCGGCTGGTGGGGATATCTGGAAGATTTCGGCCTGAATGACTGGCGTGCGGTTTCGCGCGGGAAACTGGAAGAGGTGCTGGATCTGGTAAATCGACAGCGCGATTTCGAGTTGGTTGTGGTAGACGAAGCTCACTATTTTCGAAATCAGGACAGCGAGGACTACCATTATCTTTCGCAGATCTGTCGTGGCAAACAGGTTGTACTGATGACGGCGACGCCCTACAGCAATCGTCCGAGCGATATGCTTGCGCTTCTCAAGCTTTTCACCCCGGCCCGTCAATCGCTGCTGACTCCCGATGGGAATCTGGAAGCCCTATTTCGGGGATATCAGATTCAATACAACCGGGTTGACTATGTGCTGAAAGCCGTACAACAGTTGAGAAATCCCAAATGCGAGGAACGAGAAAAGCGTGAGGCAACAACAACAAAACATCTTGTGGCATTAGGCATATCTCTTGAACTGAACCCTGATAACTATAAAGCCATTGAACATGCGGTAAAAGCCCTTTGCAAGAAGCTTGCGCAGGAGATCCGGCAGGTGGTTGAGCCGGTGATGATCCGCCGTAACCGACTGGATTTGAAAGGCGATCCGGATTACGCGGCGGAAGTCGGCCAGAATCTGCCGACGATGCACGACCCCGTGGAGCAGTTCTACGAGTTATCGCCCGAGCAGAGCGCGTTCTATGATCTTGTCATCAGTGAGTATTTTGGTGAGGACAGTGCATTTACGGGGGCGATTTATCAGCCCGGCGCCTATATGTCTGGCGGCGAAGAGGGGGATGAGGAAAACGAGGAAGATTCCGGCGACTCGCGGTCTTTGGCGAATGTACAGCAGCGGAACATGTATAAGTTTATCCGCCGCTTGCTGGTTCGTCGTTTCGAAAGTTCATTCGGCGCATTTGCCAAGACGCTGGATAACCTTATTCGTGTACACAGGAGTGTGAAACGGCTTGCGATTCCAGCCCCACTTGGGCGAGGACTTATTGTTTTGGACCGCACCTTGATGGATAAGCTTCTGAATATGGACAACGCATCCGATGAAGAGGTATCCGAGATACTCCAGCATCAAGAAGACATGCTAAATCCTGATGAGCTTGAAAGAGAAAACCGAAACCGACAGGTGTTCAGGGTTTCGGAGGATTTCGACGATGAAGGACGGGAACAGTTTAATGCGGATCTATGGGCGGATATTAAGCTACTTGAGAAGGTAAAGGCAGAAGTCGAAGAGCTGGATCTGATCGCAAATGACCCAAAAGCACGTAAGCTGATTCATGAAATCGAGTCGGTTCTTGCCGGAAAACATCCCGAGCTCGTTTCCCGCACCGGAGAACCCCAGCGAAAGGTTCTTGTGTTCAGCGAGTTTGGAGACACGGTGAATCACCTGAAGGGATATCTCGACGCCAAATTCCCTGATCAGGTTTTGACTGTGCGTTCGCTGAGCAAAGAGGTAGCGAAAACGGTCAGACGGAACTTTGACGGATCGTGCAATCCCGGTTTGGAGCAGGACCAGTACAAGATTCTGCTAGCGACCGATAAGATGTCCGAGGGATTGAACCTGAACCGCGCGGGATTGGTTATCAATTACGATATTCCGTGGAACCCAACGCGGGTGATTCAACGGGTTGGGCGTATCAACCGAATTGGCACCAAGGTGTTTGATGATCTTTATCTATTTAACTTTTTTCCCACCGAGCAAGGCAAAGATCAGCACAATGTTCGTCAGATCGCGTCAAACAAGATGTTCATGATTCATGCGTCAATCGGCGAGGATGCCAAGATCTTTGACACGGACGAAGAGCCGACCCCGGCGGGATTGTTCGAGAAGCTCAGCAGGAATCCCGATGAGTTAGAAGAAGAGAGTTTTCTGACGCAGGCCAAACGCGAGTGGGCTGAGATCCGCAAGAAGCACCCAGAGGTTGTGGAGAAGATTGGCAAATTGCCGGGGCGGGTGAAGACCACGCAACAGAGAACTCCGGCAGGGGTCTACATGTTCGCGCGCAAGGGAATGACTCTGTTTGCCTTGTGGCAGCCGGTTGTCGACGAAGAAGCGGGGATCGTTCACCTTTCGCTGCATGACGCCATTACTTCCATTAGATGCCCGTTCGACACCAAACCGGGAACGCAGGTTGCGGACTCCTTTTGGCCGAGCTATGAAGCCCTACAGGAAAGCCTCACCGATCGGCGGCACGCAAACCCACCGGGCACCACGTCCTTGATCACGAAAGCACGCAACGTACTTGCAACGGCCATTGGCAGCGGATCAGGTGGACCTTTCGTAAAAATCCTACTGGACGATCTTCAGAACTGTGGCACGCTTTCAGATCGAACCTTACGAAAGCTCATTGATGCATCACGGGATAGTAAGACATTCACGAAATTGACCGAGCAACTTGAAAGAGAAATGGGGGCCGACTACCTCGATGCCATCAAGACACGGATGCCTCCCAACGAGGTAGTGATCGCGTTTGAGCATCAGTTGGACGAAAACTGTTAGCCCGAGTTTCGCACTTTAAGTCGTAAGTCGTTGATAATCAACGCCTCCATTTTCGCGGCACTACAAAGTCGTCACGAATTCGTGATGAGGAAGAGTATGCCAGGAGACGTTCAGCTTACGGTA